>Ga0075479_10000320_pt1 | contig 20358 bp, 25 predicted proteins | sample DEB08_DNA_8_FD_76341 | JGI IMG/M metagenome (GOLD analysis project Ga0075479, IMG submission 76341) | Aqueous microbial communities from the Delaware River and Bay under freshwater to marine salinity gradient to study organic matter... | ecosystem: Environmental > Aquatic > Marine > Coastal ... | reverse complement strand
AGCCGCTTCAAAGCGGGTCATCGCCCTGTTACCGCGGTAGGTGCCGTTGGGGTAACCAGCCACACAGCCGTAGCGCTCGATCAGGTTGCTAAGTGCCTGATAAGCCCAGTCGGTTGGGTAAACGTCGGAAAACTGAGTGATGCTGGTGACTTGCTCGCCAGTGGCGGCGTAGTCAGAAACACCGTTGATGTTCAGCTCAGTGGCGTTTGCAGCCACAGGAGCCAAAAGGCCCAGGGCCGCTGGGGCCACCAGCAGTTGATGGAAAAGTTTCATTTTCGGTCCTCACACCAAAAAATATTGAGGGAATGAACCCGCCAAAAGTTTATTCGGCAGACAACTAATAACCTGTATGCAAGACATCAACAGGCTGTATCCCTGATTACAAGCACTTCAAACCTCTCTTCTTTGCTGATCTTTTACTAACAATTAACTTGGTCTTAACCAAAATCGATTCAGGATCCTAATCGATTTAAACAAGGATTTTAAGCCAAGGAAACCATAGCCATATAGAACACTTATTGAATCATTCTTGAACAAGCTTCTTGCAACGCGTGCGCCTGCCGAACAGGCCAATCACTGGCTCTGATGTGAGCTGCCTGTCTGGAACTAAGAACAAGGGAACGCGACGAGTCCTTAACGTTCCTCCTCTGCTCCAGCGGGACACAAGCGGTTGATCGGAATTAAAAAGGTGCCACGTCGGAAACGCACTGCAGCAATCTCGAGGGGATGGAGAGCAACCACCGCTCCGGATTCATCACTTCCAATGAGATCGGAAGGCCGAAGCATTGGCATTGGATCTGCCGTTTTGAGATAGGGCATCGGGCTGATCAGTCGGACTTGGTCACCGATGGAAACGGTCATGACACCTGGGCAATCACCCTCTCCTACAGCAGGATGGGGGCAGCTGTTATTTAGCCGTGCGGGCTCTTGCCACTTGGAGCGGCGCGATCGCGGGACTTCTTCTCATCCTTGTGGGCAGTTTGATTCCTGCTGCCGTCTTGCTGCCCGTTGCAGAGCTTCCTCCCCGATTGCTGAGTTTGCCCAGCACCTGGCAAGTGCCAGCACTCCTGCTGTGCGCCCTTGTCTGCGGCCCACGATCGGGCGTGATGGCAGCGGTTGCCTACATCACCGTGGGGTTGGTTGATCTTCCGGTCTTCCATGACGGTGGTGGTTTGGACTACGTGCAAACCCCCGCCTTTGGCTATCTCGCTGGCTTTGTTCCAGCAGCCTGGCTCACGGGACGTCTTGCCCACCAAGCAGGGATGAACGACTTAGCGCGCCTCACGTTGGCGGGCATTGCCGGCGTCATCACAATTCAGCTATGCGGAATTCTTAACTTGCTTCTCGGAACGGTTTTGAGCCGTTGGAGTGAATCACTTCCTGATTTGTTGTTCAGTTACAGCCTCGGTCCCTTATTAGCCCAACTGACGCTTTGCGTGGCCATTGCCCTCATTGCGCTGCCCATTCGTCGTTTGCTCTGGATCGAATGATCAGCCGCAGCAACCGACTGATCCGGCGTCGCACAGTTGTGTTGATCAGCCTGTTGATCCTGCTGATGGATCAAGCGTCCAAATATTGGGCTCGATTCCACCTGCTTCCAAATTTGTCGCAGCCATTCCTCCCAGGATTGCTGCAGTTGCGGCTGGTACGCAACACCGGTGCCGCCTTCAGCATGTTGAGTGACTCCACAGCCCTTCTCAGCGTTCTCAGCCTGCTCGTTTCGGTTGGTTTGCTGGGCTGGATCTGGCGATCCAAGCGACTTGATCTTTGGTTAGGTCTTGCTCTGGCCTGTCTGCTGGGAGGAACGCTGGGCAATGGCATCGACCGCTGGCAACTGGGATATGTCACGGACTTCCTCGAGCTCGTGCCATTCCGTTTTCCCATCTTCAATGGCGCGGACATCGCCATCAACCTCGCCGTCCTCTGCTTCGCCATCGACGCTCTCTCCCAACGCAATGGACAAGCGAAATCCTGACGGCCCCTGCTCAGCCCAACTGATCATTCATCAGGACGATCAGGAGGTTCGTTCCATTGCCTTGCATGGCGACGGCTATCGCATTGGCCGCGATGGTCCTCTGGAAGTGAGCATCGATCATCCAGCCGTCAGCCGCCAACACGCTGTGCTGCAACGTCAGGGGCGGCACTGGATCCTTCAAGATTTGGATTCCACCAATGGCTTGTGGTGGAAAGGCCGGCGGGTCAAGCAGCTGGAACTACGCGATGGAGACGTGGTTCAGTTCGCGCCCTCCCTAGACGCCACGGCTCCCTTTCTGCAGTTTGTTGACGCCGCAGGGCGACGTCGCCATCGGATCGAACGCTGGTTGGGCTTTTTCGTATTGGGATGCCTGGGCGGCGGTGGTGCTCTGCTGCTGCTCTCCCACATCACCATGCCGATCCGTGGGCAACTGGCACGCGTGCGCGGTCCGGTGGCCATCTACGACGGCAACAACCAACCGCTCGCCTCCGTTGACTCCAGTCGTCATCGCGAGCTCAAGTCGGTAAAGGCGTTCTCCCCTTTGCTCGTTGATGCTCTTCTGAGTAGTGAGGACAACCGCTTCTGGTGGCATCCGGGCGTCGATCCCATTGGCACGTTGAGAGCCTTCAGCACCAATTTGATCGGCGGACAGGTGCTGGAGGGAGGCAGCAGTCTCACGCAACAATTAGCTCGCAGCCTGTATCCCAATTACGTAGGAGATGGAGACACCCTGGCGAGGAAATGGAAAGAGCTGCTTGTGTCCTTGCAGTTGGAAAGTCGCTTCAGCAAAAGCCAATTGCTGCTGAGCTATCTCAACCGCGTGTACTTGGGCGTTGGTTGGGGATTCGAAGATGCCTCACGCGTGTTTTTTGATCAATCCGCAGCAGATCTAAACGTGCAGCAGGCTGCACTTCTTGTGGGTTTATTGCCATCACCCAATGGCCACGATCCCTGTCAGTTTCCCCAGCGCGCTCTAAAAGCGCGTAATCGGGTGATCAACAAAATGGCCGATGGCGGTCGACTCTCCCTGGAGCAGGCGCGACTGGCGCGTCGTCAACCGATTCAGCTTGCAAAAGAGGCCTGCAGTCGGGAGCAGGTCAGTCGCTCAGCACCTTTCTACACCGATCAAGTGCGCCGAGACCTCAAAGCGCTCGTGGGTCCAGACGTGGCGGATGAAGGAAATTTCTTGATCGAAACGCACTTAGACCCTGTTCTGCAATCTGTGCTGGAACGCCAATTGAGCGGTTTGTTGGCCAACAGCGGAACGCTGGGTGTTCAAGAGGGGGCTGCTGTTGTGCTCGACAGCCGCACGGGCGGAGTTCTCGCCATCGCCGGAGGTCGTGACTACAACGCGAGCCAGTTCAACCGTGCCTCAATGGCGTTGCGGCAACCAGGAAGCACCTTCAAACTCATCACTTACTTGGCGGCCCTGGAACAAGGCCTGAAACCCAACGACACCTTGGATTGCAGCCCCCTTCGCTGGGGAGGACAGCGCTTCGACAGCACCTGTTCGGGCCAACTGACCTTGGCCAGTGCCTTCGCCTCAAGCCACAACACCGCAGCGCTGCGCTTGGCCCAACGCGTGGGCCTGGAGCAAGTGGTGAGCTTGGCAAAACGCCTGGGAATCACCACTCCCTTGGATCCTGTACCGGGGCTCGCTCTTGGACAGAGTGAAGTTCGCTTAATTGAGCTCACCAGTGCCTATGCCGCTGTGGCCAATGGCGGCATCTGGCAAGCGCCTACCACCATTCGTCGTTTGCTTGATGCTGAAACCTGCCGCTTGGATCGACCGAGTGGCTGCGGCAGCCTCAATGGACATAGCGGCATTGGTCATGACAGCACTGGGGAGCGCCAAGCGGCCCGTCGTGTGTTGAAGGGACAGACAGCGCAGCAAATGCAGGGATTGATGCGATCGGTGATTCGCAGCGGCACCGGCCGAGCCGCCTCGCTGGGTGGACAGGAAGGCGGAAAAACAGGAACCACCAACGATGGCCGTGACCTGCTGTTCATTGGCTATGAGCCGAGTCGCCATTGGGTGCTGGGAATCTGGCTGGGCAACGATGACAACAGTCCCTCAGCCAGTTCCAGCGCCGTAGCAGCCTCTCTTTGGGGCCGGATCATTCGTGCCGCAGGACAGGGCGGTGTGGCGGGCCGATGAAGGGATCCAATCGCCTGATTTTGTTGGCTGCCGCAGGGCTGATTCTCCTGCTGGTGCTTGGACTGGTGCTTCAGGCGATTCGCAATCTGCTCTGGGATCTCAGCTATATCCTTCCGCCCTGGCTGGTGGGTCCAGTGCTGCTCATCGGCACCCTCCTGGTGCTTGCTTTTGTCATACAGATTGGCTGGCCCTGGTGGAAGGGATGGAAAAGCCGTCGCGGAGCCAACAACGCCAGCAGCACAGCCCCTTCACCGCCTGGGTCGCGTCGACAAGCAGCTGAACAGAGCCTGGAAAGCATTGATCGCCTTTTAGAGCGTCTTCAAGACGACGTAGCCCGGCAAGCGCTGCATCTGGAACGGGAACGCGTTGCCCGTGAATTGGCCCGCGGCGATTTGGTGGTGGTGGTGTTTGGCACGGGCTCCAGTGGGAAAACATCCCTGATTCGTGCCCTTCTCCAAGACATTGTTGGGCGTGTTGGAGCAGCAATGGGCTCCACAACCGGCAGCCAGACCTATCGGCTTCGCCTCAACAAGCTGGAGCGCGGGCTGCAATTGGTGGATACCCCAGGAATCCTGGAAAGCGGCCTTGACGGAAGAGATCGGGAACAGGAAGCCCGGGAACGCGCCAGCCGTGCCGACTTGATGCTGGTGGTGGTGGATGGAGATCTTCGCTCTGCCGAATGGGATGTGGTGCGCAGCCTTGCGGGCTTGGGCAAGCGCTTGATGTTGGTCTTGAACAAATGCGATTTAAGGGGAGAGGAGGAGGAAAAGCGTCTACTGGCCTTGCTACGCGGACGTTGCAAAGGCCTGCTGGCTGCTGAGGATGTGATCCCAACCAGCGCCGCTCCCCAATCCTTGCCAAGACCTGGCCAAAAACCCTGGCAACCTCCTGCTGAGGTGGCGGTGCTGCTCCAACGCATGGCCGTGGTGCTGCACGCCGACGGCGAAGAGCTCTTAGCGGACAACATTCTTCTTCAATGCAGGACGCTGGGCGATAAGGGGCGATCGCTGCTCAACCGCCAGCGGCAGACCGAAGCGCGACGGATCGTGGATCGTTACAGCTGGATTAGTGCTGGCGTGGTGGCAGCGACACCACTCCCCGGCATCGACTTGCTGGGCACCGCGGCAGTGAATGCCCAGATGGTGATGGAGGTCGCGAAGGTCTACAACGTGCAGTTAACCCGGGACAAAGCTCAGGAGTTGGCCGTCTCGGTGGGGAGAACCCTGGCAGGCCTCGGTGTTGTGAAAGGCGGGGTGGCCTTGATCGGCACCGCACTCAGTGTGAATCTGCCCACCCTGCTCCTGGGAAAAGCCGTTCAGGGTGTGGCTGCTGCCTGGCTGACGCGGATTGCCGGAGCCAGTTTCATCACCTATTTCCAGCAAGATCAAGATTGGGGAGATGGTGGCGTGCAGGACGTTGTGCAGCGGCACTACGAGCTCAACCGTCGCGATAGCGCCCTCAAGCGATTTCTCGACACCGCTCTCAGGCAGGTGGTGGAACCATTGCGCCAGACGGCAAAGAAGCGCTTACCACCCCAACCAGGGCCTCGGGCGGGGGAGGACGCATCGGGCCCCGGGCATCGAGAACCGTGATCAGGGCCAAATAGGCCACACCGATCAGCACAGACACAATCCCTGTGACGATGGCCACCCAGCGGCCGCGTTGCTGCTTGGGAGCCGCCATTAGGGCCGAACCTCCACGGATTGATTCAGAGCTGATGCCAGTTGATCCAACAAACCGTCATGGGTGTGGGGGTTGCCAAGGACAGCCTTGAGATGATGCCGTCCTTGATGGAGCGGCCTCGACACCATGATGCCTTGGCTGAGCAAGAGCCGGCGTGTCTCGATCGACCAGCTTTCGTGCTGCTGCGCCTGTCCTCGTTGCGGCCGACAGGCGAGCACATGCAAAGGGCCCGAGAGAATCATCAGCCTGTTGGGATCCAGTTGTTGCTGGAGGTACTCACGGCGAGCAATCGCAGCGGACAACACCTGCTCAATTCCCGATTCACCAAGTTGCCGCAAACCAAGCCAGAGTTTGAGCACTTCCGCGGGACGGCTTCCCTGCAAACCCAGTTCTCCGCCGTGATCGTGCTCGAGGGCTGGCTCCATGTAGGGAAGACCTGTGGAGAAAGCTTCGGCCAGAACGGAGGGATTGCGAACCAAGAGAAGCGATGAGGTCTTTGTGATGCCGAGAACTTTCTGAGGATTCACGGTGATCGAATCAGCGCGAGCAACCCCATCGAGCAGATGGGTGCTGGTGGGACTAAGAGCAAAAACAGCCCCTATCGCCCCATCCACATGCAGCCAACGACCCAAGCGGCTGCAGAGATCAGCCAGCGCAGAAACAGGGTCGATGGCTCCTCGCACCGTGGTGCCTGCTGTCGCCACCACGGCGATACAAGGGCGACCTTCTCTTGAAAGCGCTGTTAATTCATCCTCCAATTGCTGCAGATCAATGCGTCCTTGCCCATCCACCGGGATTTCACGGACTGCGTCGTTTTGTAGCCCCATCACCCGCGCTGCCTTGTGCCAGGACACATGCGCATCAGCACTGACCACCACCACCGCATTTGGCGTGTGGTCCAAGCCAGCGTGATGGCGAGCGGCCACCAAGGCGATCAAATTGCTCAGCGTGCCGCCACTTGCCGCAACACCAGAAGACCCTGCAGGAAAGCCAATGCGCTCAGCAAACCAGGCGCAAAGCTGCCGTTCGAGATGGCTCAAACTGGGTGATAGCTCGTCGGCCAAAAGGTTGTTATTCAGCCCGGCGCAGATCAAATCTGCAGCGATCGACGCACTCAGCGGCGGCGGATCGAGATGGGCAATCGCCCCGGGGTGGGAAGGCTGAAACGCCCCATCCATCACCTGCTGAAGGTCATCCAGAAGTTGCTCCATGGTGCGGCCATGGGTCTGCGGAGCAGCATCTGGCAGCACCCGAAGTGCTGGCAGTGGACCCCGCTCAGCCGCCGAACCGATCCAGTTGCATAAGCGCTCGGAAGCACCCTCCAAAAACTGAAGGAGTTGAGGGTCAAGCGCATCGGGTGAAGCAAACGCCGAAAGAGCGACCGGATCAGGATTCCTTGAAGGTCCAACCAAGAAGACAAGATGGGGAATGATCATTGTCCCCTGTAGTGGCACATTGAAGGGCCGGCAGATCCCCCGACGCGCACAGCGAACAGCCTGATGGTGCAGTCTCCAATCGACCTATCTCCAACGCAGATGCAAGCCTGGATGGGACGTTTGATTGAACGCGCGCGTCGTTTCGGCGAACGGGGAGACGTTCCCGTTTGCGCCATTGTTTTGGATCAGCGAGGCCGCTGCATTGGCCATGGCATGAACCAGAGGGAGCTCAACAATGACCCGCTTGGGCACGCGGAGTTGATGGCCATTCGTCAGGCCTGCCTGTTGCAGGATGACTGGCGTCTGAATGACTGCACCCTGTTGGTGACCTTGGAGCCGTGTCCAATGTGTGCCGGCGCCTTGGTTCAAGCAAGAGTCGGACAGGTCATCTTTGCTGCCACGGACCCGAAGCGAGGAGCCTTGGGGAGCACGATCAACTTGGCGACTCACACCAGTGCACACCACCGAATGTCCGTGATCGGTGGTGTGCGGGGTGAAGAGGCGAAAGTGATGCTGTCGGGCTGGTTTAAGCAGCAACGGCGACGTTCTGTCGGAACTGGGGAAGCTCCGTTTCAAACAGATTCAACAACCTGCTGACGTTCTCTGGATTGGAGTTGTAGCCCATCAGTCCGATTCGCCAGATTTTTCCAGCAAGGACACCAAGGCCGCCACCCACTTCAATGCCGTGGTTGTTGAGCAGATGTTGCGTGAAGGCCTTGCCATCCACATCATCTGGGATGCGAACGGTGGTGAGTGTGGGCAGCCGAAGCTCCTCGGGCACATGCATTTCGAGACCGATCGCTTCCAAACCAGACCAAAGCGCCTCAGCGTTGCTGCGGTGACGGGCCCAAGCCATATCCAAGCCCTCTTCTGCCAACAGCCTGAGCGCTTCACGCATGCCGAAGTTCATATTGACCGGTGCTGTGTGGTGATACACGCGGTCACTGCCCCAGTACTGATTGAGAAGGGAAACATCGAGATACCAATTAGGCACCTTGTCTTGCCGTGCGGCGAGCTTCGCTTCAGCGCGTGGTCCCATCGTGAATGGACCAAGACCTGGAGGGCAGCTCAGTCCCTTCTGACTACAGCTGTAGGCCAGGTCCACCTTCCATTTATCGAGATAGAGGGGGACCCCACCGAGAGAGGTCACGGTGTCGAGCAGGAGCAAACAATCGTGCTTCCGGCAGAGATCTCCGATTCCCTCCATCGGTTGGCAAACGCCGGTAGACGTCTCGGCATGCACCATCGCCAAGATCGTGGGCTTGTGCTCAATCAAAGCGGCTTCAAGCTCTTCCTTGGTGAAGGCTTCACCCCAAGGCTTTTCGATCACCTTCACATTGGCGCGGTAACGACCGGCCATGTCCACAAGGCGGTTCCCGAAGTAGCCCTTGACAGCGACCAGAACGGTGTCGCCGGGTTCAACCGTATTGGCAAGCGTTGCCTCCATGGCAGCGCTCCCCGTGCCGCTCATCGGCAAGGTCAAGCGGTTGTCGGTCTGCCAGGCATAGCGAAGAAGCTCCTGCACTTCGCCCATCAACTCCACATAAAGCGGATCGAGATGGCCAATCGGAGTCCGAGACAAAGCCTTGAGCACCGTTGGATCGGCGTTCGAAGGTCCTGGTCCGAGCAGCAAACGATCGGGAGTGCTGATCGGGGCAATGGCCCTTCGGTGGGACGAGTCAACCGACAGGGGGGAATGCGTCGTCGCCAAAGCCACGGTAACCAACTAATGGCCAGCAGCCTACGCATGGACAGGCCTGAAAAGGGAGCAAAACAGTTGCTTTGCAACGCCTCTTGTAACGAGATCAAGGATGGAGCGCTTAACGCTGGCTGATGTCGTTGGCGGAAAGACCTGAGGCCAGATGGTCGAAGGGCTTGCGAAGCATCAGGCAATCGCTCGGACTTGATCCCTCCGCCACCATGCGCTCGCAGAGAACATCGGCAAGCAGGATCATGCTGCGAACCGTGGGACCGGTGGGAACACCCAGGCTCTTGTAGGTGTCGTCCAAGCCGTTCAGCACCCGTTCATTCAGGATCGTGCTGTCGTCGGCAATCAGGGCGTAACTGGCGTAACGGAGGAAATAATCCATGTCGCGCAAGCAAGCTGAAAGCCTCCGTGTGGTGTAGGCGTTGCCACCAGGCAAGAGCAGTTCAGGGTCGCCTACAAACAGTCTTTGGCTGGCTTCTCTTACCAGCTCAGTCGCTTCGCGATTGATGAGCTCCACGGCCTTGAGTCGTAGCTCTGCTTGGCCGAAATAACCCTCGATCCGATCGATGGCCGATCGATCGAAATAGCGACCCAATTGGTCGTAACGGCCGATCAACCCGGTGATGGCATCACGCATGATGGGGGACGCTAGGGATCACTGGCTGGAAGGTAACACCACAAAGGCGGGCAGAACGCTTTCATCACCAGGGATCCAAGGAATTTGACAGAAACGGTTACCAAGCGCTGACCCGCGCCTCACCCAAAGACCTGACCAGGAGGGCGGCGGCAAAAAGTGCGCGTTGATACAAAACTGTGTCAGATCGATGCCTACGGTTACGCGAGATACTATCGGCTGCAGCCTCAACCATGGCTAAAACTGCTCAGGACGTCCTCCGTCAGATCAAGGACGAAGGGATCGAGCTGATCGACCTCAAATTTTCCGATCTGCACGGCAAGTGGCAACACCTCACCGTGTGCTCTGACATGGTCGATGAGGATGCCTTTCGGGAAGGCCTGGCCTTTGATGGATCCTCCATACGCGGCTGGAAAGCGATCAACGCTTCCGACATGTCCATGGTTCCAGACCCCGCCACGGCATGGGTGGATCCGTTTTATCGCCATAAGACCCTCAGCCTGATCTGCTCGATTCAGGACCCAAGAACGGGTGACCCTTATGAGCGTTGTCCCCGTGCATTGGCACAGAAAGCGTTGGCTTATCTCTCCAATACAGGGCTGGCAGACAAGGCATTTTTTGGTCCAGAGCCTGAATTTTTCCTCTTCGATGACGTTCGCTACAACTCAAGCGAAGGTGGGTGCTTCTACAGCGTCGACACCATTGAGGCTGGCTGGAACTCCGGACGGGTGGAAGAAGGCGGAAACCTCGCCTACAAAATCCAAACGAAGGAAGGTTATTTTCCTGTAGCACCAAACGACACAGCGCAAGATATCCGCTCTGAGATGTTGTTAATGATGGCCCAATTGGGGATCCCAATTGAGAAGCATCACCATGAAGTTGCTGGTGCCGGTCAGCACGAATTGGGAATGAAGTTCGACGAACTCATTCAAGCTGCCGACAACGTGATGACCTACAAGTACGTCGTCCGCAACGTGGCCAAGAAGTACGGCAAAACAGCAACCTTCATGCCGAAGCCTGTCTTTAATGACAACGGCACAGGCATGCACGTGCACCAGAGCCTGTGGAAGGGTGGTCAGCCCTTGTTCTTCGGGGAAGGCACCTACGCCAACTTGTCTCAAACAGCCCGTTGGTACATCGGCGGAATCTTGAAGCATGCTCCAAGCTTCCTGGCCTTCACCAATCCCACCACCAATAGCTACAAGCGACTCGTCCCAGGATTTGAAGCACCGGTCAATTTGGTGTATTCAGAGGGCAATCGATCTGCCGCCGTTCGAATCCCCCTCACCGGCCCGAGTCCAAAGGCCAAGCGCTTGGAATTCAGATCCGGGGATGCGTTAGCCAATCCCTATTTGGCCTTTGCCGCCATGATGATGGCTGGTATCGATGGCATTAAGAACCAGATTGATCCTGGTGATGGCTTCGATGGTGACCTGTTTGAACTTCCCGCAGAGCAGCTCAAGGACATCGCAACCGTTCCTGCCTCTCTGAACGGAGCTTTAGAAGCTTTGAACGCTGATCATCACTACCTCATGGAAGGTGGGGTGTTCAGCAAAGACTTCATCGACAACTGGATCAATCTCAAATACGAAGAGGTTCAACAGTTGCGTCAGCGGCCCCATCCCCACGAATTCACCATGTACTACGACGCCTGATCGAAAAGGAATTACATTGTACTTAGGCGCAATCGATAGGAGGCGAACACAACGACCTCCAATTCACACCACAACGATCCCCACCTGGGGGTCTTTTTTATGAGGAGGAACTACATCGTCCATCGAGCAGCAATGCTTCTAGGACAGTAAATGATTCTGCATATCTGATATATGATTTGCAAAATATACAGAAAAAAGAGTATTTAGCGCAAGCAAAACTAAGCATTATTTTAGCGAAACCAACCACCAACAATACTTAAATCATGTACCAGGATAATGAATCTGTACTAGGTAGTCCAAGCGCTCTTGCACATGAAGATCCGACATAGAATCCAGACGACAGATCAAATCATCTCGATAAGAACTTAGACCAATAGTACCTTTCAATGGATCTAGAAGCAGTTCCAAAAGATGAGCCCTAGCGTGAAAGTGATTCATACTTGTAAATTTCCTTTAATGCTTAAGCAAACGAAGAGACATAATAATGCTTACAGATCGTCGTAGTTTTTGATAGTCAACAATGCCAAACTTGATTTACAAATACAAGGCTAATAAAAGCAACATCAGAACTAAGGCTGGCGGACGAAACTCATAACTCTTCAATCTCGATAAGTTCATGCACAACGCATAACCCTGATTTCTTGAATTCAAGATCAGAGTTACAGAGACGAAGTAGAAGATTTCTTTGATCAAGATTGGACAAAGAGCCATCTGACGCCCACTTGAGACAAGTGGGATCAAGACAATCTTCTCTTGGGATTCTAGAAACTGAACAAGACACTAAAACCTCAAGTTTTATAGAAACAATTCTCAAAAGATGCTTGGATCAGTAAAACCAAGATCTGAGGACATTAGTCTAACGAACAAAGACGATCCAACGAAGAATCATAAGCCATAAATCATCGGCAGAGCATCTTCGAAAAAAGATATTTTAGGGCACTACATGGAAATAGCGCGGTGGTGAGTGTAGTGATATGTTGGCGTATCAGGAGAGGGTGATTGCCGAAGCATATCTAATTCGGCGCGACAAACTGAAAGAGACCTCAGAATTTGATCTTCCGTAATCTCGAGAGCACATATTCTTGAAGCTGATGTTGCTTGCAGTCTTTCCATGGTCTTAGTGGCAAATTACAATAAATGACCCTAAAAATACAGATTATACACCCCTTATAATTTTTAAATCATAGCGCGAATAAACCTGCTGCTCTTAGGTTCTCAGGCAATGCTCAGACAATTCATGCTTACTATCAATTAATAAGATATAACTCATAGTCATACCACCTAATCTAGAATTAGATTAAATTTTTAACATAATGCGTTGAACAAATCAGTTGACAAGGGTGTGGTCTTGAACAAATGCCGGCCCTGCTGAAATGCCTACTGATCTGCTGGGAAACAAGTAATCAGCAGATCCATGGCGTTTGAATTCGCATAGGCCGCTTACGTCAATTTCAGGAAAAGGGTTGCCGACAAGGGGAATGGGGCTTAGTTGCGGACAAGCTTGAACAGCAAAAAAAGTAGTTAAAGCAGTAGTAGTGAATCCCTACCCGTCAACAAGGACAACCTAGCCCGTCTCATTGAAAGTATTTTCAATGAAATCGGTGCTACACAGCCAAGAATTGATGTGAGTCGATGTCAGAAGAGCAACTCAAGGCCTTCCTGGAAAAAGTCCAAAACGATACCGGACTTCAAGAAATGCTCATAGCAGAAGCAAATGCCGATGCTATTGAGATTATTGCAAAAAAGGCAGGATTTAGCATCCCTGTTGACATAATTAGAAAAGCACAATCAGCTTCAGAACTTGGAAAAAATGGAGAACGTGGGTGGTGGCCAGATCAATAGGCACGAAATCATTTTTCCGGATAGTATTATTAAAAACAATTATCATAACTTTGCTGAATCACCTCTTTCATCAATCGATTACTTTGGTTGCAATAATCGCTGTAATATACGAGTAAGATCAGCACGAAGAATTGAATTTTCCAATATTGCACCATGTAAAAATTATCCTGCGTATGGAAGTCTCATCCAGAAAAATTCTGAACCTCCTTAATATCTATCAATAAAGATCACCTAATGTAACTCAATTGTTGGAATGCCAGCCGTCCTCAATGGCTCTTTGCCATTGATCAATAGCTGCGATCGCCAGCCTTTTAGCGGACTCCAAACCTGGCCAAAACATAAGTATCAGCAAAGACCGAGCTGTGGTGGATTCATAAATCTCAAGTGCTTCATTTCGACGGCTTTCAGGGTCAAAAATCACTTGCAAGTTGATCTCCTGGTTAACAGTAATGTCAAGACGAGACAAACGCTTGGTGATCGTTTCATCTAAATGTCCAAAATGACTGCAGTCAGTACTCTCAGAAATGCTCCAACTGCCATTAGGGCAAGAACGCGATTCACCCTCTTTCCAATCGATCTTTTCGCCGCCGGAAGACATCAGGGCATGGAGCACGTTGTCAACTGTTTCGATGGTCATCAGCTCGCCTCCCATAAATTACGTCAAAGTTCAAACTTAAAGCGATAGCCCAATTAGGCAAGCACCCGAACGAGATACAACAAGTCTCGAATTCTCTGAACGTGTCAATTGGTGAGCAGAAACAAGATGGTTCTCAATGTGTCCATAGCCTCTAACAGAGTGATGGGTTGGTCTCGCCGGCAGCAGATGGGCAGTAGTCATACTTTTAAGCACGACATATGGTGCTAACACTTGAAAGGACGCTGCATCAATCATCCTTTGAGGGATGATCAGCAAACACCAAAACAAGACCTAAGCAATAGGAGTTGAGACAAGAAATTCAATCATTACGGCATAAATGACACAAAAAATTGATCAGCCCTGAAAAAGAGCGTATTAGGTGAAGCTTAATAGCATAGAAACCACATGACATGTGATGGTCAAGAAGTTTTTTGAGCATTCACGGTTATCATCATTTTCAATCTAAGCGAAAACCCGGCATCATTCGATTGCAATGCGATATAAGTTGAAACCAGAACAAAAAGGCGTCAAAGTACTTGCTTTTGAGCAAGAATTATTTTTATTAATTATAAGCAAATGAGTGCTATGATTATTGACTTTTTTGAAAAATTAAATTCACTAGTGAGTGATAATACCCATTGCTAAAAATTGACAATTGACTAGATTAAGATTGATCATTGGAATCGTATTTTGTCAATAGGATATGAGTTGAAGGTCACTCCAGGTAGAGGAGATGGTGTTTTTTCTACCAAATCCTTCTCAATTGGAGACATCGTGATGGTTGGAGTTATCGAAAAAACCCTTACCGCAAACCACTCTCATGCTTCACAAGTATCAGCCTCACTACATGTTCAGCATGCAGGCTTAATCAGCAAGGTTAATCACTCATGCAATCCATCATGCGGCATTTCAGTTAATGCATCTGGTGCTCATGATTTTATTGCCTTTAGAGTCATTGAGCAGGGTGAAGAAATTACTTTTGACTATGCAATGCGAAATTATTCAATTGATTATTTTCCCGATCCCTGTTTGTGTGGAGAAGTAACTTGCAGAGTGCATGTCAATGGCTGGAAGGGATTATCAATTAAAAAAAGAGATGAGTACGAGGGCTTTGTCGCTCCCTACCTTTTGCAGATGAGCGATGAAATTTGTTTGGCTACTTAAAACCGCCAAGAATCAGTCCTTGTAACGCTGGCTATAAGCCATTGCTTGGGCACAAATTGAATGCTCATTGAGCAACTCTTTGATCACTAAGAGGTTCATGCCATTAATGGCAAAGAACCTCCTCATTTTTCATCCATATCCGTAATATTGGAATAACCAGATCTAGATCAAATCGTCTTGATAGCCTTTTATTGATCGTTTGCGATCGCAAGACAGCAACCTGCAAGAGCGGTTGAGCTCATAAAGATTGAGCGCTGTCGCAGGCATCTAACGTCTCTTCCTGACATCGGCGAATAGGCAGCGTCATTCCTCTCACACATCCAACAAGGTGCTTGACTTTTTACAGAGCAGATGACAGACGAAAAGAAAACAGTCACCTACGGAATGGACGTTTTCAACCCTGTACTCTCACAGAAACTTGCTGACTTGACCCAGAAGTTTGGGCTTGGACGTTGCCATGAGCGTGCCCCTGCAGCACTCGAAGCAGCGCCTGCCTGGATGAAACGTTATCTACGAGTCGTAACAGGGGAGTTGTACTCGGATGTTGGCCTAGAACCAACAGGCCACGGATCACACAGTTGGTTGTTGTGGGTTGAGATGGATGCTGATGGCACCACCACCAAGATGGAGATTGTTGACCCTAGCTTGATAGAGTTTTTCATGCAGAATGACAGTGTGGTGACAGGAATCCATTACGTCATCACAGAAGATCAACTCTAAAAACAAACAGACTGGCGACATTCCCCCATTGAGGGGATGTGGAAAACGGGGTATTGCATCGATACTAAGCAAGCACAAGAAAAATCACCCACAAACCAGCAGCCAATGAAACGCCTGGACTCAATCTCTTTTGCTTCAGTTGTGATGATCGCAGCAACATCGGTCACACCTCCATCTGCGGAAGCTCAATGGCAAGGCAGTAATGAAAGGAAGTGGGCCGCATCCATCCAATCCGACATTCGCAACGGAGCTCCAGCAAGTGACATTTGCACAAATGCTTCAAGCAGCGCAAGCACCTCGGACGAAGTGCCATTCAAAAACTGGGCTTATTCAATAGCGAGAAAATACTGCAAGGAGGGATTTGAAACGGTTGAAGCCTCTTCCTCCACTCCTACCTCCACTCCTACAACAGGTTCACTATGCAGACTCGACAGCTCCGATATCTTTAAAATAAGTGTTGGCGCTCAAATACAAAAATACGACAAAGACTGCTGGTCATCATTCAACTAAAACAACCCAATAAAATCACAAAAAATATTTCCCACTCCCAATACTCTACTGATTAAATACATTTCAACTAAAATATATCTCACACAATTCTAATAGCAGGTTGTCAGCCAAATTCACTATGGCTTTGATAATATTAACCACCCCTTATAGGCCTTAATGACGATTCCATTTGGCGATTATCGACCATCTGATGAGCCTTCGCCTCCTCTGTTCACCCCTCGTTTACGTTTATGGCTTGACGAGCGCCTAAGGTACCTCGCCAGCCAACAGAGAATTCAAGATGCAAGAGCATTGCGGGGCGAATTTTTGATTGAAGATTTATTCACACGCTGACAACATTTGCAAGGCGGGTGCGGATGCAAACCCATTGATCTTGCTGGCTGACTGAGCGATTGAAAAACGTTCGTGAAGAGGTTGAGAACAAGTTCAGTTTTGTACATTTATCATTCTTGAAGACGATTTATTTGCGCCCACTGGAATCAAGAGATATCCCAACGCTCAGTGCTATTTCTAGAAAAAAGTAAGTGATGATCTTATTTCAGAAGAATTAATCCAAGCCTTCATCGAGAAGGTTAAATTCAGCGCTCTTCTCCAGGACGAGCACAAAGCCGCCGCAGACGACGAAGCTGTCGCTGTCATTGACAGCAGAAAACGGTTTTCAGCTCCAGCCCGACAACGCTTTACGGATGCTGATGTGGGAGCTTCAAGAAGCAGACTTAGAAGGTGGGGCATCTCCATCCCGATCCATCATTCATGGCATTGGCTACAAGAAATTATCCATAGATGATCTATAAGAACATCCACGCCCCCGCAAGCAAGGGATGTCTTTGAGAAATAGCAACAATGGAGCCGAAAGCAAGCAACATTTATAAAGTTGATTTTCAAACAATCAAGTCATCGCAAAACTTTTCAATCAACGATGGAATGAATTGGCTCAGTTAATCCACTTTGCTGATGTTGTTCATCCGTCCAAATTAAAATTGTTACTCAGCATTCAATCCATCCCTTGGACTCAGCCATGGCGCAGGTGAGCCATCGCACTCTCATGCAGATGCCTTTCATGAGCATGGCGGTTCGCCCAAACGCGCTGTTGAGCAAGTGCGCTCTTGGAATCAAGAAGATCTGGATGTCCCTCAAGCTGGACGTGACTGGATTGACTCAGCCTTTGCTCATGGGCGTGATGATCAGCCCAGGCAAGAAATTCAGCAGCAGACTTCTGGCGACGCTCCAGCACATTGCCGCTGTAACCAACCGAAAGGGAACGAAGAACGGCTTTCATGATGCAAGGCCTCGTTTCGATGCAAACATTCTGTATCGGTTGATACGAAATTTTCATCCGCTTCACAATTCTTGCCGGAATGGCCTTATTTGCATCCTCGGTTGGATGGCCTCATCCATTGAAATAGGCGTATCGATCCAACTACAGCCCAATGGCGTCGAGCCTGACCGAAATCGCCTACCGCACCATCCAGCAGGGCCGTAGCCTGGCAGGACTGGCGCATAAGGAGCTGAGCACCAAAGCCATGGAGCTGTTGGCACCCGATGTCGTGCCCAGCACAGAACCGGTTCCCGACGCCTTGACCAATGAATTGCGACGCTCCTTGAACGCCCTTCAGGACATCGATTGGCAGGAGTCAGAACAGGGGCTTTATCCGTCGTCCCTGCTGTTTGATATCCCCTGGTTGGAGTGGGCCGAGCGCTATCCCCGCGTGTGGCTTGACCTACCCTCAAATTGGGCCAGGCGACGATCACGCAACGTCCAAGACATTCCCAATACGCACGACAAAGAGCTCTACCCGGATTACTACCTCCAAAATTTCCATCATCAAACCGATGGGTATCTCAGCGATCATTCTGCTGAGCTCTACGACTTGCAAGTCGACATCCTGTTCAACGGGTCCACAGACTCGATGCGCCGCAGGCTGATTGCCCCTTTGAAGCGTGGCTTGAAGCGGTTTAGTGATCGCCCAGACGCCAGTCTTCGCATCCTCGACGTAGCGACGGGAACCGGTCGGACGCTTCACCAGATTCGAGCGGCTCTACCAAAGGCCTCACTCTTTGGCCTGGACTTGTCAGAGTCCTATTTGCGTCAGGCCAATCGTTGGCTCAACAAGGGAAGCGACAGCCTTGTGCAGCTGCTTCAAGGCAATGCTGAATCCATGCCCTTTGGTGACGAAAGCATGCAGGCGGTGACCTGCGTTTTCCTCATGCATGAGCTTCCTGCTGAAGCGCGGCAGGCGGTTCTTAATGATGCCTATCGATTGCTTGAGCCCGGTGGAGTACTTGTTCTCGCCGACTCCATTCAGCTCAAAGATTCACCGCAGTACAGCGTGGCGATGGATAACTTCCGACGGATCTTTCACGAGCCTTTCTACCGAGATTTCATTTCAGATGACATCGAATCACGCCTGAGCAACGCTGGCTTCACAGGGATCTCAGCTGAATCCCATTTCATGATGAGAGTTTGGACTGCCAACAAGCCTTGAAGTGATTCCCTGACACACCCTTCTTCAGGGCGACCAACGCCCCATAAGGTGCAGGAACCCTTGCCGAGGGCTTTGATGATCAACCCTTTTTATGTTCGCTGGCTTCAAGGCTGGACATTTCAGTTGGTCCTAATGGAAGGCAAAGTGCAAGTGGAGGCGCATGGATTTGGAATCTGTATTCGTACATCCCTTTTGCACGGAGAAACACCCCAGGATGCTGCTGATCGTCTCGTTCTTGAAGAAGACACGCGGCGCCACGCACTGCATCAAGCTTGGTTGAAAGGCCAGGCTGTTCCTGCCGACCACAATGAACTTCCTTCTTCTGAAGGGCCTCTCACCGCGCCTGAATCGCTTGTGATTGTTCATCACAAAACGCTGGTTGGTTAAACCCAGGGATGCTCTTTAGCTGCCCGACGACAGCTTGGCCAAGACAAATCCAATCAATACTCCAGGGCCTCCCCAGCGAAGCGAACGCCAAAACTTTGGGGCCGTTGTTGGTTTGAAAATCCATTCAAATTCATCTTGCTCTTCAACAACTTGTTGAAGCAAGTTGCGACGTTGCAATCGTCGCCTTGAACGGACATCGTTGGCTTCCCAACGCCTCGGCTGAATGTGAATCAGAGCGGCCAGGGCGTGTAACGGACGTAGCTGTTTGTGACGGGAACCTGATGCCATGAAAGCGCTCACTGTGCACGTCACAGCCATACACGTGAAGCATCAGGATAAATGAAACCGATCGTCAGAAGACCATGTCAAAGGCTGAATCGCGCTGGCCAGAATCCGCCCCTGAACTGGCGCAGGAGCTTCATCGTTGCTTGAGTCTTGGCGACCGTGAATGGCATCGATTAAAGACCGATGCCGACCGTCGCAGCGCTGAACTGATGGCTGCTGCTCTCTCTCAACTCATCCAGGGTGGAGAGCGCAACGATGTTGAGGAGCTCACCGAGCAAGCACTGCGCTGGATCAGACGGGAACTGAAAGACCCTGGCTGTCCGCATCGTTGAGGGAGGTCACGCGAGACACGGGACGGCGGCATGCCAACTGAACGCGATTCCCGCGTCGACTCCAGCGCACATCGTCAAAACACTGATAAATCAAAAACAAGCCACGGCCTTGATTGGCTTCGATGCACTCAGGAAGCTCACCGAGACGTGCATGGGTTGGGACTCCTTCCCCTTCATCCTGAATCTGCCAAATCATCCATTGAGGCGTGAGGATGCGGCGCACACGCAAACACTTGTTGGGATCGCCTGCGTTCCCATGACGCACAGCATTGACGAGAGCTTCCTGGAGACCGAGCTGCAAACGACCGGTTGTCTCATCACAGTCCACGGGATCGAGAAGCAACTCCAGCAAGGGAGAGAGTTGCAGCGTGGACGGAAGAATGAAATCAGCCCAGCGCGTTCGTTGAAACGAGGGGGTGAAATTAAAACTGAACGACCCTGAAGTCGATCCAAGCCGCGATGACATCAGGACCGAAGCATCCTGTTTTGACCATACCCCTTGATCTGGTCCATGCCACAGCGCATTCACTCATTGACGAGCAACCAGGGACGGATGGTTGAGAAGGGCATCGATCAGTCGAACACCACGAAGCTGGTTAACCAGAGGCATATGACCCTCAGGAGCCTTCAATGACCAATCGAACGCCTTCGGATAACGCGTCCAGACTCCTTCCTTCTTCCAGCCAATCCGAGGCCAAAGCTTGTCGTAACGACCATTGAGAGTGGCCAGCAAACGGGCCTGCACT
>Ga0075479_10000307_pt1 | contig 20564 bp, 19 predicted proteins | sample DEB08_DNA_8_FD_76341 | JGI IMG/M metagenome (GOLD analysis project Ga0075479, IMG submission 76341) | Aqueous microbial communities from the Delaware River and Bay under freshwater to marine salinity gradient to study organic matter... | ecosystem: Environmental > Aquatic > Marine > Coastal ... | reverse complement strand
CCTCTGACCAAAGTGGCGTAGGGTTTGGGATGGTTCTGTTTGATTCGGGTCGGAATATATCTCATTACAAAGCCTACTCTTTCCTGCGTGCTGCTATTCGGCGCAGAGGAGTGGACAATCCCAATATGATGAAGGCTCATCTGACCCGGTTCCAGGATGATCTCAACCGGATCTAGCTGAGAAAAGTCGGCTTGGATGGTTTGGCCAACACTGAGCATGTTTTGAGGATCGTTGGTAGGACAATGCTCGAGTTGGCCTTCGAGATGTGACCCTCTAATCACCTTCATGCAGCCACTCAAGGCATTACTTGCAGAGAGAGCAAGCCAGGCGGTGACAACGTCATCAGGCTCAAAACCCCAATAGGTCTGATCCTGATGCCAACTCACAAAATCAGAGGAAGTGGGTTTTTTGATAAAGAAAGAACTTGCCCACAGCATAATGTCAGGTCCTGTCACCTGCTCCACTGCGTCAAGGATCTTTTCATTGAAAATAAGGTCATACAATTCTGGAAAAAGTAGATGGCAATTGTGACCGAGAAGATTTTTGTCTTGGAGATAGATGCCATAGAACTTTTTTCGGAGAGTTGAGGCCTCATCCTTTGGAAGAACATCAATCGGAAAGGCAAAACCATTTTTGCTGAAGTCCGTTACTGGAGAGGCCCCGTGATTCATGGTTCTAAAGTGTCTCCTCTAGGCCCTTGATCATTCTGTCCACGGCATTTTCCACGGTGGAATCTCCAACGAGTATCTTTTGGAACTCAGGCAGCACAGTACCGCTGGCCCATCCCGAGACTCCAATGAATTTCGGAGGTAATCGTCCAAACGACAGAGTGTCAACCGCTGCCTTGTACATGATGTTACCGGAAATTCGCACATCCTCAGCAACTTGGGCAGAAGAGGGGAAGTATCCGGTCTCCTCCAGGAAGGCAATGGTGGGATCCAGCTCCGCCCAAAAACTGATCCAGGCCCAGGATGCATCAAAGTTTCTCTCAGTCATGATCCCGTTGTACAGATACGCCAAGCGAGATACGTGCTGATCTGGGCCAGCGGGTCGGGTCGCACTCATGAACTGTTGCCCAGCCTGCAGAGCGCCACCAATTTCTGTCAGTGACCCTGTGTGGTGCCATACCATTGCGGTCTGACCCGTCTTGAAGCCTTCCATGATCTGTCGATAGCTATCCCCTGGGGCACTCGGAGGGACTACTTTGTGTTTCGTCATCAAATCCGAGTACCAGCGAATGCCGTCAATCATCTTCTTTCGATCAATCGCCACTTCTCCATCGACGACGATCTTTGAGCCAAAGGACTCAATCATATCAAGTATGAACATCTGTCCACCCCCACCCCCGCGCATCCCGAATCCATATCTGCCCTTGGAGGGGTCGGTGAGTTTGATTGCAGCATTGACGAATTCATCAAATGTTTTCGGAGGTCCAGAGATCCCCGCCTCATCGAACCAATCCTTGCGGTAGTACATCCAGTCCACAAAGGTAAAGGCGGGAATGCCATAAATCTCTCCATCTATGGTGACACCCTCCCATCGATTGGCCGGGAAATATTTTTTCAGATTCCAGCTGTTCACGTTCTTGGTGATGGGTACGAGACCGTCCATCGCGACCATGTCCGGCAAACGATCGGAGGTTACCATTGAAGTGTCTGCTCGAGCATTGGCCAGGACACCTGAAGTGAATTTCGCCATGAAATCGGCATTGGGAATGTTTTCCTGAGTCAGGCCCACATTCGGATACTTGCTGGAGAAAAGACTGATTACTCTCTCCATGCCCTTGAACTCAGTTTCACTGGTAAAGTGATGCCAGTAATTGATTTTTCCGCTCTGAGCAAAGAGATCAGATTTTGCTGCCTGTAGCGCAAAAGGTAGCACAAGTGCTGATTTGATAAGAGATCTTCTGGTCAAGTTGTTCATGTATACCTCAAAAATTCAGTTGAATGATTGCTCTTTGACATATTTGATCAGTGATTTCTATCCTCCTTTGGCAATGGAAATTAGCCTTTCACAGCTCCTGAAGTCAGACCCTTTACCAGAGTTTGCTGCACCAGAGAGAAAAGCAAAATTACAGGAAAAATACTGATGATTCCTCCCGCACTTAAAGCACCCCAGGGTAATTGAAATTCACCTACCATGAGTGCTAGGCCGACAGGCCAGGTTTGTGATTCCTGACTATTGGTGAACATCAACGCAAAGAGGTATTCATTCCACGCTGCAATACCAATGAAGATTGCCGTTGCCATCAGACCACCTCGGGCAAGTGGCAGGACAACATAGAAAAGCGCGGTCAACCGACTGCAGCCGTCAATTCGGGCAGAATCTTCAAGGTCTGGTGGAATCGCATCAAAAAAACTTTTCATCATCCAGACACATAGCGGCAATAAGAAAGTTGTATAGGCGATCGCCAGGCCCAGGTGTGTATTCAACAACCCAAAGTATCTCATCATGATCCACAAGGGGACGATCATCAGAACCACGGGAAACATCCTGATGACAAGATAGAAGAGAAGAATCTGGTTTCTGATTTTGAATTGATACCTGGAGAGGCTGTAGGCTGCCAGGGTTCCCAGAGTCATGCAGATGACCATGGTGATCAGAGTCACCTGGAGGCTGTTGGCAATCAACCTTGGGTATCCAGAGCGGGTCCAGATCGCGGAGTAGTTGGCCAGAGTGAAATTTTCCGGGATATACTGCAGTTCATTTGTAACAATGTCGGATTCTGGTTTGAAAGAAGTGATCAAAGTCCAGACAATTGGGAAGACGCTGTAGAGAACAATCAACCCCAGCAGCAAGATGATCAGTGACTTCTTCTTGAGATTATTTTTCATGAATTCAAGCGGGACATTCTGACATACAAAATGGTGAAGAAAATTAGAATCAAGAACATAAAGACCGAAATTGTCCCTGAGTAGCCGAAATTGAATTCCGAGTAGGCTTTGAGGAAGGCATACAGTGAAAGGACGTGTGTCGAGTAGCCTGGACCACCATTGGTAAGAATCAAAATCAGATCTGGAGAATTAACCAGGCTGATCACTCTCAACACGATGGTTGCTACAATGACTGGTTTCAACATCGGCAGTGTGATGTACCAGAACATCGCCATATCAGAGGCGCCATCCACTCTTCCTGCCTCATACAGCTCATCATCAATCGACTGAAGACCCGCCAGCAATAACAATGAAAAGAAGGGAAATCCTTTCCAGACCTCGATCAACATTGTCGAAATCAATGCGGTTTCCTTTTCAGCAAACCAGGCGACATACTCCCTAATGAGACCCATCTGATAGAGCATGTCATTCAAAACACCCAACCGTGAATCCAGCATCAGTGCCCAAATATTTGCTGCTACCACGGAAGGAAGAATCCAAGGCAAGAGAATGAGGACCCCAGCAATCTTGACAAAAAGGCCAGCCCGGTTCAGCAGCACTGCGGAAAGCAGACCGAGTGAAAACTCCAGGATGGTCACTACCGTCACCCAAATCCCAGTGTTTTTCAGTGAAATTAGAAAGACCTCATCAGTGAAGAGTTTGTAGTAATTCTTTAGCCCAACAAAACCGGACTTGTGTGGTTTTGTGAGCTGCATTTCCTGGAAACTCAAGCTCACCCCATGGAAGACCGGGTAGATGATGACTATAAAGATTAAGACAATACTTGGTAGAATAAGTATGTAAGCCCAACTTCTTGTTTCAGAAAGTTCTCCCAACTGCTTTGCATACATTCTTCAATCAACGAAAAATGAAAAATTAATGAAAATTCTGAACTCTCCTGAAATAGAGAGCCGGCGATTACTTGACAGTAATACTACTCAGACAGCTTTTCTTCAGATCCTCGAGATCGAACTCCAGACCCAGCCCAACAAGACCCTCGGGAAACCCGAAGTTTCCATCCTTGAATACCAGCGGACCTCTCTTGCGACTCTCAATATCAATGGGATCAATCACCAGATCCTCGTAATACGTACAGTTTGGGATTGCCAGACAGAGGTGGAGATTGGCATGTCCGCCTCCGTGCACCTCCGCATTCATCCCAAAAGCCTCCGCGGTATGAGCTACTCGAATGCCTCCAGTGAATCCACCCTTGTAGTGAGTGCTGGTCCGCATGATGTCACAGGCATTCCTTCTGATGAATTCTGCCGCATTCCAATGGGCCCCATCACTGCACTCGGCAGCCAGAATGGGAATGTCCAGGGCCTCACATAACTTCCTGTAGGCCTCGAGTTCAAACTCTCGCATGGGTTCTTCATACCACTCGAATTTCAGCTCCTCGAGCACTCTGCCAAACCAGAGAGAATCGGTGTAGTTCCAGAGCCCTGAGGCATCCAGCGTCAGGCTGTAGTCCTCCCCAACCCACTCCCGGACTTTGGTACAGAGCTTGGCATTGGATCGGACGTCACGTTGGCGAAGGTGCAGCTTGATGCTCGGGTAATTGGCTTCGAGGGCAGCGTCGACGACTTCCCGATATTCCTCGAGAGTGTCATAGCTCGTTGTCGAGGCGTAACCGGGGATACTCTCAGCGTATCCTCCCAACAACTGGTAGATCGGTAAGCCCGCGTGCTTGGCCTTGATATCCCAGATCCCCACATCAATGACTGAAATGGCGTAGAGTGGATATTCCTCGAGTCGATCCGTATCCCAGCACTTCTGCCAGATCTCCTCGGAATTAAGAGGATTTCTGTTCAGCAGATCAGGGCCGAAACGCCTTTCAACCAGATCCATCATGATTCTTCCCTTGGGAGCCTTGGAAAAACCAACGATGCCCTCATCGGTCTCAATGGCAACGACACAACTGAAATTTTTTTCGGGATGTCTGCCATCCCCAGATCCGGGTCGATCGACCTGCCAGTGGAAGGGACGGACTTTCTCATCGAAGAGGAAGCTAGAGACGGAGGTAATTTTCATATTTCCTTTCCAATTGGTTCTCCAAGGAAGTTGTGCATGGACTCATTGAGATGTGTTTCGAGCAGATCGAGTGCTGGATGGAGGTCGTGATTTTCAATCATGGTGATGATCTCAATGTGCGTTCTCATCAGCGGGACCATCTCTCGAGGGCTGTATCGGATATTCTTCTTGATGATCTTGATCCGGTCATAGACACGTTCGTGGAAGTTGATCAGCAGACCATTCTGGGTTGACTTCACCAGATTGACATGAAACTGTCCGTCAGCTTTCTCAGCAGCTTGCAGCAGTTCTTTCGTGATACCTTCTTCGGAGAAGAGGATGATTCTCTCCATTTCAATTCGGATTCCGGACAATTCAGCATCTTTTTTCTTGAGAATCACATCTCTGCAGGCACCTAGCTCCAGATACTTTCGGATTTCGCAGGATTCCTCTATAAACCGATTATTGATATTTGTAATGCGGATCCCCCGCTTGGGGATCTGTTCCACAAGCCCCTCGTTACTGAGTTCCTGCAGGGCGTCTCTGAGAGGCGCAAGAGAAACCCCCATCCGCTCACAAAGCTCTCTCTGAGAGAACATGTTTCCCGGACTAAGACTCCCGTTGAGGATCAATTCCTTAAATTTCTTGTAGGCTGCTGTCTTTAACATTTTTTGTAATATGTCAGTTAAGATTTTAAGTAATCATTGTTTTTTCTACTGTCAAGTTTTCGTCGAATAAAACTCAACTTGATGAATTCAAGATCTCCCGGCTCAAGTCGATCAAGCTTTACAGCAGGGGGGAAGAGGCGCACCCTCCCTGTTGGAATTCTGGATTCTGAGGCTAGATTGCGGGAGTTCAATGAACTTGGCTTGCTACTTTGGAAGTTGAATAATGCGTCTCCAAATGATCCATTCTTGACTTCAATTCTCCAAGGGAGATCCCAGCATCTTAACTGTCCATTTGGGAGTTGAGTAGCGAGTGAAGGGATCTTTGAAGAGAATCTTTGGTCATCAGCAGACGTTTTGTGTTCAGGGGCATTCCTTGAAGTCATTGGTGGAATGTTTGTTGATTTGCATGGATAACCGACCCTTCAAAAAAATGATTGAGAACGGCTTTGTGGCAGGTGAGTCGCTGAGTCTGTGTTCTCAACTCTGACTAGGACCAACTGCTCATTTCTTGAGTCATTTCCGAATCACAGCGAATGGTAATCTCCGTAAACGAAAATAATGAATGCATTCTACCGACCGGTCTTCTGAACAAACCGGGTCTACCGCTTTACTTTCAACTCTTTGAACTGCTGAGGGACAGAATTATCGATGGAGATATCCCAGCTGGTTCCACCCTTCCAACTGAGCAGAAAATCGCAGAACACTATTCGGTGAGTCGCATTACGGTTCGTGAAGCACTCAACTATCTTCAGCAGGAGCAATTCATCAAAAAGCGTACTGCGAAGAAAGCTTTGGTACTGACCCGTAGTCAAACTCAATTTCAGGGTTGGGAAATGAATTCCATTGATGACATCGTTGCGGCAACGAAAGGGGTCGTCCTCAAGGTCAAAAGCTACAAGCAGGAAAAATCATCCAAAGTGGCCTCTCTGTTTGAATTGGAGGAAAATGCTCTTCTGTATTGTCTTAGAAGCATCCTGATAAAGAATGATCAGCCCTACGCCGTTTCCACCATCTATTTTCCTGACTATATCGGCAAGGAATTGAAGAGATCCTCCTTTAACGAGAAGATTATTTTCCGGGTGGTTGAACGGGAACTCGGCATCAGGGTCAATGATGTGGAAATCATGATCAGTGCTTCTTTGGCAGATGAAAGTCAGGCTAGCCAACTTAAGAAACCAATCGGCTCACCAATCCTCAACTCCACCTTGATTTATCGTAGCGACAAGAATTCTTCTCCTTTTGAAATTGCTTTCACAAACTTCCCAGCTGAATCCTACCGTATTAAATATAATTTAAAGTCTCAGAACGTCTCAAAAAGTCTTGGATGATGTTTAATTTCCTCTAGAGCATTGGCTCTCGGAAGCGTTTCACTAAGAAATCCCTGATTGTATTCGACAAAATTAACAACCAAATTTATAAATAATCAATCAATCAATTATTTGTATTTAATATGACAAATAAATAATTAAGTAGTTGAAAAAACAGCAATATTTTTATTGTTTTTTAAAAATCATAATATTATGATCCTCAACTCAATTGGCTTAGCTTGATTTCCAAACAGCAGCCCAACGGAGATCGTATGAAGGTTGATTTGAAGGACAAGATCGCCTTGGTGACTGGCGCGGCTCAAGGCATCGGTCAAGCCATTGCGGAACGTTTTGTTGAGTCTGGTGCAACCGTTGTCTTTTCAGACCGTAATCATGAAGGAGTCCAAAAGGCCGCATTGCGTGCAGGTTCAAAGCACTTCAAGAAGCTTGATGTAACCGATGACAATGAGCTTGAGGTTCGCATTAGAGAGATCATCTCAGAACTGGGCAGGATTGACATCCTCGTCAACAATGCAGGAGGTGGAGTCTCCGCTGAAGAGAGGAAGATTGTCAGCGAGTTTGACCCTCAGACCTGGGACCGACTGATTCAGTTGGATCTGCGGGGAGTCTTCATGGTGAGCCGAGAGGTCGCCAAGCACATGGTCTCCCAGAAATCCGGTCGTATCATCAACATCGCCTCAGTATTGGGGTTAGTCCCCATGCGCCTGCAAAGCCCCTACGTAGCTGCCAAGTCAGCTGTTGTCAATCTCACACGATCAATGGCTCTTGAATTAGCGCAGCACAAGATTCTCGTAAATGCTGTAGCACCTGGATCCACCGCCACGGAAGATTGGCATCGGTGGATGCAGAATCAGGCCAGTGAGGAGCAGGGGCTGTATCAGCGGCTAATGTCTCACATTCCCCTTGGAAGACCAGGGACTCCTGAGGAAATGGCGCATGCAGTTCTGTTTCTGGCTGACCCCGACAGTGCATACATAACAGGACATGTGCTCACCGTTGATGGGGGCTGGACCGCTGGTTTTGCTAGGGATTTTTGAAGGTCAGACAACCACAATGAATTTTTTTCTGTAGCTACTCTCTAAGGCACCTGGTCATGGAAAAAGCTGACATCCTCCACCTTTACGAAAAAATGCTGTTGCTGCGGGAATTTGAGCTGGCCGCCCAGGTGGCTTGTCGTTCCGGTGAGACTCCCGGATTTCTTCACCTCTACATTGGTGAAGAAGCGACTGCGGTTGGTATTTGTGCACATCTCAGCGAAAAGGATTGGGTAACCAGCACACATCGGGGGCATGGGCATGCCCTTGCCAAGGGGATGGACCCAAGAATCTTGATGGCGGAATTGTATGGTAAGAGAGATGGTTGCTGTGGTGGTCGTGGAGGGACAATGCACCTCTATGATCGGGGAGTTGGCTTATTTGGAACAAACGGTCTGGTCGGTGGCGGGATCCCATCTGCAGTTGGAGTTGGCCTGGCTGCAAAACACAGAAAGGAGCCACATCTTGGAGTGGCGTTCTTCGGAGACGGCGCTGTCAATCATGCGGCCTTCCATGAAGCCCTGAATTTAGCTGCAATTCAGAATCTTCCTGTGATTTTTGTCTGTGAAAACAATCTGTATGCGACGGCTACTCCGTTGTCAAAAGCGACACTCAACACGGAGGTGGCAAGTAAGGCCCAATCCTATGGGATGCCCGGAGTTGCAGTTGACGGAAACGATGTCTTTGCTGTCTGGGAAGTCGCTGCGGAGGCAATTAAGCGAGCCCGACGGGGAGATGGTCCAACACTGATCGAATCAAAAACCTACAGGGTTGTCGCTCATCACGAGGGAGATCCTGTGACAGGCTCATATCGAAGCAAGGAGGAGGTCGATGAATGGAAAGGCAGAGACCCAATAGAGCATTGTCAGCGGTTCCTTGTTCGTGAATTTGGAAACTCTGTCATTGAGGAGTTGGAGACACTCAAGGCAAAGGTTAATTTGCAGGTTGTCGAAAGCGTGGATTTTGCCAGAAATTCGCCCGAACCTGATCCTTCCACCATCTCTGAGCATGTCTGGTCCCTGCCTTTGAACCCAAAGGAAGTATTTCTCAAAAAATCATCGGATGCTACCAGCAGAATCAGCTGGCTGGATGCTGTTCGTGACGGAATCGCTGAAGAGATGCGTAGCAATCCGAACATTCTCTATCTCGGGGAGGGGACAGGGGAACGTGGGGGAACCTTTGCTCACACCAAAGGTCTTCACGAGGAGTTTGGTGGGGATCGTATGATAGACACTCCAATCTCAGAGCTTGGATTCACTGGGGCAGCACTGGGCGCCTCAGCTGTTGGAGTCCGGTGCATTGCAGATTTGATGTTTGCAGATTTTCTGTTTGAAGCTGGGAGTCAGATAGCTTTGCAGGCTGCAAAGCTGCGGTACATGAGCAATGGACAGATGTCCACGCCTATGGTCATCCGGGTGGGTGCAGGTGCAATCAGATCTGCTGGGCCACATCACAGCGGGATGTACTATACTTCCTGGGGCCATATACCAGGATTGATTGTCTGTGTGCCCTCCAATCCGGCAGACGCAAAAGGTCTGATGAAGACTGCATTACGGGCTGGGGACCCAGTATTGTTCCTTGAGCCCAAAGTCCTCTTTTCCTCCAGAGGAGAGGTTCCTGAGGAGCAATACTGGATTCCCTTTGGCCAAGCAAGATTGGCTAGAACAGGGAGTGACATAACGATCGCGGCAGTGGGAGCGATGGTTGGTCTTTCATTGGATGCTGCAGAGGCGTTGGAAAAATCTGGCGTGTCCTGCGAAGTCATTGACATGAGAACGATCCAACCCCTGGATACCGACAGTGTAGCCAAGAGCGTAATGAAAACAAACCATCTACTTGTAGTGGACGAGGCATGGTCAGATTTTGGAGTTGGTGCTGAAATCGGTCAGGCAATGAATGAACTGGCCTTTGACTATTTGGATGCACCAGTCGGCAGAATTCATAGTGACCCAGTTTCCCACCCCTTTGCACCCTCACTTGAAAAAGCCATGCTGGTCAATCAGCAAAAGATTGAAGCTGCTGTCAAGAGCATTCTGGCTGGCAAGGCACCGATTGCAAAACGAAATCCAGTCAATCTCCCGGATCAGACAACAGCTGGAGAGGAAGGAGCAGGCACTCTTTCCGGTCAGAAAACAGAGGTTTCCAGAATTTCAAAGGAGACGAATCCAGAATACTTGGCTGGAGAACCTCTGACAATGCCATTTGGCGATCTGACAGTCGACGAGGGAACGATAGTCCATTGGCTCAAGGAAGTGGGTGACTTGGTAGAAAGGGGCGAAATTGTTGTAGAGATCGAGACAGACAAAGCTCTGGTTGAAGTTGAAGCTACCACTGAAGGAAGGCTTGGAGAGATCATTCGCAAGGAGGGCGAAACGGTAAAGATGGGCGAGAGAATCGCCACTATCATTCAATGAGATCAACACGGAGACCTCATGAACATTCTAATGGCATTCTGGAGTTATGCCGATGATGCCGAGTTGGAAAGGGGCATGCTGAACTCTGGGGATGAACTACTGCTCAAACGACTAATCCCTGGAGAAAAGCTCCAATTGAATGAGGAAGAAAAGCAAAGGGTTGATGCACTCGTCAACTACTCTGCCGTAGAGAAACTACCATTTCCACCATCAGATTTCCCGAATTGCAGGATTGCAGTCCGCGCGGGAGTGGGGTTTGACAATCTGGATGGTGAAGCCTGGGGAAAGCGAGCTGTTCCAGTCTGCAATATTCCGGATTATGGCACCACTGAGGTGGCGGACCATGCGATTGCGCTAATGCTTGCGCTGACACGTGGAACCGCTCCCTATCACCGAATGCTGAGCAAGGCACCACGTGAAGGATGGCGATTTGCTGAGGCCCCACTTGTCAGACGCTTGAGGGGAACTGTCTTCGGTGTGATTGGAATGGGACGCATTGGTATGGCCACAGCTCTTCGTGCCAAGGCTTTTGGGATGAAGGTTCTTTTCTATGATCCTCATCTGCCCTCAGGAATTGAGTTGTCCTTGGGTTTTGAGAGAGCCCTGGAATTGAAATCACTTGTTGCAAATGCAGACGTACTGAGTATCCATGCACCCCTGGACCAATCCACTGCGGGGCTTGTTAACCGGGATCTCCTAGGAATGAGCAAACGAGGTCAGATCCTAATCAATACGGCCCGAGGACCGATCGTAGACCTCGATGCTGTCATGGAAAGCTTGCAATCAGGCCAACTCGGAGGCGCCGGCCTCGATGTCTTGCCGGAAGAGCCAGCCAATCTCTCTCATCCCCTGATTAAGTCCTATCATGAAGAGGCATCTTGGTTGGAAGGTCGCTTGATCCTCACTCCACATGCAGCATTCTACAGCCCTTCAAGTGTGGAGGATCTTCGCCGAAAATCATTTGAAGTGGTTCAGAACTATTTGACAAAGAAGATCTTGATGAACTGTGTCAATTCAGCATTTCTCAGCAACTGATTTGGTTAAGCTTCTTTCATTTTTTTGAATTCATGTCAGTACCTACTGAAAAAAGAATTTTTACGACTCCGCTAAGCAGAAAAATAGCAGCAGAGCACCAGATTGATCTGTCCAGGGTTATCGGCTCTGGGCCAGGTGGTCGGATCAGAAGCGTGGATCTGCTTCAATTTAGTGCCCAACCTCGGCATTCAAGAGGAACTGACTTTCAACAAGCCACTTCCAGAAAAATGACAATCGCCGGATCGATTCCACAATTTAGTCTGACGATTGAATGCAGGGTGGACGAGCTTGTCGATCTGCGCAAATCAAGGAACTTAGATCAACCTGCGGCAGCAAAGCTAACTTTCAATGACATGATCACCAAGGCCACTGCCCTTGCCTTGGAGAATCATCCTGGTCTGCTGACGATTTGTCAGCAGGCTGTTGGAGAGAGTAAAGGAGGACCGCTTCATGTCAGCCTGGCGGTTGCCTCACCCCGGGGTTTGGTAACTCCTGTGCTCAAGGGTGTAACTCAAAAGACTCTGGTGGAAATTAGTAGTGAAGTACGAACTCTGGTTGAGAAGGCGCATCAGGGACGACTCAGACCGAATGAGCTCAAAGGTGGACTCTTTACGCTCACAAATCTTGGGAATTTTGGAATTCGAGAATTCGTACCCGTGCTCAACCCTCCTCAGGTTCTGATCTTGGGAATTGGAGAAATCTGTCAGCTGCCGGTGGTGGTGTCTGGTCAACTCGAAATTGGCTGGACACTTCGCATCACCGCAGGAGCAGACCACCGTGTGCTCAACGGTGTCGAGGTGGCGGAATATCTGAAGACACTTCGAGAATTTTTAGAGCAACCCTCAAAATGGACTCGATGAATGCCGACCAATATCTGAGCAATGCCTATGGTTTCATGATTTTTCGTGTGTAGTCCTAAATTTTCGAATCGAGAGCACTCTCAAGGAGGAAGTATGTTTAAGCAAATCGTTAGATCATTTGTCTTCATAGCTGTTCTACTTGGTTTTTGTGTTGGTGGAAACGTGGTCTGGGCGAAGACCGTCATCAAGTTCTCAATAGGGGCAAACGATGGCCCAGGTGGAGAGATCAATGGGATGAAGGCTTTCAAGAAATATGTGGAGGCAAAGTCAGGAGGAGAGATTGAAGTCCGTTTGTTCTTCAATACGATGGGAGGTTCCCTACAGTTGACCGAAGCAGTCAAGAACGGAACTCTGGAAATGTGCTTGACGGATGATTCTGTTCTGGGAAGTTTCCACAAGCCGATGCAGGTTTTCCAGATTCCCTATCTGTTTCCTTCCTCTCCGGTGGCCTGGCGCTTCACGCAGAGTGATTTTGTTCGAGATCTGACGGATGGGATGCGTGAGGCAACCGGCTTGCGAACCCTGACCTTTTCTGAGAACGGGTTCCGTAATTTGACCAACAACAAGCGTGTGATCAAGACTCCAGATGATCTGAAGGGCTTGAAAATGAGAACGATGCAATCGCCGGTGTATGTCAACTTCATGAAGTCGATGGGCGCTGGAGCAACTCCCATCGCCTGGCCTGAGTTGATGGGAGCCCTCAAGCAGGGGGTGGTGGATGGTCAGGAAAATGCCGCATCGACCATCTGGGATGGAAAACTCTATGAAGTTCAGAAGTACATGTCAGTCAACGAGCACATCTACGGACTGCATCTGCTGGTCATCAATGATCGATTTTTCCAGTCTCTCAGTGCTGACCATCAAAAGATCATCATGGACGGAGCCAAGATGCACTCGGCGGTTGCTAACGCTCAGAAGTCCATGGACAATCTGGCCAACATCGACAAGATCAAGGGCGCCGGCATGGTGGTACACGTAACGACACCTTCTGAAAAGGAGCAGTTTCGCAAGGTAAGCCAAGATGCTGTGAAGGAATATATTGCTGGCCAAGTGGGTGCGGAACTGGTCAATAACTTGATGAGTGCAGTCGACAAGACTGTTTCTGAGAGTTACCAGTGATTCCAAGTTACTTGAGATGACGATGTTCCTGCGTCACCTATGTCTTCAACTCAACAACATCTCCAACATTCTTGTTGGCTCGCTGCTGTTGCTGACTGTCGTGATCAATGTGGCGCAGGTCTTTTACCGTTATGTTCTCAATGATCCGATCTTCTGGACTGAGGAAGCAATTAGATATGTAACGGTTTGGTTCACTTTTCTTGGGGTCATTGCTGCCAGCTACAGTGATGAACACATGGAAATGAATCTCTTTGCAGATCTGGCAAACGAATCAGTCAGGCGTCTCAATAAATTGATCATCCAATTCTGTGTCTTGATCTTCAGTGGAATCATCTCCTGGCAGGGAATCCGGTACTGCATGTTAAGTGGTTCACAAACTTCCCCGACCATGGAAATCAGCATGATCTACGTATATTCTTCGATCGCGGTTGGAGGAGTTCTACTGATTGTCATCACCCTGAATAAAATCGTCCTTCTTCTCTTTCCCGCCGAATCATGACCTGGGTTGTACTCTCACTGGCTATCTTGTTGCTGCTGGGTTTGCCGATCTCGATCGCTTTCGGGTTGGCCGGAACCATTGGCCTCCTCTTGGATGATCAGGATCTCTTGAGCGTCGTTACCCGGATGTTTGCAGGGTTGGACAGTTTTGTCCTGATGGCGGCTCCGTTCTATATTGTTGCTGGAGAGATCATGAATCGCGGAGGGATCAGTGAAAGACTGATTCATCTCTCACAGATCATGGTTGGCCGGATTCGAGGTGGAACCGCCTATGCGAATGTGGTCTCTTCAGTTCTGTTTGCAGGGATCTCCGGGACTGCGATTGCAGATATTGCAGCAATTGGAAAAATATTTATCGTCGGCATGCCGAAGGAAGGCTATACCAAGGAATTTGCTGCTGCAGTTTGTGTCGCTTCTTCAATCATCGGACCGATCATTCCGCCTTCAGTGATCATGGTCCTCTATGCTGCGGTGGCCTACATTTCGGTATTGGATCTCTTCCTGGCGGCAGTGATCCCAGGCTTGCTGATGGGGCTCTCCTGCTTTCTGATTATTGCCTACACGGGCTACAAGAAAGATTTACCCAAAGCTAAAATAACAGTACCCCGCTCTGAGATCCCCAAGTTGGCGATGGATGGTGCGCTGGTGGTCAGTATCCCTGTCTTTATAGTGGTGGGAACACTCTCTGGGGTGTTTACTCCAACAGAAGCCGGTGGGATTGTTGTTGTCTATTCGGCCATCCTGGGTCTTTTTGTCTTCAAGTCCCTGGACCTGAAGGGGCTGATGACTTCGATGATGAGTTCAGGCCGGTTAACGGCTGGAATTTTTCTGATCATCGCCTGCTCACAAGTGCTCAACTACGTTCTTGTATTGGGTGGGATCGATCAGGCCGCTGGAAACATTGTACGCTTGTTTGACGGACAAACTTTTCTTTTTCTGCTTTTCTGTGCCTTTCTCTTTGTCCTGATTGGGCTGGCGCTCGACGCTGGAGCAGCTCTGCTGCTGTTGGCGCCAATCATGTTGCCAATTGCCAGAAGCATGGGCATTGACGATCTCCACTTTTCCATGGTGATGATCCTGAGCACAACGTTGGGGCTGATCAGCCCTCCAGTGGGCATTGTCCTCTTTGTTTCCTGTAAGATAGGAGAAATGAGGATTCGCGATTTGTGGAAGGAGCTGGGGCCCTTCTTCTACCTTCATTTGGCTTTTTTGGTTGTTCTGATCGCAATCCCGGAACTTTCCACTTTTTTACCCTACTACTTGAGACACTAAAACCAGGAGCCACTCCATGAAGTTAGTTCGCTACGGCATCAAGGGCAAAGAATTACCGGGAATCATCGATGGTGAAGGCAAAATCCGCTCGCTCGCTGGTCTCGTTGAGGAGGGAAGTGAAAAATTTCTATCAGATAGTAGCCTTGCAGCACTGGGTCGGATGAATCTTGCCAAGTTGCCTGTTGTTCCAGGTAGGCCCCGGTATGGTTGCCCAGTTGCCAATGTGGGGAAATTTGTGGCGATCGGATTGAATTACACCGACCACGCCAAGGAAACCAATTCTCCCATTCCCAAGGAGCCAATTATCTTCATGAAAGCCCTCAACTGTCTGCAGGGGCCAAACGATAATGTGATGCTTCCTCGGGGTTCTGTCAAAACCGACTGGGAAGTCGAACTGGGAATCGTGATTGGTAGTAAAACCCGTTACGTTTCACAGGAAAAGGCTCTGGAGCACGTAGCAGGATATGTGCTGGTTAATGATGTCAGTGAGCGAGAATTTCAGGCGGAACGGGGCCCTCAGTGGGATAAGGGCAAGGGCTGTGATACCTTCGGTCCGGTCGGTCCCTACCTGGTCACACGTGAGGAGATTCCTGACCCTCAAAACCTTCAGCTTTGGCTGGATGTCAACGGCAAGCGAATGCAGACTGGCAACACCAGGACAATGATCTTTTCCGTCAAAGAAATTGTCAGCTACGTCAGTGAATTCATGACCCTGTATGCGGGTGATATTATCACAACCGGAACGCCCCCCGGGGTGGGGGTGGGCATGAAACCACCTGTATTTCTGAGGGCGGGGGATGTAATGACCTTGGGCATCAGTGGCCTTGGAGCACAGCGTCAGAGGGTTGTGGCCTTCAAACTGTAAGGCTGCATTTTTGATTTAAACAGTTGACCAAGCACACATTGGATCTAACAACTGCGAAGATTCTACGTCTCAACGCAACACTCTTTCCGGTCAGTGAGGCGGAGTGGAAAAAGTATAATGAGTTCGGTCTGCAACCCCTGCTCACAGAGTCGAAGGGACCAGAGATCCTAAATGTAGCAGGGGATTGTTCGGCCCTCTTAGTTGTTTCTGAAAGTCTTGATGCTGAAGTCCTAAATGGCCTTCACCATTGCAAGGTCATTTCTCGCCTTGGTACAGGAACAGATAAAATCGATGTTGCCCAGGCTACCAAGTTAGGGATCCTGGTCACCAACATCCCTGATTTCTGCGTGGAAGAGCAGGCAGATCACACGATGTCACTGCTGCTTGGATTGGTCCGAAAAATCCCAAAAATGCAAATGGCAATGGCTTGTGGCAAGTGGCGAGAGTCCCGCCTGCTGAGTAGCACAAACCCACGTCTTCAGGATCGAGTTTTGGGATTGATTGGATTTGGCGGATCGGCCAAGGCTGTTGCAAGAAGAGCCCAGGGATTTGGCCTCAGGGTGATTGCTTGTCGTCGACAGAATGGCTTCTCATTCCCAGATGCACAACTCCTGGGGGTTGAAATTCTTAGCCTCGATGAAGTTCTGCAGCAGTCAGATTTTCTCTCACTTCACCTTCCCCTAAATCACGAGACTGCTCAGTTGCTCAATCGGAACAGGCTAGAGCAAATGAAGCAAGGTTCGCTCCTGATCAACACTTCCCGGGGTGGCTTGGTAGATGAGCTGGCATTGGTAGATTTGTTAAGAGAAGGACACCTAGTTGGCGCTGGACTAGATACCTTCTCAGGCATCAATGTGCACTCCTCTGAAGAAGCTCCCCCCGAACATCCCCTGCTTGAGCTGGAGAACGTGATACTTACTCCCCACGTGGCGGCTTATTCTGAGGAAGCAATGAGAGATGTGGCTGTAGGAGGTGTGGAAAACGTAGTCAGCGTACTCAAGGGCAAATTACCGCCTCTGGAGCGGATTGTAAATCCCTCGGTGCTCGATAGAAACCCACGTCTCTACCATTGAAACTCCAAGAGCCATTGACTTATGAAGATCACGAAGGCGGAGTCCTTTCTCGCCAATGCAGGATTGCGCAATTATTTGTTTGTCCGGATCACCGCAGACAATGGCCTTTACGGGATTGGTGAAGCAAGTCTGGAGTGGCAGGAAAAGGCTGTCGAATCTCTTTTGAATGAGTGGGTTTTTGGAAAAATTCTGGGCAAGGATCCAACAGAGATTGAAAAAATTACCAGTGATCTCATCAGAGATCAATACCAAGGTGGAGCCACGATTCTTACTGCCATCAGCAGTGTGGAAATTGCGCTTTGGGACTTGCTTGGGAAGAGCTGTGGACAGCCTGTCTTCAAATTATTGGGAGGGGCTTATCACCGAAAGCTTCTTGCCTACGCCAATGGCTGGTACGGTGGTGCTGAGTCCCCTGAGGACTATGCATCGATGGCAATGGAGGTAGTCCAACGAGGTTACTCGGTGATGAAGTTTGATCCTCTTCGGACAGCCTGGCAAACCATGGATTTGAGTGAGCGAGAATTTGTGGTTGCGGTCTTTGCAAAGGTCCGTGAAGCAGTAGGAACTCGAATTGGATTGATCCTGGAGATTCATGGTAGGCTTTCAACTCACAGCGCCATCGAATTGCTGCGTGATCTTGAGCCTTACGATCTTTTTTGGTGTGAGGAGCCAGTCCCTCCCGAAAAAATGGAAGCCTGCGCGGAGGTTCGTCATCAGGTCACTACCCGGATTTCTGCTGGAGAACGCTGGTACCAACTGATGGAACACGCTCGAGCTTTTGAAATGGGAGCCTGTGATATTGTTCAGCCTGATATCGCCCATTGTGGAGGGTTGCTGATGACCAAGAAGATTGCTGCGCTAGCAAGCGTACGTGACATTGTGGTCTGTCCACACGTTTCAATTGGTCCTGTTGCGTTGGCTGCCGCGCTACACTTCGATATCAGCACCAGTAACTTCTATTTACAGGAGACATTTTCCGATTTCGATGTGCCTTGGCGGGATGATTTGGTGGGAGGCTGGAACCCCTTGCGAAATGGTCGATTTGAACTCAGTGATCAGCCTGGGTTGGGTTTGGATCTGAATCTTGATGCAATCATGTCTCATCCCTACCAGCATCATTCATTTCCCAGTCTTTGGGATCAGCAATGGCAAACGGACTTTACTCAAAATGAACGACAATCTTGAGACGCAGGAAGTGACGACATGACAGATGGCAAACGATTGGTTGGTAAGACAGTAATGGTTAGTGGAGCTGCTCAGGGCATGGGGCGCCAGGCAAGTATTGAATTGGCCCAGCAGGGCGCAACTGTCTTCGCAAGTGATCTTCAACCTTTGATTTTGGAGAACCTCGGCAGTGAGATTATCGATGCACCTGGAAAGATTCATCCTGCTGTGCTTGATGTAACGAACAGGGAGGCAGTTGAGGAGTATGTACGAACCTTGTCATCAGTGGATGTACTGTTCAATTGCGCTGGGTATGTGCACCAGGGAACGATTTTGGATTGTGAGCTAAAAGACTGGCAGGACAGTTTTCGAATTAATGTTGATTCAATGTTCTACACGATTTCAGCAATACTGCCGAAGATGGTGGAGCGTAAGCGAGGATCCATCATCAACATGGCCTCAATCTGTGGTTCCATCAAGGGTATCCCAAATCGCTTTGCCTATGGAGCTAGCAAGGCTGCCGTGATTGGCATTACCAAATCGATTGCCGCAGATTATGTAGGAGTGGGGATTCGCTGTAACGCAATTGCACCAGGCACCATTGAAACACCAAGCCTGCATCAGCGTATGACTGCTTTGGGAGATTTCGAAGAAGCCCGGGAGATGTTCACTTCACGTCAACCCATGGGCAGATTGGGCCAGCCGGAAGACGTAATGCCGATCCTAATCTATTTGGCAAGTGATGAGAGTAATTTTACCACTGGTCAGGTCTTTAATATTGATGGAGGAATCACAATCTAGTTGGGTTTGGCTCCAAACTGCTAATTGAATCACAAGAACAGCTGTAAGAGAGTTAATGTTTAGGGTTGTGGCAGTGCTTCAATCTTCGCATCTTCATAGAGACCAAATTGCAATCGTTTTTTTTGAGCAAGTCAACGTCTACTGCCTGGTCAATGATCAAGATCTCACACTCCGAAGCGCTCTCCATAAAACTTTCGAGTTTGCACTTTAATCAATGAAACTATGCAAATTCGATTTGTTTTCAAAATGATTCTTTATAAATTAAACTAACCATGAGATCTGCGTCAATGTTCATGGTCTGAGCTTCAGGATTGAAGAGGATGTTCGACTGAGTTAGTTAAAAAGATTCATTTATCTTCTCTGAGAGATCCGATAGATCATTGCCATCATCAAGCACATAAAGCTTGGAACCAACAAGGAGCCCTCACCGAATTTCTGCTGAGCAAAAGCCCCACACCCTGCACCAAGAATAAAACCGAGAAGAATCAATAGAAATAGGACAGCTTTTCTTTGATCAAACGGTTCTCCCCGGAGCCTTGCTCCCAGCATCAGTCCCAAATCAGTTAGAATTCCAGTCAGGTGCGTTGTCCTCACAATTGCACCGCTGTAGCTTGTGACCATCGCATTTTGTAATCCACAGGCCAAAGACGCTGCATAGTGTCCGAAGTGACTGTTATTCCTTAATAGAAGAAAGGCAAACAACAAAAACACTGCCTCAACCGACAATACATTTTCGTATTGCTGGCCAAATTGTAGGGCAGTACCTCTTAGCAAAACCCCGGAAAGCGATGCTCCTGCTAGAAACGACAGCAAGATAGCACCTAGATGGCTGAGTCGATCATTTTCAAGATTCCAGATAGCAATTCCAAACTCTGTAGCCGTTCCAGATATGTGGGAGACTGCCTGATGTTCTAGGCTGAGTAATCCTATGGCATTGATAAACCCAGCAATCCAAGCCAAGGCAAAAGCTCCATATTCTGCCCAACTGGGTAGTTGACGTATCATAATTTATTAAGAAATTTCATATTGGAAGCTGTGCTCTCAATTTACAAACAACAAGGCTAGCAGGCAGATCCAGCAGTTAGCTAGCCTTCAGTATCATTCAGAACACTTTTTAGAACATCTGCACACCACTCAACTCGGCAGCGGTAATTTTCGTAAACCGAAGATGACTCCAGACAGAATGAAAGATCTAAACGGATTTAGCATTATCCTACTAAACCATTGGATGAGTGTGTTGATTTGGAAAGACAAATATGGGAGGTGATAATTTTTGATCATGACCGGTAAGCAGAAAAATTTTGGGTGTCTCTGGAGGAGCCCAATTTATGAAAATGAGGACAGTCCTTGCGGTAGAAAAAGTTTAGGCATTCAAAACAATACAGGGAGTCTCATCCGTTGATCGCAGAAAAGTTTCACAATCTTAACTATTCCTGAAAGTCATCCTAATTAAGATTTGGCTTTTCTGATCGGATTGTGTCAAATTGTGACATTCATGAAAATATATTTAAATTGACAAAATTTAGGGCTGGTTGCTATCCTTTCAAAGT
>Ga0075479_10000301_pt1 | contig 20782 bp, 15 predicted proteins | sample DEB08_DNA_8_FD_76341 | JGI IMG/M metagenome (GOLD analysis project Ga0075479, IMG submission 76341) | Aqueous microbial communities from the Delaware River and Bay under freshwater to marine salinity gradient to study organic matter... | ecosystem: Environmental > Aquatic > Marine > Coastal ... | reverse complement strand
CGGGTTGCCGCGGCCGGCGACCGCATGGCGAAAGACGTGGTCGGGATCCTGGCCCATGCGCAGGTCCGTGAGGACCAGGAGATCGCCCTCGACGTCGGCTCGGACGAATCCGTCCGCGAACCAGTCGAGGCGGATCGCCGCGGGAATCCCCCTCGATCGTTCGAACGCCGCGGGGTCGCCGGGCCGAGGCTCGAACTCGATGGGACCATCCTCGGCGACAAGCGAGTCGAATCCCTCGAGATGTCCCGCGCCGTCGAGGACCACCACCCGCCACAGCAGCGTGTTGAACGGCGTCGGCGTCGCGAAGATCGGAGCATCGGCGAGGCCGCGATCCGCCAGCGAGGCCCGGGCGTTTCGCAGGACGATGCCCTGGGCGATCCAGGACCAGCCCAGATACGCGGTCGAGACGGCGAGCGCCGCAGCGAGGCACCAGCCGCTTGCCGGGATCCTCGGCCGCCACAGCACCACCAGCGCCGCGACGAGCAGCGGCGAGGTGTACAGCGGATCGATGATGAACACCGTCGCCCACGCGATCGGCGGCGAGGCGACCGGCCACCACAGCTGCGTGCCGTAGGCGGTGTGGGCATCGAGCAGCACATGGGTCGTCAGGGTCAGCATCACCGCCGCGAACCAGCGGCCCGGGCACTCGCCCACCGGGCGCCACCACCGTCGCATCGCCCACCAGATGGCGACCGCCAGCGGCACCAGCACCAGCAGCGAGTGGCTGAAGCCCCGGTGCTGCGTGAAGTTCGCCACCGCATCGCCGTAGTCGATGGCGACGTCGAGATCGGGCAGCGTGCCCAGCATGGCGCCGACGGCGAGAGCCTTGCGACGCTGCGAAGCGGGCACGCACGCCGCGGCGACGCAGGCCCCGAGGGCGATCTGGGTGAGGGAGTCCATGCTCGTGCGGGGGCGATGGCCTGATCGAGTGCGACGGCGAAGACCGGCCGGAACTCGCGCCTGGACTCAGGATTCGGCGCTCGGCGCCGAGACCGATCGCAGCGTCCGAGGCTCGTCGTCGTTCTCGATCTCGCGGATGCGGCCCGGAATGTCGAGCGACTCGAGCCTCTTCGGATCCCACTTGCGGGCGACGAGATCCTCGTGCAGCTCCCGCAGCCTCGGCACCTCGCCCGACGCCGCCCCGCCGTAGGTCCGCAGCGCGTTCAGGCACCGCTCGATCCGGTTGCCCATCCCCCACCGATCCGGATCGATCAGATCGATGCAGATCGGAACTCCATCGACGATCCCGTGCTCGGCGAAGAGATCCAGTCCCGCGAGTCGGATCTCGTCGGCGAACATGATCCCGCTCGGGGACGGCTCGCGCATCGCCTGCAGGATCGACGGCATCAGCGGCTCGAGTTCCTCGAAGGACAGTCGTCGGTAGACCGAACCGATCGCCCCGCGAGCGCGTCCGTCCTCGTTGCGGAGCCCCGCGACGACGGCGTTTCGAAGCGCATCGCGATCGACGCCCTCGAGCGACCGACCGACCATGCCGTCTCGTCGATCGAAGAGGGCGAAGCACAGATACCGCTGCTGCATGCCGCGAGGATCGGACGCGTCGGGACCTGCCGCAAGCATCTCCAGAAGTCTCGGCAGCAGCGGCATCGCCGGGGCGCCCACCGCGGCGATCGCCTCGGCCGCCTTGATTCGAAGCCACAGGTCGTCGGCGCCGAGGAGCGGCTCGAGAGCGCCCAGCAGCGGCGCCGCCCGACCCTTCAACTGCGCGGCGGCCTGACAGGCTCCGAGCCTCGCTTCGAGATCTCCTCGGGTCAGCATCCGTCGCAGTCGGTCGATCGGGATCTCCTCGCGCTCCGCGAGCACCATCGCCGCCCGCTCCCGGACCACCGGCGACCAGCTCGTCAGGTTCCGAAGGAGCGTCCGCTCGGAACGACTCGACCAGGACTCCAGCCTCGTGCGAGATCCCCAGTCGCGTCCGTCTCGGACCACGACCTCGGCCTCGCGGCGATTCATCTGCGGTGCGACGCTCGGAGTTCGACCGGTGATCGCGAGACGTCGGCCCGGCTGCGCGTAGGCCAGCATGAACAGACCCGTCGCATCCCAGCCGCGATAGCTGTCGGGCTTGGTCTGCGGAGGGCCCTGGTGGGTGAAGCCGCCATCCCAGCGTCGGGCGAGGTCGTAGTACCAGCCGAACTCGTTCATCCACGCACCGCTCGCGACGGGGCCGGAGAGCGCGACGCCCGGCATCGCCCACAGCATGTTGAAGTAGTTGCCGGTGTGACCGTTGTCCCGCTCGTTGCCATGGGAAGCGACGCTCATCCGCGAGAAGTACTCGACCGCCTCGGCGTCCCCAAGCAGGTTGAACAGCACCGCCGCGGCGCCGTTCTTCCCGTTGTCGTCGTGGGTCTCGATCCAGGGATGATGGTCGCCGTAGGGGACGCTGCCCTTGCCGACGTAGAAGCGCACGAGTCCCGCGGACTTCGCGATGGCCTCGTCCAGTTCGGGGCTCTCGACGCCCGCCTCGCGGGCCAGCACCAGCGAGATCGTCAGCGGAAGGCCCGGCGCGTTCATCATGCCGTAGCCGGCGAGGCGACCGTTCTTCTGCACGAAGCGGTGTCCCCACGAACCGACCTCGCTCTGGCCCCGGACGATCTCCATGGTCACCCGTTCGAGCGCCGGCAGGACCGAGCGGTCGCCGGTCGCCAGCACGTACTCCGCCAGCAGCAGGTTGACGGGCCCGTACCACCAGGAGTGCAGCTGGCGTCGGTCGAGATCGGAGTAGGTCGACGCCCAGTCGACCTGAGCCTTCACCAGCGGCAGATGCTCCGGATCGCCGCAGGCCAGCAGCGCGAGCGCCGCGTAGCAACGCTCGATCGGATTGCCGTCGTCGGGATTCTCCCGCATCGCCGCCGCGATCGCCTCGCAGCCCTGCTCGAGAACCACGCGGGACTTCGCACACTCGAAGGGCGCCGTCGGCGAGTACGGCCCGAGCGTCTCGATCGCCACCACGGCTTCGTCGGTCCGGCCGTCTCGCCAACGGATCAGGCTCAGACGGCCGTCCGCCGCTTCGGCACGGCCGATCGCCCGTCCGAACTCGACCCGCGGATCGAAGGCGAATCTCCGGCCATCGACGCCCAGCAGCACGTCGCCCACCGCGACCACGCCCTCCGCAGGCGAGCCGGGCGCGACCGAGGTGACCATGATCTGCCGCGCCTCGGTGGTCTCGAGACGGTTCGAATGCATCCAGCCCCGCAGGCCGGTCGGCCCGAGGTTCCAGTCGTGGGTGGCGCCTTCCGGCACCGTCTCGCCGCGTGTGAAGTCCGGATTGGACGAATCGTCCGGAGGCGCGACCGCGGGACCGAATGCGCTCAGCACCGCCCAGGCCGTCGTGCCGATTCCGATTCTCGCCATCAGGTTCATGTCGATTCTCCAGGGTCCTGCCCGATCACCACGCTGACGGAACTCGCCACCGCGCGACCGTACTTGCGTTCGCCATCCGCCCCGTTGCGATAGCGCATTCTCGCCTCCACACAGAGTTCATCGAGCCGCGCCGCGTCGAATCCCTCGCGCGGAAGCCTCGGCAGGCCACGCCTTCGCTTGAACGACTCGATCCGTTCGAACAGTTCGTCGGGAAGGACCGCCCTTCGCGCGATCCCATCGCGAAGGCCTCGCTCGGCGAAGGTGAAGTCGCTGCTCCAGTTGAACCACTGGATCGAGCCGCCCAGGCGAAGGATCCGCAGGCGACCGTCCTGCGACCCCAGCTGAAGCAGCGGAGAGGAGATCGCCAGGCGCGGAAAGTGGAGGTTCGGGAAGAGCCGGCAATTCCAGTAGGACTCGGCGGTCCGCACGAACTCCTCGAGCGATGTCACGTTGCGGAAGCCCGATTCCGCCATCGGCATGTGCTCGATCTTCGGCTTCGCGACGTCGACCGTGTCGTTGGCGACATCGAAGTAGTGGGAGCCGAGCTGGAGGGCGTTCTGGAAGTACCGGTCCCGCAGGATGCCCCAGATCCGTCCGACATGGCCGCCTTGTTCGCCGAAGGCGAGGACCGCCCGGAGCGCTTCCGACGGGGTTCCCTCCTGTCCGCGGGCGAGGAACCTCCGCAAGGCGGTTCGGGTGATCGCCAGGCAGTAGCCCTTGGGATAGAGACTGGGGTCGCCTCGCAGCGCCTGGTCGGGATGGTCGACGAGATGCCCTCGCAGCTCCTCGTCGACCTCCGCACGAATCTCCAGGAACTCCGCCTCGAGATGCGGCAGCGCCGGGAGGATCCACCGCTCGGTCAGTTCGATCTGGCGCTCGTCGATCGGCTGGACTCGCTCGAACTGAATCGGCGATCGCGCGAGAATGCGCTCGACGAGCCCCTCGAAGTCCGTCTTCTCCGGCCTCATCCGCGGGCGACCGTCCGAGCGGCGTCGGCCGAGACGTCGCGCCGATCCGGGCGAGTCCCGTGCAGGACGATCGGCAAGCCGGGCATGGGGCAGGTGATCGCCGATGTGGCGCGGGCGACGGTGGGCATGCGGGGCTCCTGCGACTCGACCCTGTGGATCGGCGATTCCATCTCATCGTCCACGATCACCAGCGGCGATCAAGCATCCTTCCGACGAAAGTGCATCGCGGCCCCACGGCCTCCTCGATCCCCGTCCATTCCACGTGCCACCCTCGGCCCCGTGGACAGACTCCAGACGGCGATGCGGCGATTCGCGATTGCTCCCGGGCCCCCCGGTGCTAGCGTTGACGGAAGGCCGGTCGGCGCGACGTCCGGGCCCGAGCTTCGGAAGGCAGGAGCACGCCATGCGGACACGTCCACTCGCCGTCACCCTCTCGCTGACCCTCGCGGTGGCGTCCTCTGGGGACACCATCGTGCAGGAGGGTGGTCTTTCCGGAAGCGCCGGGCCTCCGACGGAGCACCTCATCGAGCTCGACCGGTTCGACACGCTCGATGGAACCCGCCAGCTCAACTTCGTTCTGCTCGAGTTCACCACGGCGCTCTTCGCCGAGAGCGTGACCACCGGCAAGGGCGGAATCGTCGAAGCCTCGGCGGCCTTGTGGGCGGACTACTTCCTCTTCGACGGCCCGATCATCGCCGAGACCGACACCTCGATCTCCACGACGGTCGACAACAGCGAACCACCGGTCGCGACTCTGTACCTCGACACCGACGAGGTCGCGGTCGAGTACACGTCTCCTCGGGATCTCGCGCCCTGGATCGGCACCGGGACGATCCTGCTCTCGGCGACGGCGCAACTCACCGTGGAGGAGAGTCCGCCGGACGTCATCGAATGGTTCGCGGGCGGCGAAGTGACCTATCGGGTGACCTACGACTTCGACCCCGTCGTCCCCTGCCCCGCCGATCTCGACGGCAGCGGCGCGGTCGACAGCGCCGACCTCGCGATCCTGCTGAGCGCGTGGAAGACCGCCGACGGCGACCTCGACGGCGACGGCACCACCGGCGCGGAGGACCTCACCGTGCTGCTCGCGGCGTGGGGCGACTGCTGAGGTGGGAAGTCGCGACCGCTCGCACCGGTCGCCTCATCCGGACAGTTCCGGCACGATCGCATCGGCCCAGATCCCGTATCCGGACGGCGTCAGATGGAGGAAGTCGGGCATGAGTTCGCGCGGAATCGATCCATCCGGATTCACGAAGCGATCGCCGAGGGCGTGCGTGTCGAATCTCGCCCGTCCGCCGGCGTTCTCCGCGGCGACGAACGCCCGCAGCGCCTGGTTGATCTGAAGGATGTCGCCCCGCATGGCGTTGAACCTCTCGCCGCGGGGGAGGATCTCGAGGATGTGGATCGTCGCTTCGGGACACTGCGCAGCGAGCGTCCGGGCGACCTCGACGATGCCCGCGAGCGTCTCGGCGGCGTTGCTCGTGCCGTGGCCAAGGTTGTTGGTGCCGATGAGAAGGACGATGTGCTCGGGCGCCAGTCGCGTCAGCGGCGCCTGCTCCAGGCGCCACAGCACATGCTCGGTGCGATCGCCGGAGTTGCCGAGATTGAGCGCCCCGAGCGGCGCGATCTTCTCGGCCCAAACCTGTCGTCCCGGCCCCTCCCACGACTGCGTGATCGAGTCGCCGACGAAGAGCACCCGCGTCGGACCGGACTCCCGCACCCGGCGAATGCACTCGTCCTGACGGGCGATCGAACCGGCCTGCTCGCGTGGCGCCGGGGTCGTCGAGGTCGGACCCTCCGGCGCACCGTCCTGCGCCGGCGACGAACTCGCGAACGAGAAGAGCACCGCCGCCAGAAGCGGACCGACCGTCGAGACGCGAGAGAAGGGCATGTGGACTCCTTGGGTTCGGGGAAGGCCGCACTCTACTCGTCGGCGGCCGGAGCCACCTGTGGCGTGCCGGCGGATGCGGTCGGCGATGAGGCGGGGCGCGCATGGAGCACGATCTGGTAGGCCCCTCGATCCTCGTCGTCGCCGATCGTCGAGCGGAGGTCGAGATCGCCTTCGGGCAATTCGACACCGCGAATCCACGCCCGGCGGGCGCCGGGCTCGAACATCCCCGCCGCCATCGTCCTTCCGAAGCGAAGTTCGATCGCCTCGCCCGCCCCGGCCGAGGCCCGAACCACCTCGACGTCGAAGGTCGTGGGCCGCGCCACGGAGAGATGCCAGTCGCCCTGACGGCCCCAGCCCCGTGCGTCGGTGCGGGTCCAGTCCTGCCGGGTGAGCGCCGTCGAGGTCTCGTGCGGTGTTCCGACCACGATGCGGGGACGGGCGAATGGATCGGGACGGGTCCCCGCGATGTCGTCGTACCAGGCGTCGTACGCCGCGAGAAGGCGGGCGACGACCTCAGGACGCTCCAACGCGAGATCACGCCGCTCGCCGGGGTCCGACACCACGTCGTGGAGCTCGTACGGCACGTCGGCGGGCATGGATTCCTTCCCGAAGCCGGTCTCGTGGGTCAACTTCCACCGACCTTCGTGGACCGCGATGTGATGCCTCCGCACCGGCACGTCCCCGCGGTGCGCCTGGATGACCAGCGTCCGATCGCTCGGAACCGGGCGAGTCGGATCCCGAAGCCACGGAGCCATGCTGATGCCGTCCAGGCGAAGTCCTTCGGGCGTCTCGAGATCGGCGAGATCGAGCAACGTCGGAAGGACGTCGATGTGCGCCGACAGGACCGCCGACTCGCCCGGCGGCAGCGTTCCGGGCTGGTGCCAGAGCGACACCGTTCGGATGCCACCTTCACGGACCTGCCCCTTGGTCCCGCGAAACGGACCGACGAACCTCGCCCCCGCGGGACCGTTGTCGGTCAGGAACAGGACGATCGTGTTCTCGGCGATGCCGAGACGATCGATGGTCGCAAGGAGGCGTCCGACGTTGTCGTCGATGTTCTCGATCATCGCGAAGACGCGACTCGTCCGATCGATCCTCTCCGGCGTCGCCTCGCCGAATCCGTCGAGGACCGGCGCAAGGTCCGCCGACGCGTAGTGATCGCGGAGTTCCTCCGGGACGTCGTGCAGCGGATCGTGCGGCGCGTTCGTCGAGATGTAGGCGAGGAAGGGACGTTCCGCGGCGACCGCCCGTTCGATGAACTCGATGCCCGCCTCGAACTGGACGTCGGTGCAGTAGCCCTCCGTCGCGACAAGGGCGCCGTTTCGGAACATGATCGCGTCGGTGTAGCGCCGCTCGTTCTCGATGGGCTCCGACGGCTGGGCGAGTCCGCCGCCGCGATGCACCAGGGCCTCGTCGAACCCCTGATCGATCGCCCGCATCGGATACGCGTCGCCGAGGTGCCACTTGCCGAAGACGCCAGTGACGTACCCCGCGTCGCGCAGGATCTCCGCGAGGGTGACCTCCTCCGGCTCCATCTGGGCACGGCCGACGTAGGTGTCGAACGCCCGGGTCCGCTGGGCGTGTCGCCCGGTCAGGAGCGATGCGCGGGTCGGCGTGCACACCGGGCTGACGTAGAAGCGCGAAAGCCGCGCGCTCCCGGCGGCCATGCGGTCGAGGTTGGGGGTGCGGAGGACGGGATTCCCGGTGAATCCGAAGTCGCCGTAGCCCTGATCGTCGGTCATGACCATCACGATGTTCGGCGGGGTCGCCGCCTCGGCGAAGGAGACGAGGAGGACGAGGACCAGGGCCGACATCGGATGAGCACGGATCATGCGCGGAAGGTAGTCCGGTCGCGATCCACGGTCATCTCCGTATCGTGAAGCGGTCCGTTCCCTCGACGCGTTCACCACCCCGGAGACCCCGACATGCCCCCGACGATCGACCGCGTCCCGATGCACGCCGCCGCGGCGGCCCTCGTCCTCGTGGGCCTCGGTGCGGCAGTTGCCGCCGCCCACGCCGACGACGGGCCGGTCAAGGTCTTCATCCTCGCCGGCCAGTCCAACATGGTCGGCGCCGGACAGGTCGCGGCCAACCCCGATCGCAACGGCGGCAAGGGCTCGCTCGAGTGGCTGGTCGAGCAGTCGCCGGATCGGGCGAAGTACGCGACGCTTCGCGACGCGGACGGCGAATGGGTCGAGCGCGACGACGTGAAGATCTGGTACCTCGGCCGCACCGGGGGACTGAAGCCGGGATTCGGCGGCAACGAGAACGCGATCGGACCGGAGCTTGGATTCGGCACCGTGGTCGGCGACGCGTTCGACGAACCGGTCGTGCTGGTCAAGATCGCCTGGGGCGGCAAGGCGATCGGCAAGGAGTTCCGGCCACCGAGTTCCGGCGGAGAGGTCGGCGCCGAGTACCGCCAGCTCGTCGACCTGTCGAAGGCGACCATCGCGAACCTCGGTTCGATCTTCCCGGAGTTCGAGGGGCGAGAGATCGAGCTCGTCGGCCTCGGCTGGCACCAGGGCTGGAACGACCGGGTCAATCAGGCGTTCAACGACGCCTATGAGGACAACCTCTCCAATCTGATTCGAGATCTTCGCAAGGAGCTCGAGGCGCCGCAGCTGCCGTTCGTGATCGCCGAGACCGGCATGACCGGTCCCGACGAGAAGCACCCGCGGGCCCTGTCGCTGATGGCGGCGCAGAAGGCGGTGGCGGAGAAGCCGGAGTTTCGCGGCACCGTCGCCTTCGTGCCGACGAGATCGTTCTGGCGCGACGAGACCGACTCGCCGTCGAAGCAGGGCTACCACTGGAACTCGAACGCCGAGACGTACTACCTGATCGGAGAGTCCATGGGCCGAGCGATGCTGGGCGTTCTGGCCGAACGATCGGCGCCCGGCTCCCCGGCCGACCACTGAGGTCTCCCGCCGACATCGCCGCGGACTCCCGACGCGCCGCTCAGCCCCGCGTGTTCCACGCCGCGAGCAGTCGAGACAGGTCCGGCGCTCCGACCACACCGTCGCCGTCGAAGTCCGCCGGTCCCGACGTCGCCCACTGGCTCAGCAGGATCGCGAGATCCTGAGGCCCGACGACGCCGTCCTGATCGAGATCCTCGATGGCCGTCTCCACCCCGCACTCGTCGGGCACGCCGTCGCCGTTCGAATCGGCGCTGCGGCCCGACTCGATGTCGCAGGCGTCGGGCACGTTGTTGCCGTTGCAGTCGAGTCCCTCGCCGGGCAGGAAGTCGAAGCCGGTCGGCGACCAGAGCCCGGTGTCGTGCCCGGTCACGTAGGACCGCAGGAAGTTGCCGGAGTCCACGTCGAACTCGTAGATGCGAGACGCGTTGACGTGCAGCTCGGCGATGTCGTTGTCGAAGAGCCCGCCGCCCTGCCCCCCCGGGTCGACGTGGTGCCGACTGGCGTAGACGTTCCCGTTGGGGCCGATCCGAACCCCCCACGGCTCGTCGAAGGTGAGCGCCGTGCTGGTGCCGCCCCGGTTGAACCGGCCCAGCGGCGCACCGGTCGTCCCATCGAACTCGAGAAGTTCGTCGGTTCCGCGACTCGCCACGATCAGGTGGCCATCCGGCAGGAAGATCATGCCTCGGGGCGACGCCAGACCGCCGTTGTCCAGCGAGCTCACGAACACGTCGATGAATTCGCCGGTCTCTCCGTCGTAGCGCCGCACCTGCCGATCGCCGCCGTTGACGTAGAGGTGGCCATCGGGTCCGAACGCGAGGCCGAAGGGCGAGATCAGCCCTCCCGCGTCCGCCTCGACGAACACGTCGACGAACGATCCGGTCCCGCGATCGAAGCGCAGCACCGAGTTGGTGCCGCCGCTCGCGACGTAGAGGAGGCCGTCCGTCGGGCCGATCTCGAGGCCGGTCGGCGCCGAAAGCATCGATCCGGCGCCGGCCAGATCGCCGAGTGCCGTGCCGCTCCGATCGAATCGCGCCACCCGATCGCCGGCGCCGCTCGACACGTGGACCACGCCGTCGCGATCGATCCGAACGTCGTTGCCGTCGAGCACCGGGGACCCCTGCGCGATCGCGGTGAGCGTTCCGGTCACCGCGTGGAAGCGCCGCGGCGCGCCATCCGCGGCATGGGTCGCGATCCAGCAGTCCAGTGCCCCGTCGAGCGCCGCGAAGTCGATCTCGCCGTCGCCGTCGCAGTCCTCGCAGGCGTCGAGGATCCGGTTGCGATCGAGATCGAGGCTCATGTCCGCCATCAGCTCGTCGTAGTCGGGGATGCCGTTGCCGTCGCAGTCCGCCTCGCACTCGTCCGGAACGCCGTTGGCATGGAGGTCGGCGCTGGTGCCCAGGGCGATGTCGAGGCGATCGGGCACGCCGTTGCCGTTGCAGTCGGCCTGGCACTCGTCCGGCACAAGGTCGCCGTCGACATCGGCGGCTCCGGAGGCGATCTCCTCGTCGTCGAGGATCCCGTCACCGTCGCAGTCCTCGCAGACGTCGGGCACTCCGTTGCCGTTGGCGTCCGTCGCGGCTCCGGAGGCGATCTGCTCGGCGTCGTCGACGCCGTCGCCGTCGCAGTCGAAGTGCCCGCAGGGAATCTGCTCGAGATACAGGCGCACCTGCTCCTGCACGTAGGTGTGGAACCGGAGATCCGACACCGCGTTTCCGCCGCTCACCGACTGGCTGCAGTAGCTCATGATCGTGCCGCGTTGCGGCGGCGCCGCGAGATTGAAGCAGTCGTCGAGACCGTAGGAGTGGGTGTGGTACGCGCCCACGTTGTGGCCGATCTCGTGGGCCACGACCATGACGTCGTAGTGGTAGATGCTGGGCCGATCGAGGTCGGGGATGAAGCCGAGGGCGTAGCCCGCCACGGAGTAGGCGGCGTTCCCGCAGAGCGCCGACAGGTAGGCGATGCCGCCCCAGGGCAGATCGCGGCGTCCCGAGAGGAACTGGGCGACGTCGCGCTCGACCTCGCCCATCTGCTGGTTCCAGTGCTGGCGAAAGGGCTGCAGCGGCTCGGGCTCGTTGAAGAGATCCTCCGGCGTGTCCCAGACTCGGACGAAGGTCAGTTCGATCCGGGCATCGAAGTCACGCTCGAAGATGTCGCTGACCGCCGAGTAGAGCTCGACGATGTAGTCGAGGGTGTCATCGACGTCGCCGCCGACCATCTGGTGGAGTTCGTGGTCGGTCTCGACGGCGAGTTCGATCACTCGCGTGGTCTGCGGCACTCCGAGCATCGCCGCCGTCCGGCCCGAACGCGGCGGCATCGGACCGAGACGATGGTCCGCACCGCATCCGCACAACGGCGTGTTCGGCGGCAGGCCCCGCTTCGACCCCCGCTTCGACGAGGGATCGGCCGACCGCTCGCGTGTGGAGATCCAGTGCCGCGTGCCGTCGAGATCGAGGTAGCCGATTCGCCCCTCGGCGGTCTCGACGAGGAACATCCGCGATCCCGACTCGCCATCGACCTCGCCGCGACGAACACGCACGCGACTCCGGTCCCAGCCGTGGGGTCGATCTCGACCGACGACGAATCGGGTCCGGTCGGTGACCACCGACGCGGGTGAGAGCTGAACCTCGACCTCGCCGAGGTCCTTGACCTCGATCGACGTCGTCGCCGAGGGCCGCGGTGGCGCGACGACTGCGGCTGCGGGTCCCGCCGCGCCCAGCGGAGCCGTCATCAGGGCTGCGAGGATCATGGTCGGAACTCGGCGCAAGCACCGGTCGGCGCGGCTCTCGTCGTGCATCTGAATTCGTTCCAAGCGTCTGGAGATCGGCGTCTGGAGATCGGCGTCTGGAGATCGGCGACCGAGTCGGTGCGAGCATCGACCACGGCCACCCTCTGGAGGATGATGCCGATCCGCGACGCGGGCAAGGTGGTTGCGGCGAAGTTCGGGAATCCAGCCGAGCCCTGCCGAGGCATCCGCCGCCCCGATCCGTCACCGCCGATGGCGGATCGGCAACGCCTCGTCACCTCGATCGAGGCGCGTGGCGATCCCGACCCGCCCGCGGCATCGTCGCGCGAGGCGGGCGCGAACGACGCCGCGCCGCGGCTCGAGCCGGCCGCGGTCCCCGGCCACCGACTCGGTGGACACCTCGCCGCTCAGTCGACCTTCTCGATCTCGCCGGGCCGCCAGGTCTTGTCGAACCACGGCTCGAGGGGGCCGTAGAGGCGGAGGATGGCGAACCAGGCCTTGCCGGGAACCGTCTGGATCCAGTTCGATTCGTGGCCTGCAGGCGCCTCGGGGGCGAACCAGAGCGTGATCGATCCGTCCGCGTTCGAAACCAGGTCCCTGTTGCGTTGACTGTTCTTGCTCGGGTAGGGCTGGCCGGTCTGCAGCATCGATCGGGTCTGGGGGTCGTAGACCACGATCGACCAGAAGTCCTTGGCCGGTGGATCGGCGGGAATCGTCAGCCTGTAGGTGTCCGATCCGTCGAGGTACGCCCCGCTCGAGTCCGTGGCGGCGAGGGCGTACTGCGAGCCGGCTCCCAGCAGCTTCAGCACCATGGCGGGCGTGTTCACGGTGGCGACGTAGAAGAACCGGGTCCGGGCGTCCTTGTTGCGACCGCCGTTGCCGTCGTCGATCAACCATCGATGGTCCTCGCCGTCGAAGGCGCTGAACCACACGCTGCCGGGATAGATCGACGCGGTCTCGGATCGAGACCGGAACGAAAGGGCCCGCGCCGTGGCGTTGCCGATCTTCGCCGCGTCGTCGAGGATTCGCCGCATCCGCTCGTCCGGCGCGAAGGTCTGTCCCTTCTCGATGCCGATGGCCGCGAGATTGCCGCGAAGCTCGGGGTCGATGAAGTCGATCGGCTCGCGCTGGATCACCTCGTCGATCTCCTCGTAGAAGGTCGCGTCGTTGGCGTGGATGGTGTTGAAGATCCGTCCGGTGCCGGGGATGAACTCCATCGGCGGCGGAGCGTCGGCCTGGGACAGCGGGTAGATCCTGAGGCCCTTGGTCCACATCTCGCGAGCCGCGTCGGTCTTGCCGTCCTTCAGAAGGCCCCGCAGCGGAAGCACGTTGATCATCGAGGGCGTCCGCGCCACGAAGTACCCCTCGGGGATCTCGCCCTCGTAGGACTCGGGCACGATCAGGTACTTGCCGCCCTTGCCGCGGTCGGGCCCCGGCGCACCCATGTCGATCACGAATCGGAAGAACGCGTCGTTGACCGTGCCGGGTCCGGCCCCCGGCGGAATCTCCACGACGATCGGCCCGTCCTTGCCGACGTCGAGCACGCCGATCGCGTAGACCGTGTCGGTGTTTCCGGTCAGGAAGAGGCTGTTGGAATCCATCAGGTCGCCGAAGAGCAGGACCTTGTTGCAGCCGTCGATGCCGACCTCCATCATTCCGCGACGGATGGCCTCGATGGACGCCGCGGGGATGAAGTCGAGGAAGGCCTCGACGGCCCGCATGCGGTGGAGGTTGTCGTAGACCGAGTCGACCGTCGCCTCGTCGGGCATGCCGTCGAAGAAGCGCATGGTGCCGATCGAGGTCTCGGCCTCGTCGGGGGTGAGGATCTCCGGCGGCATCCGATGGTTGAATCCCGGGGTCGCATCCGACGCCGGGGGGTCGCCGGCATGGGCAAGGGAGGCCGTGGACGCTGGAAGAAGCATCGAGAAGAGGATCGCCGTGTTCCAAACGCTCATGGAGTTCATCCTGTTGATGCCGGCAGGCTCGACGTGGAACGCTCGACACGTCGTCGCGCCGCCGCGGAGGAAAAGATGCCCGCACGGAGGTCCCCCCAATGCTGACACTGCGTCAAGATAGCCGAACGGTGCTCGGCCGTGACGACGGCGAGGCGGCGGGCGCCGACGATCGGCCGGAGCGCCTCCTCGCCCGAGGAACCCCGCGGGCGGAGGACTACGATCCGTTCGGTGCATCGCCGAGACCGCGTGCCAGCTTCCACCGAGCCCCAGACGGTCGTCCGGCCTCCGGAACAACGGCTTGGCGTCGATGTGTCCCGATCATCGCGACGCCGGGGCACGTGGCCTCGAACCGGTGCACGACCGCTCGGCGCCCCGGAGCGGGCCGGATCCGGGAACGATGCCCCATGAGGCAAGAGGCGCCTTCACCGACGGATCCGATCGTGCTGCGGACGATCCGATGGATCGCTCGCCTCGCGAGTCTCGCCAGTCTCGCCATGCTCGCGCTCTTCGCCACCAGCGGCGGGCAGAGCCCCACCGGATTCGAATGGCTGCTGCTCGCGTGCTTCCCCATCGGCGTCGCGATCGGGATGATCGTGGCGTGGTTCGCGGAGATCTCCGGAGGACTGATCACGCTGGCGAGCCTGTCGGCGTTCCACCTTCTTCACGCGCTCGGGGCCGATCGTCCGCCAAGCGGCCCGTGGTTCGCGATCTTCGCCGCGCCGGGACTCGTGCTGCTTGCGGTCGGACTCGTCTCGACATGGCGACGTAGGCGGCGGGGTCGGAACCGCCGGACCGCGGCGAAGCGGACCTGACGCCGCACGGTTCTCCGGAATTCACGGCCTCGAACGCCCGCTCGCCCACGCGCCGTCGCCCCCGACGGCACGGCGGCTCGGCGACGGTCAGGCCTTCCGGGCCGCGACGTCGAGGCTGGTGACCATGTCGCTCGGCCGCGTGCCCTGCGGCAGCGACGTCGCGATGCGCCTCCACAGCGGATCATCCCACGCGGTCATCGCCTCGACGTACTGCGGCTTCGAGACCAGTTCGATCTCGACGAGCCCGGCGGCCTCCGCGTCGCGACGGACCTCCTCGACGAGCACCGCACCGGCGATGCAGCCGACGAGCGCCTCGAGATCCTCGCGCACCGCACCGGGCAACGGCTGCAGCAGCGAGAGGTCGGAGACCGCGACGCGACCGCCGGGCTTCAGCACCCGAGCGATCTCCCGCCACACCTGCGGCTTGTCGGGCGAGAGGTTCAGGACGCAGTTGGAGATCACCACGTCGACGCTCCCATCGGCCACCGGCAGATGCTCGATCTCGCCGAGGCGGAACTCGACGTTCGCGAGGCCGGTGCGATCGCGGTAGCTCGCGACGTTCGCGCGGGCCTTCCCGAGCATCTCCGGAGTCATGTCCACCCCGATCACCCGGCCCGACGCGCCGACCTTCGCGCCCGCCACGAAGCAGTCGAAGCCGCCGCCGCTGCCCAGGTCGAGCACGACCTCGCCTTCGACGAGCGAGGCGAGCGCGGTCGGATTGCCGCAGGAGAGTCCGAGGTTCGCCCCTTCGGGGACGACGGCGACCTCGTCGGCGTCGTATCCGATCGCGGCGGCGAGGGCGTCGGGCGTGAAGGTCGCCGGACCGCAGCATCCGCCGCCACCACAGCAACCGCCGTCGTCGGACGCGGATACGAGATCGAGACCGCGGGACTCGGCCGTCGCCTCCGACCAGCCTCCCGCGACCGCGATGCGGGCGTAGCCCTCTCGGACCCGGGCTCGGGTGGAGTTCCCGTCGTCATCCGACGCGGGAGCGTCGCATCGTTCGTCGGCGGCCGTGTGGTCGTTCGGAGTTCGAATCGCGTCGTCGTGCTGGTCGGGCATGGTCGAGTTCCTCATTTCGCGTTGTGGTCCGCTTCCCATCGTCGATCGGGCCGGTCGGCCCGATCGGGTTTCCAAGCCGCGCCCCGAGAAGGGTCTCTGTCGGCCTTCCTCGCGACATTGTTCGGGGCGTCTGGGGTCATCCCGCTCTCCTGCGGCGACGCGTCCTGTCGGCGACACGCGTCGCGGTCCGGGGCGGCGAGGGGGGACCGCACTCCTCGATCGCCGCGGCGAGGCGTCGCATCCGATCGGCGATCTCCGCATGCGATGCCGCGTAGCGCACCGTTCGACCGGCCCGGGTCGCCTCGACGAGACCGGCACCGCCGAGCGTCTTCAGATGTCGAGACACCACCGAGAGGTCGACATCGCAGCAATCCGCGATTTCACCGACCGAACAGGGTCGGGCACACTTGACGAGGCACCCGAACAGGCGCACCCGCGTGGGATCGCCGAGAGCGCGGAAGAGCCCCGGATCGAGCAGGTCGTCGACCGGTCGGCAGCAGGCCGCGGCGGCGCGGGGGGTGGCGGGCGGACGCTTGCGTGTTTGCACCATGATGCAACTGTATGGCCGTCCTATCGCGGTGGGCAAGCGCCTCGTTCGGCCGGCGATGCCCCGATGGCGTCCCGGCGATCCTCCTCCAGGTGCAAAGGCGCGAGTCCGGATCCGCACTCCCCTGCTCCCGCCTCGGCGTTCCGCGGCTCACGACCCCCGCCGAGAGTCCGAGAGGCCGGGCGCACGGATTTCGGCCCGCCGCGGGCGACCTCTCCGGACGTCGAGCCCGAAGCGTTGCCGGACCCTCATAATGCATGGCTTCGACCAAGCCCCCGCAACGTTCCGAGATCCTCCGATGCCCACGCTTCCCGATCGTCTGAGTCTGCGCCTCGCCCTGCCCGGCCTTCCCGAGTTCGAGCCGCTGGTGCGGGACTTCGCCGGCCGGGCGCTCGACTTCTCCGACTTCGTCGGCGCTCGTCGGGATGCCCTTCTCGAAGCGTTCATCTCGAGCCTCTCGCTGATCGAGGAGACCCTGAGGCAGGAGGGTGATCCCATCGTCGACTTCGAGATCGAGGCGGCGATCGACGCCGATGCGCTGGAGTTCCGTGTGCTCGAGCACGGCATGCCGCTCGGCGCCGCCGGCGACGAGTCGGATGCGATCTCGCCGCGGCCCGGCGCCGACATCGCCGACCGCGTGCGACCTGCAGAGGTCTTCGATCGCCTCTGGTGGGTGCAGAAGGGTGCCGACGGATCGGAACTGCACCTTCGAATCCACCGCCCCCACGCGACGATCGACGTGCTCGAGGAGGTTCAACATCGTCTCGAGGAGGCGAACGAGGCCGAGCACACCGATCTCGAAACGTCCGCGAGGACCGCCGGCTATCGGATTCGCGAGTACCGCCCGAGCGACGGTCTCGAGATCGCGAGACGCGTGTACGAGGCCTACGGACGCACCTACGCCAACCCCGATCTCTACGTGCCGGAGCGCATCGAACGCCTGAACCGCGACGGTCGGCTCCACTCGATCGTCTGCGAGGCGCCGGATGGTGGGATCGTCGGCCACTACGGATTGGAACGTCCCGATCTCGGACCCACCGGCGAAGCCGGTCAGGCGGTCATCGACCATCGCCATCGCGGCCACGGCCTGATGCGACCGATGCGCGAAGCCGTCGAGGAGTTGGGTCGAAATCTCGGTCTGATCGGCGTGTGGAGCCAGCCGACGGCGATGCACCCGCTGAGCCAGCGCATGAACATCAAGTTCGGTTCCGCCCCCTGCGCCCTGCAGCTCGGTCGAATGCCGTCCGGCACGGTCTTTCGAGGGGGCGTCGCAGGCTCGTCGTCCGACCACGCGCCGGGCGGTCGACGTTCGAACTTCCTCTACTGGCATGCGCTCGAGGAGGAGGCCCCGCTCGCGGCACACGCGCCCGACGCACTGGTCGAACTGCTGACGGCCCTCTACGCAGCGCGAGGTCGCGAGGTCGAGTTCAACCACGGCGGCAGCGCCTCCCACGCCCCCAAGGGCGAACCGGTGCACTGCCGATACTCCAACGAAACCGGATCGGCCTGGATCTCCGTGGATCGGCTCGACCCCGGCACCACGGACGCGATTCGTGCGGCCGCCGACGCCATGGAGTCCGCCGCCAACGCCGAAGCGGTGTTCGTGGATCTTCCGATCGACGACCCCGGCACGCCGGCGGCGGCCGACCGACTTCTGAACGACGGCTTCTCGCCCTGCGGCATCGCCCCACGAGTCGTTCCACGGGAGGACGGACGTCGTGCCGAGGACGCGATTCGCCTCGTGCGTCACACCGCCCCGGTCGATCTTCCAGGCGTCGTGGCCGAGGGCGAACTTGGACGGCGACTCGCCGAGTTCGCCAGCGGCGGCGCGTGGACGGGTCCGGAGGACTCCTGATCGAAGTTCGAGCGCCCGACCCTCGCGCGCCGAAGATCCCTCGAGCGCGCCATACCGCGCATCGATCGCGCCGGAGACGACCATGCGACGCCACTTGAGAGGCATTCTTCTCGCGACGCTCGTCGTGGTCGTGGCGTTCGGACTGCTCTGGGCGATGCAGCGCGCAGCGAGCCCTTCGACCGACGGCGCCAACATCCACCGTGCGATCGTGCTCGGATGCGTGGCCATCGGCGCGGTCCTCGCCACGGTGTCCGCAGGCGCCGTGATCTGGATGCGGTCCTGGCCCGCGCGAGTGCTGCTGGTCGTGGCCGGCGTGCTTGCGTTGTGGGCGAGTCTGGTGATCGGCACCGGCGCGGGATATCGCGCCTGGCAGGCCATGCCGGAACCGCCGGAAGCGGCGTTCGCCGACGGTGGCCCGCTGGTCTTCAGCCTCCTTCTGGGTTGGCTGCCTGCCACGGTCTTCGTCGGACTCGCCATGCTCGTCCTGTGGCTCTTCAAGAAGATGATCGATCGGATCGCTCCGATGGACCATGCGACAGACACCCCGGCGGGCTCCCCCTCCAGCTGAGCGTTCCCGAAGAGGTCGGGCTCCAGGCGACCCAACGGGCAAGGACGCCATCGACCACGCGGGATGAGGTCCTTGCCTGAACCCCGCTCCCAAGAAGCCAAGTCCACACTTCTTCCACGGGGTCGGCCGGCGCCGCTGTCATGATGGACGCTCGCGAGGAGCGGTTTGCGCTGGACCGCCTGCCGATCTCGGTCGATGACCTCATGGATGCCGAAGGAACTTCAATGACGCGCCGATTCCGACCGACAACCTCCGCCGCGGTCCTGCTGGCTGCACTCGTCGCCGTACCGACGACGACGCTCGGACAGACCTGCGCCCCCGACCTCAACCACGACGGGGTCGTCGATGCGGCCGACCTCGGACTGCTGCTGCTGGCCTGGGGCAAGTGCAGCGACGGCAACGGCGGCGGCGTTCCGGCGGTCCTCGACTGGACGATCTCCTCGCGGGTGGACGCCGAACCTTCTCAAGGCAGTTCGGTGCAGAACCCCGGCGGAACCGCGGTCAGGATCTGGGACAAGAACGACAACAGCACCTACTGGAGCGACTTCGCGGTCAACAACCTTGAACTGCTGCGCGGCCCGACCGGATCCGACGACCGCCTCCGCATCGGGATCACCGTGGACTTCTCGACCATGCAGGGCACCGACGGACCGGTGAACGCCAACTTCTACATCAACGGGCATGGCGTCGACGGTTCCGACACTCCGGCGCTCGTCAACGAGACCTACTCCCGCTGGTACTACGGCGATTCGAACAGCGGGCCCGGCGCCGCATGCACCAACAGCACCACGATTCCCGAACTCGACCTCTTCGAGACCGGTTCCTCCTCGACGATCGCCGGAGGCCTGCCGACGCTGATGCAGATCACCACCCATGCGGGCATCGGCGGAGGCGGGCAGCCTGGGGCGTTCATCGGTCTCGGCGACACGGCGGACTACTCCGTCGAGAGTCAGAACATCACCACCAGCGAACCCACCCTCGTGGTCGAGGGAACCAACGCCACCCATCTCGGGATGAACCTCGATCTCCCCTTCAGACTGGTGTACGAGATCTCCAGCACCCGCATCACGCTGACCGCGACCCAGGGCAAGGTCGTCTCGGTGGTCCGGTACGACCCGCCGGAGGGCGTCCGGGACTGGACCAGCTATCGCTGGTTCAGCGCCGTGATCGGCGTGAACAACAGCTACTACGCGGGCCAGTACAACGGCATCTCCGTGTCGACGGACCACGCCGCCGAGTACCAGTCCTGGCTGGCCTCGGAGATCACGTTCGAACTCAGCACCGACGGCGGACTCACCTACCAGCCCTGTTCGTCGCTGGAAACCTACAGCTCCGGCTACCACTACGAGGCCAGCGAGTGCCCGGTCGAATCGAGAGCCCTCCCGACCACGCTGCCGTGACCGAAGGCTGCACGCCGGCACGCGGCGGACGTGGCCAACACATGGCGTCGTGGAGTCGGACACGGTGACGGCTGGCACCTCCGTCCACCGCCGGCGTCTCCGGTTTCTGCTGCTGGCCGTCCTGACCGTCCCGGTCGGCCTCGCGACGCGGCGGTTTCCACACTGGTTCCCCGACGTCGTCGCCACCTACGCCGGCGACGTGCTCTGGGCGGTGGTGGCGTACGCCGTCTGCAGCGGCGTCGTTCCGGGATGGTCGATTCGCGCTCGCATCGGGGCGTCGATCACCGTCGCATTCGCCGTGGAGTTCAGTCAGCTGTGGCATCCGGAGTGGCTCGACGCGCTGCGCCGCACCACGCTCGGGCATCTCGCTCTCGGCATCGGGTTCGAGTGGAGCGACCTTCCCTGCTACACGCTCGGCATCCTTCTCGCGGCTGCCGGCGAGGCGTTTCTGGCGGGACGCCGAACCGAATCGAAGCGCGACCGGGCGGCTTGACCATCGGTGCGATCGGGACCGGGCCGAGAGCCGGTGGCTTGCCGGGAGAGCCGTGCGGAGGCGCGGCGATCCGACCTCGATCCAACCTCATCAGTTGCTTCGACGATCGGTCGGCCGTCACGCCTTCGGGGTCGGCACGCGACCTCGATCGACCTGCGCGTACAGCGTGGCGTGCCAGAAGGTGTGCATGATCCC
>Ga0075479_10000299_pt1 | contig 20794 bp, 15 predicted proteins | sample DEB08_DNA_8_FD_76341 | JGI IMG/M metagenome (GOLD analysis project Ga0075479, IMG submission 76341) | Aqueous microbial communities from the Delaware River and Bay under freshwater to marine salinity gradient to study organic matter... | ecosystem: Environmental > Aquatic > Marine > Coastal ... | reverse complement strand
CTCCGGGAGCTCCGACGAGATCAGCCGACTCGTGGTGAGTTTCAATGCGATGAGCCTTGCCCTGGCACGCCTCCGTGACTCCCTTGCCGCGAGCGAACGACAGCGGCTGCTCGGCCAGCTCGCCGCCGGCTTTGCCCATGAGTTTCGCAACGGGCTCACCGGTGCACGGCTCGCGCTCGACCTGCATCGCTCACGCTGCACCGCCGCCAGTGTGGATACACCGGATGAGAGCCTGACGGTCGCCCGTCGCCAGCTCGACATCATGGAGGAAGAAGTCCACGGCCTCTTAGCGTTGGGCAGCAGCAGCGAGGCGGCCCACAGCCTGGTCCCACTCGATATGCTGCTCGAGGAAGTTCAGGAACTGGTCGATCCCCGCGCAGCCCACGCTGGTGTGCAGCTGACGGTCTCCACTGTGGCCGATGGTGTGGTCTTGGGACGCCGAGAGAGCCTCCGCGCCGCCGTGGTCAACCTCGCTCTTAATGCCATCGATGCCGCGTCTGCCGTGACCAGCAACACTTCTCAGCAGCCAGCCCCATCCCACGGAAGCGTGCAGATCTCTGCAGAACGGCTCCGTGCGGCCACAGGGCAGACGATGCTGGCAGTGACGGTGGAAGATTCTGGCCTCGGCCCCCCTGCAGAACTCTCGCTGAGTGTGTTTGATCCTTTTGTGACGGGGAAACCGGAAGGCATTGGGATTGGGCTGGCACTGGTCAAAATGGTCGCAGATGAACATGGTGGCGGCGTGTCCTTCGAGCGAACCGGTGGCCGCACCCGCTTCACCCTCACACTGCCCGAGGCCTCGGTGGCCGGCCCGGAGAGCACCACGGAGGAGACTGCCCAGTGAGCCGCGTCCTCGTCATCGACGATGAGCCTGCGATCGGCTGGAGCCTTCGGGAGATCCTCACTGACCTCGGTCATGAGGTGCAGCTGGCTGCCTCAGCGGAGGCAGGCCGCGAGACCTGCGGCACGTTTCGGCCAGACTGCATCCTGCTGGATGTTCGGCTGCCCGGCGAAGACGGCCTCTCCGCCATCCCTCGCTTGCGTGAACGTGCTGGCCCGGTGCCGATCGTGGTGATGACCGCGTTTGGTGATCTCGACACGGCCGTTCGGGCAGTCGACGCCGGCGCTTTTGAGTACCTGATCAAGCCATTTGATCTGGCGAAGGTCTCTGCGGTTGTCGGCCGTGCCATACAGGAGCAGTCAGAGACCGCCGCAGAGGAGCCGCCGTCGACCAGCCCTTCGGTCACACTGATTGGCTCCTCTCCAGCGATGCAGCAGGTCTTCAAGGAAATCGCGCTGGTGGCAGCCTCCGAGATCCCTGTGCTGCTCACCGGTGAGACCGGCACAGGGAAGGACCTGGCGGCGCGGCTGATCCACCAGCACGGGCCCCGTGCCGCTGAGCCATTTGTGACCACGAATCTCGGTGGCCTCGCCACCGGCGTCTTGGAGAGTGAGCTCTTCGGCCATGTCAGGGGTGGCTTCACCGGAGCCACTTCAGACAGGAAAGGACTCTTCGAAGCGGCCGATGGTGGCACCATTTTCCTCGATGAGGTGGGCGAGGCCTCGCCGGAAGTTCAGATTCGCCTCTTGCGTGTGCTGGAGAACCGCGAGGTCGTGCCCGTGGGAGCGACTGAGCCTGTGCCGCTCAACGTGCGGGTGATCGCCGCGAGCAATCGTGACCTCTCCAAAGCCGTGACTGCTGGCAGTTTTCGCGACGATCTCTACCACCGGCTAGCAGGCTTTCCGATTCACCTGCCAACACTTGCGGAGCGACGTGACGACATCCCCGCCCTCGTGGAGCACTTTGCACTCGCGGCAGGCGGAGGTCGGCAGGCGCCGATAGACGAATCCTTTCGCGAGGCCTGCCTGGCCCGCAGCTGGCCAGGCAACGTGCGTCAACTGCGACGTGCAGTGGAGTATGCACTCGTGGTCTCCCGAGGTGGGCTCCTCCGCGGCGACCACCTGCCGGCGGCGGCAGTCTCCGCCGCTGAACGCACAACGACCGCCCTCTCTCTCGAAGAGGCTGTCGGCCGCTGGGTGGCCGCCACGTCCGCAAGCCTGACCGAAACCAGCGACGGCCAGCTCCATCGTCAGCTCACCGAGCAGGTCGAACGGGTGCTCTTTCGCGACGTCCTCGAGGCGACCGACGGCAACCGCACCGCTGCTGCCCGACTCCTCGGCCTCGACCGGGCCACCCTCCGCACCCGACTGAAGACGCTCGGCCTGGAGTGATCGCGTGCGGTCGCTTTCCAGACGCACACCCGCACCGATCACGACAGCCCTCACGAGCGTGCCGGGCCAGCGGGGCATGTTTCCCCGCGCGAGGAAAACTTCCCCTTCTTCCCGGCCACCCCCCCTGGGAAAACTTCACCGAAACTGGCTTTCCGCGGCTCTCCAGCCATGATTGAGCGGAGATGGCACGACACCTGCAGTGTGATCACTGACGCGGCCACCGGACGGCCCACCCCACACCCGCAGAGCTTCAGCCCCTGATGACAAGACCTGCCCCACTCGTCACCAGCCAGATCTACAGACCCTTCCAGTGGCCCTGTCATCAGCCGGGTTGCCCCGTCACCAACCGCTCCGGCTTCACACTGGTGGAGTTGTTGGTCGTGATCGCCATCATCGGTGTGCTCGTGGGGCTGCTCCTGCCGGCGGTGCAGTCGGCCCGCGAGGCCGCACGAAGGGCCAGCTGCCAAAACAATGTGCGGCAGCTGGCGTTGGCAGTGAGCCTCTACGAGAGCAGTCATCGACAGCTCCCGCCCACGATGCTGCACACGCCAGGCACCACGTTCTCCAACAACAACGGCTCATGGGGCGTGCATGGCCGGATACTCTCCTTCATCGAAGAGGGCACGGCAGCGGTGCAGGTCGACCTCGAGGTTGCCTGGGACGCAGGAGTCAACGCCTCAAGTGGTGTGCCAACAACACGCATCCCTGTCTTTGTCTGTCCCAGTGAGGTCAACGACACCGTCCGCATCAAGAACACGGCACCGTATGTCTATCCCCACACCTACGGCTTCAACTGCGGCACCTGGTTTGTGTACGACCCCGCCACTGGCCGTGGTGGCAACGGGGCGTTTCATCCCAACAGTCGGCTGACCCCTGGCAGCTTCAGTGACGGAATGAGCAAAACGCTCTGTGTCGCGCATGTGAAAGCCTTCACCCCGTATGTCCGCAACACCTCCGACCCGTCAGCAACCTATCCAGCTGGCAGCCCACCAGCCGATCCTGCCGTCGTGGCCTCACTTGTGAGCGGTGGCCAACAGAAACTGGGGCCAGACACGAACAGCTGCACTGGCCACACAGAATGGCCCGATGGCCGCGTCCATCACACTGGCGTGACCACCACTTTTCCTCCGAACACGGTCGTTGCCTTCTCCACCGGCGGCGTCACCTACGACATCGACCTCAACACGCTGCAGGAAGGCAAGAGCAGCACGCAGAAGACCTATGCGGCTGTCACGTCCCGCAGCTATCACCCTGGGCTGGTCACCATCGCCCTGATGGACGGCTCGACCCGCAGCGTCAGCGATGACATCGATCCGGTCATCTGGAGAGCCCTCGGCTCGCGGAACGGCAGCGAGGTCGCCCCCCTGCCGTAAACAAGGGCCGAGCCTGCGGAGAACATGGGCGACGCGTTATGGTGGGAAGAGTTCTTCGTTCCTGGACGCTCTATGCCTGCCGATTCCACATCCGCCGCTCGCTTCTCCCGCCGCACCCTCCTCCAAGCCTCGGCCGGGCTTGGCGTTGGCCTGCCAGCTGTGCTTGCTGCCGATGCATTGATGATCACGCCGCGTTGGTTGACGACCACCAGCGTTGACATGCCACCGTTGTCTCCGCCTCCCCAAGGCAAAGACGCACCGCCGGCGGCAACGCTGATGCAGCTCTCCGACCTGCACATGCGGCAGCTCGGTTCGCTGGAAACGCAGCTGCTTGACGCGGTGCACGCCAGTCTTCCTGACCTGCTGCTCTTCACCGGCGATGCCTTCGACACCCCTCAGGGCCTTGATGTCTTCGCCGAGTTCCTCGCTGCCTGCCCGACACAGTCCATGCCGCTAGGCATCCTCGGCAACTGGGAGTATCGCAGTGGGGTTGCCCGTCAGCGGATTGCCACACTCTACGAGCAGCATGGCGGTCGGCTCCTCGTGAACGAGTCGCTCGAAGTCACCACGCCTCATGGCTCCTTGGTGGTGACCGGCCTCGATGACCTGGTCCAAGGCAGGCCACAGCAGCAGGCCGCGACGAGGTTGTCCGGCCGCAGCCCACACCTGCTGCTGGCCCACTGTCCAGGCCAACGCGACAGGCTCGAGCCGCAGATCCGTGATGGCATCGACCTGATCCTCGCCGGCCACACCCATGGTGGTCAGATCGCTCCTTTCGGCATGGCCCTGGTCACGCCACCCGGCAGCGGCCGGTATGTCCGCGGCTGGTATCGGGAGGATGGCCCGGCGATGTATGTCTCCCGCGGACTCGGCACCTCCACACTGCCGATTCGGCTCGGTGTGACCCCTGAGCTGGTGACGATTCGCTGGCCACTGGCATAGCCGCTTCCGTCGCAGCATTCGGCATGATCCACCTCTCCGATTCAGTCCGTGCATGCTGCCGTAAAACCGCATGGGCTCCATGCTGCCCCGTCAGCCGCCGATAGACATCTCGGAGGCGTTTTTCATTTCTGTAGGCCTCCGCCGATTCCCCGGAGCCGCACGATCCCATGCCCTCAGCCCCCCGCAAAAAGCCGGCCACGACGGCTGCCCAGAATCCGTTGGAGACGTATCTCCGCGATATCAACGCCACCTCCTTGCTCACCGCTCAGCAGGAGAAAGACCTCGCCACACTGGTGCAGGCGGGTGACGCAGGAGCACGTGACCATATGGTGCGGGCCAACCTGCGGCTCGTGGTCAACATCGCTCGTGGCTACGCCAACCGCGGGCTGCCTCTGCCTGACCTCATTGAAGAGGGCAACCTTGGCCTGCTCCGCGCCGTCGAAGGCTTCGACCCCACCGTCGGCACCCGCTTTAGCACCTACGCCAGCTACTGGATCAAGCAGTCCATCAAGCGGGCGCTGATCAACAATGGGAAGACGATCCGGATCCCGGCCTACATGGTGGAGCTGCTCTCGAAGTGGCGCCGGGCCGTGACACGGCTCACCGAGGTGCTCGGCCGTACGCCGACCCATGAAGAGACCGCTCGCATGCTCGGGCTGGCCCGCAAGAAGCTGCCGATCATCAAGAAGGCCATCCAGGTCCACCAGGCATCACCACAGAGCGACCAGAGCGAGAATGGCTGGTCACTCTCTGAGATTGTCCGTGATGAGAACGCCCGCTGCCCATCAGAGGTGCTCCTCGACGAAGACACCCTGCGGCATGTGCTGGCTCGGATCGACCAGCTGGACGAGCGTTCGGCCACGATCATTCGGCTGCGGTTCGGGCTCGGTGGTGAGGAGCCGATGACGCTCAAGCAGATCGGAGCCGTGCTCGGCCTGACCCGCGAACGGGTCCGGCAGATCGAGGCCGAGACGCTGACAGCTCTCGCGATGGAACTTGACGCCGCGCCGCGGGCAACGGTGCAATTGCGAAAAGGCGCCTGAGTCTTCATTCCACCCGGTTCCCTGAAAGCACCTCCTGCATGAGTACCCCGTCTGTCGATCTGGAAGCCTTCATCCGTGCGGTGCCCGACTTTCCCAAGCCGGGCATTCTGTTCCGCGACATCACGCCTCTGCTGGGCAACACCGAGGCCCTGGCAGCGGCGATTGAGCGGATGGTCGATCCCTGGCGGGATGGCGGGGTCGACGCCATCGCCGCTGTCGAAGCGCGGGGCTTTCTGTTTGCGGTCCCGATGGCCCTCACGCTCGGGGTGGGTGTGGTGCCCGTCCGCAAGCCGGGCAAACTCCCGGCCGACACGCTGACGTATCAGTACGATCTGGAGTACGGCAGCGACACCCTCGAGATGCACCGCGATGGCGTTGCCAAGGGAGCAAGGGTTCTGGTGGTCGATGATGTGCTGGCCACCGGCGGGACCGCAGCTGCCTGCGGACGTCTGCTCGAGTCGGCCGGGGCCAGCGTGGTCGGAACATCGTTTCTCGTTGAGATCAAACCGCTGGGGGGTCGCGAGCGACTCACCCCGCATCGCGTTGAGAGTGTGTTGGTCTATTGAACGCACCTGCAGGCGGGCCGCCGTCCTCGGCGAGGCTCACAACCGAATCGCTGCGACACCGCGATCAGCATGTGCTGGTTCACTCTCTCCACTCCCGGAGCCTGCAGGAGCAGGCCCATGTCTGGGCCGGTGGACGAGGAGCCGTGCTTGTTGACCACGATGGCCGTGAGTTTCTCGATGCCCTCGCTGGCCTCTGGAATGTGATCATCGGCCATGGTCGCGAGGAACTCGCCCAGGCCGCCCAGCGGCAGATGTCCTCCCTGGCCTACGCCTCCGGCTACACAGGCAGCACGAGCCTGCCGGCGATTGAGCTTGGCGAGCGGCTGCAGCAGATCTGCTACCCAGCCGGCGAGGGCCGCTCACCAGGCTGGCCCGGCATGGGTGGGTTCTACTTTGCAACCGGTGGTGGTGAGGCCGTCGATGCAGCAGTCAAGACGGCCCGCTGGTGGTGGAAGCTGCACGACCGGCCTGAGAAGACTGGGGTGATCGGCCGTCGATACGGCTACCATGGCACCGGCATGGTGGCGATGAGTGCCACAGGCCTACCGGCCTACTGGCCCATGTTCGAGCCGCGGCTCGCCGGCGTGGAGATTGCCGAAAGTCCCTATCCCTATCGCTTTGACCGTCAGCAGCACGCCCGTGGACATGACGATCCCCGCAGCAATGGCGAGATCGCTGCCGACCTGATCGAAGAAACGATCGAACACATCGGTGCCGACCGCATTGCCTGCGTCCTCGCTGAGCCGGTGCAGGGCGCCGGCGGTGTGATCGTGCCACCTGACGACTACTGGCCGAGGCTGAGGGCTATCTGCTCCCGGCATGATGTGCTCCTGATCGCCGATGAAATCATCACAGGATTCGGCCGTACAGGTCCCTGGTTTGCGTTGGAGCGATGGGGCGTTGAGCCAGACCTCGTCTGCTTTGCCAAAGGCATCACCAGTGGCTACGTGCCACTGGCCGGCGTTGGCTTTCGCCAGGAGATCGCTGAGGCAATCCGCAGTGCCGAGGGCCGCACCACCTGGATGCATGCAGCCACCTACTCAGGGCATCCGGTGGCCTGCGCGGTGGCCAATGCCAACCTGGCGATCATCGAACGCGAAGGCCTTCGTGAGCAGGCGGCCGAGCGTGGCAGCACGCTCCTCAAACAGCTCGCGACGCTCTCCACGCTCTCGCATGTCGGTGAGGTGCGAGGGCTTGGCCTGATGGCAGCGGTCGAACTGGTGGCAAACAAAGAGACCAGAGAAGAGTTCCCTGCGACCGAGAAGATCGGCCCGCGGGTCCATGCAGCGACCCAAGCCCGTGGCATGTTTAGCCGGCTGCGGGGGGATGTCTACAACCTCGCCCCCTGCTACCCGGTGGAGACACCGCAGCTGGAGCGGATGGTGGAGATTCTGGGAGAGTCGATCCACGAGGTGACGGGAGCCTGAGATGCCGTCACGGGTGGTGGTCGCCATGAGTGGCGGTGTCGACTCCAGCGTCGCCGCAGCGATGCTCGTTGAGGCGGGCCATGACGTGGTCGGGGTCTTTATGCGACATGGCTCACCCGCGGCTGCACGTAGCAGCCTGCCGATCGTCGAGACTGCAAAGCCAGGCCACCAAGGCTGCTGCAGCGTTGAGGATGCCCTCGACGCCCAGCGGGTTGCCGACCGACTCGGGATCCCACTCTATCCGCTTGATCTCTCCGACGATTTTCATCGCATTATCGACTACTTCGCGAATGAGTATGGCCGCGGCCGCACGCCCAATCCGTGTGTTCGCTGCAACACCTGGCTGAAGTTTGGTCGGCTCTTTGACTATGCCGATGCTGTCGGGGCGAGCCATGTCGCCACCGGCCATCACGCCCAGCTGCGGCGAGCGGCTGACGGCACGCATCAGCTCTGTCGTGGGTTTGATCGCGGCAAGGATCAGTCGTATGTGCTGTTCGAAGTGCCACGCGAGAAGCTCGACCGAATGCTGCTGCCGGTGGGCTGTTGCACGAAGGAGGAGGTCCGTCAGCGGGCAGGGGACCTTGGCCTCAGCACTGCTGAGAAGCCGGACAGCCAAGAGATCTGCTTCGTGGCTCCCGGGCAGCATCCACAACTCGTGGCAAATCTGCTGGGAGGATCGCGGGCTGGCGAGGTGGTCTCGCCCACCGGTGTCGTGCTCGGCCACCACCCGGGCATCGAGCACTTCACGGTGGGCCAGCGGCATGGCACAGGCATCGCCACAGGTGAGCGGCTCTACGTGGTGCGGATCGAGGCAGAAGCCTGCCGTGTCGTCGTCGGGCCTCGCGACACCATTCCGCAGGAGCAGCTCATAGCCGCTGAAACAAGCTGGCTGGTCGACGAGCCGACCGCAGCCCTCGACTGCTTCGTGCAGTGCCGGAGCAGTCAGCCTCCGGCCGCTGCGGTTCTCACTCCCCTGCCTGGCCGTCGCTTTGAAGTCCGCTTCACGGGACGCACCGAGGGCCTGCCGGCCGATGCCAACGCCTGGCCCGGGGCCGTGTCACCGGGCCAAGCAGCAGTGGTCTACCGCAACGACCAGGTCCTCGGTGGTGGCTGGATCGACTCCAGCACGCAGGCTTCCTCAGGTCACCACGGCGTGAGCCTGCCGCCGCTGGATGAGGCTGGCGGCACAGCGTGAGAATGGCGGCACGGTGTGAGGCTGGCATCGCTCCCGGGCTCGAACTAGGCTGCAAGGGTCCGCCTGTCTGCCTCTCCAGGGAGAATCCTGATGCCTCCAGAAGTGATCTTTGGCCTGACCGTTGTGCTGGGGCTGCTCGCTCTGGCCATGCTGCTGCTCGTCTTCAACTACGGGCAGATCTGGTTTCAGGCCTACTGGTCGAAGGCAGCTGTGACCTTCTTGGAACTCCTCGGCATGAGTCTTCGCAAGGTCAACGCCCGCACAATCGTGCAGGCCAAGATCATGGCAACCCAGGCCTCGATCGGCGGTGGCTACCCCACCCGAAAGCTCGAGGCCCACTATCTCGCCGGTGGCGATGTGCCGCGTGTCATCCAGGCACTGATCGCCGCTCACCGTGCAGACATCGATCTCGACTTTGATCGTGCCTGCGCGATCGACCTCGCCGGTCGAGATGTGCTCGATGCGGTCCAGACGAGCGTCAATCCAAAGGTGATTGACTGCCCCGAACCCACCAGTGGCAAGACCTTTCTCTCAGCCGTTGCAAAGAATGGTGTGGAACTCCGCATCCGGGCCCGCGTCACCGTCCGCACCAACATCCAACAGCTGATCGGTGGGGCGACGGAAGAGACGATCATCGCGCGGGTCGGTGAAGGCATCATCACCTCCATCGGATCGTCTGAGACACACTTTGCAGTGATGGAGCATCCCGACCAGATCTCCAAGGCCGTGCTGGAGCGTGGCCTCGATGCACAGACCGCCTTTCAGATCGTCTCGATCGACATCGCTGACATCGACATCGGTGAGAACATCGGCGCTCGCCTGCAGGCAGACCAGGCCGAAGCCGACACGCGTGTTGCCCGGGCCAAGGCGGAGGAACGCCGAGCGTTTGCGATCGCGCGTGAGCAGGAAATGAAAGCCGCCACTGCTGAGAACCGTGCCCGTTTCCTGGAGGCAGAAGCCCTCGTGCCCAAGGCCATGGGCGATGCCTTCCGCAAAGGACATCTGGAGAGCCTCGGAGCAGGCAAAGGCCCCGCCGCCTAAGCCAATAGTCTGCCCACCTTGCCCGGCTTTCCGCCGCGGTGCAGCGGCACCTGCCTTCCCTCGGCCGCTGGGTGGCGGCTGACAAAATCATCAAATCTTTCGTGGGCCGCAGGACGATACTCCTGAGGCAGTAGGTCGGCGACTGGCAGCATGAAGCAACCCAGCCGCTCGCGAGGAATCACCTGTCCCGCTGCCTGATTTAGATGCGCGAGGGAGTGTGCCTCATGGCGTTGCGAAAGCTGAAAATTTACAACGGGCCGGACTACGACGACGCTTCCGTGTCCCTGCTGCAGACGGCTGCTTCGCCAGACACGGTGTCGCTGAGCCTGGGGGAGGTGCTGCCACTCCTGGCCGATGCCGTCGCCAGCAATCGCACCTGGCTGACCGATTTCGAAGATGACTCGGTCACCATCTCAGCCGATCTCTACGACGTCTTGCAGGCCTATCGGCACTTCCGTCGTCCCGGAGCCTAAACTTCCGGAAATCCCCTCACTTGCGGGGGTTTCATTGCGGTGGCATACTTCGCACGTCCATCACGACGACGGAGTCGATTCCCTGCACTAGGGGTGACCGTCGTGGAGGCACTCGAGCACTTCAATGCAAAGTGCACCGTGCGATGTCGAACGGCGTGAATACGGTTGAACTTGGCCGCAAGGCGAAGGCGCTTCGGCAGTCGCGCGGCATGACGCTTGATGAGGTCGTGTCCCGCACCGAGTTCACGGTGAGCTGGCTTTCCAAGCTGGAAAATGGACTGCTCACGCCCTCGCTCGATGGGCTCGTGCGACTTGCTAAGGTGCTTGAGTGCGGTGTTGAAGACCTGGTAGAAGGCCTCGTTGCCCGTCCACGGGTTGTCGTGACCAAGCAGGGAAATGGCCGGCTCGAGTCCAGGAAGAACGGGAAGTCCGGACATGAGGTGGAACACCTCTCCGAGTCCTGGCGGGGCCGCGGGATGGAGACAGCCGTTCTCCACCTCCGCAGGGGCCGCTCCGACACCATGCCCATGACAGAGGTCGGTGAGCGATTCCTGCATGTACTCGATGGTGAAGTGCAGCTCGTCTGTGGCGATTCGATCGAGCGGCTCAGTACGGGAGACTCCGTCTACCTCGACGCCCGCGTTCCTCACACACTCCATGGTGATGCCCGTCGCCGGTCTCGAGTGCTGAGCGTGCTCGTGAAGCATCGCAGCAACGGCAATGGCCAAAACAATGGGGCCGTTCACACCGATGGCAAGCGACGAAGCCGCTCAAACGGCTGACGCATCCGCCTCAGCCGATAGCCGTTTCTCGTAGAAATCGAGATCGAGCCAGCGGTCAAACTTATGGCCGGCCTCATGGATCCGCCCGGCGTGGGTAAACCCGAACCGCTTGTGGAGGCTGATGCTGGCCTGATTGGTCGCTTCGATACCGGCAACCATCAGGTGCAGCCCGTTCCGCGACGCCTCGGCAATGATCGCCTCGAGCAACATCCTGCCGACCCCGCGTCCGCGGCACTCGGCATGCACATACACCGAATGCTCCACGGTCAGACGGTATGCCGCAAACGGTCGAAAGGGGCCGTAACTCGCAAACCCCAGCAGTCGGTCGTCAGAGAAACAGCCGAGCACAGGCAGGCCTGCTGCCTTCTTCATTTCCATCCACGAACGAACCGTCTCATGCGACCGCGGCTCGTATTCAAACAGCGCCGTTGAGGTGAGGATCACCTCATTGAAGATCTCACGGATCGCAGCGACGTGCGGTGCATCGCATGGGTGGATCTGTAGCGGTACTCCGTCGTCAGGCTCAGCCACGGCCGTCCTCATCAGCAGACACTGACGGCACCAAGGCATCCATGAGGTAGTCGGAGATCGTGGCGTGCTGCACCCCGTCAGCGCCTGGGTAGACCAGCTCACAGCCCACACCCGCATCCTCAAGATGCTCCTGGAGTTTGATGCCGAAGTTGGCCGAGTGCGTCGGATCCTTGGCGTCCTGTCCGAGGGCCGGGGCGTTGTTGTAGGTCAGGTAGACGGGCGGATCGTCTGGGCTCACGAGGGCATACGGAGAATACTTCTCAATCTCCGGCAGCAGCCGATCGCGGGCCGCCAGGAACTGGGCAAACTGGCTGTCCCGCGCAGCCACGCTCTGCATGAAACCGAAGGCATGCCCGCCGTAGCGGCTGTTGGGTGTCCAGGCTTTCATCTGTGCCGGATCGAGGGTTGTCTGCGCACCATTGACAGCGGCCGCGAGCAGCCGCGTCGACTGTCGGGCAACTGGGTCGTCGCTCTTGGGATCGGCCATGTCGTCGTGAAACGCAAGCCAGAGGCTTGTGCAGGCCCCGGCCGAGCCACCCGAGGCAGCCAGCCTCGTCGGGTCGATATGCCACTCGGCTGCCTTGCTGCGGAGCGTCTGAACCGCTCGTGCGGCATCATGCAGCGGCGCCTGCACCGGCGGATTCACGCCCGCTTCGATAGCCTCATTGATAAAGCGGTACTCCACTGACGCCACGGAGATGCCCGCCGTCAGCATCTCTGGCAGCAGCGACCCCAGCCCAGAGAGCCGGTCCCCTGCCTGCCAGCCACCACCATGAATAAACACCAGCAGTGGGGCAGGGTGCTCTGCCGTCGCTGCTGGGGTCTTCCAGAAATGCAGCCGCTGCTTGGGATGAGGTCCGTAGGCCACGTCGGCCTCGGTCGGGTGAGGAGGGAACTGCTCCCAGTAGGCTTTCTTAAAGGGGTTCTCGTCTGGACCGTCGAGATCTTCATTGACCAGATCTCCCTGCAGGCTTGCCCACCAGGTGTCGTAGGCCGCAGCCAGGCGAGCCACCACCTCCGGATGATCGTCAGCAACATTCGTTGATTCACCAGGATCGGTGTCGATGTCGTAGAGCTCCCAGGCGTCTCCCTGCCGTGGGTTGACCAGACTCCAGCGGCCTTCGCGGACCCGGCAGTTGGTGAACTTCGCCTGCGTAGCCTGGCCACGTTCCCAGCGACCGACGTGGGTAAACAAGGGGCGATCAGGCCAGGCTGCCTGCGGGTCACGAAGCAGCGGCACCAGACTGCGACCTTCCACGCGACTGGCCACCTCCTGCGGAAGATGTGCGCCAGCCAGCTCGCAGAGCGTTGGGAGCACATCAATGTGTGCGGTCACGGCAGGCACATCGACCCCTGCAGCCAGCGTCCCCTTCCACCGCCAGTAGGCGGGCACGCGGGTACCGCCTCGGTAGGGCGATCCCTTCGCTCCACGCATCCCATCGTTAAACACGCCACTCCCAGCAGCGGTCCCGTTGTCCGTGGTGAACACCACCAGGGTGTCATCCGCGATCCCCCACTGGTCGAGTTTCTCCAGGAGCCGCCCCATGTTGGCATCGATGTTTTCGACCATCGCCAAGAACGACGCGATGTCTTTCGCCGACCGCCGACCTTGACCGCCGATCCCCGCTGCATCAAGCCGCTCAAGCACGGGGTCGCGGGTGCCAAACGGTGCATCGTAGGGAGCATGCGGCGCATTCGGTGTGAGGTAGCAGAAGAACGGCTCGTCACGCTTCCGAGCCTCGTCCATCCAGCGGATCGCCTCGCCGAAGAACACATCGGTGCAGTAGCCCCGAGTCCGCACGAAGGTTCCGTCGCTCCGGATGGTTGGATTGAGATAGCGGTTTCCCGGTGCGTCACCGCAGCTGCCGGGATAGCCCTGACCGATGCCACCCGCCCCATGAATAAACACCCGATCGAAGCCACGGGCTCCCGGCTGGTGGTCGTCTTCATCCCCAAGATGCCACTTGCCAAAGATGCCGGTTCTGTAGCCGGCTGAGCCGAGCACTTCCGGTAGCGTGACCGCCGAGAGGGCAAGGCGTTCCCGCTCATGGATCGTGTGGGTCACGCCGGAGCGAAACTCATGACGTCCCGTCATCAACGCGGCGCGGGTGGGAGAGCAGGTCGGACTGACATGAAACTCTGCCAGTCGCACACTCTCCTCACGGAGCTGATCGAGGACGGGTGTCCGCAGGATCGGATTCCCATGGGCGGCGATATCGCCATATCCCTGATCGTCCGTCATCACATAAATGATGTTGGGGGCCTTACCGAAGGCTGGGGCAGCCTCGTCCTGTGCCGCTGTTTGCTGCAGGGCGGCGGCAGGGTCTGGATCTGTGGCCAGCAGCCGACAGGTGTCGGCAGTCCGCATCCACGCTGCCTCGAGTTCCGCAACCCGTTCGGGCATCGTGGGAGCGAGGTTGGTGGTCTCACAGCGGTCCACCGAGAGGTCGTAGAGCTCCCACGGCTCGTCCTTGGCCGCGACGAGCTTGTGGTCACCCACCCGCACGGCCCGGTGTCCATCATGACACCACCAGAGTTCGTCGTGGACCTTTGCCTCTGCGGCCGCCCACGTCCCGGCAAAACTCTTTCCCTGCATCGCCGGCAGGGCCACGCCCCCCCGCTTCGCTGGTGGCTCAACACCGGTCACCTCGAGCACCGTTGGTGTGACATCCACCAGATGCACCATCGCATCCCGCAGCTCACCAGACGCTTCGATCCCCTCCGGCCAGTGCACGATCAGCGGCGTGGCGATACCCCCTTCATGCGTCCAGGTCTTGTGTCGGCGGTAGGGCGTGTTGGCCGTCGTTGACCAGCCCGGCCCGAGACAGAGAAACGTCTTGCGTGAGCCCGGGGCAGCCTCGGGATCATGCCCTTCGCCACGGATCATCATTTCTGCAGAGGCGCCATTGTCGCTAGCGAAAATCACGAGGGTGTTGTCGAGCACCTGCATTTCCCGCAGCTGCTCAAGCACCAGCCCGATCTGCTGATCCATCACGTCGACCATCGCGGCGTGGATCGCCATCTTCATCGACTGAAAGGCTTGCTGCTCGGCGGTCAGGCTGTTCCAGGGCACCGGCCTATTAACCTCCTCCGGCCCGATCGTCGGCAGCACATCATCAAAGGCATACGGCGGCCCCAGGTCGCGTTCCACCGCAGACAGCGGACTGGAGAGAAACCCATGCTCACGAAGCCAGGCAGCGCGAGCCTCCCGGGCGGCCTCCCAGCCATCGCGATAGACCTCTCGATAACGATCGATGACGTCCTGGGGGGCGTGGAGCGGGAAGTGGGGAGAGGTGAATGCGATGTAGTGGAAGAAGGGGGTATCCGCATGCTTGGCCGCATGGTCAGTCAGACACCGCACGGCATGATCGCCAATCGCATCGGTGACGTAGAAGTCGTCGTCGGCATCAATCGGCTCCCCATCTTCGCGGACACCTGATGGATCAAAGAAGTTGCTCTGACCGCGACCGAGAGCGTCAAAGGAGTGATCAAAGCCCTGCTTCCGCGGATCACCGTCGATGTGCCACTTGCCGGAGTGGTAACAGCGATAGCCAGCCGCCTGCAGCATCTCTGCCAGCAGCGGTGACCAGGCTGGCCGCTGCGAACGACCACCGCCCCGCAGCGGCTCGCCATTGATCGCCGGCAATGAGTCGCGGCCAACCGCCTGGGCGTAGAAGCCAGTCAGCAGGGCCGCACGGCTCGGCCAGCAGCGAGCCGTGTTGTAGGCCTGGGTATACCGAACCCCACCCGCTGCCAGGCGATCGAGGTGAGGAGTGGCCACCTCGCCGCCGTAGCAGCCAATGTCAGAGAAGCCGAGATCGTCGGCGAGGATCACCACCACATTGGGACGAGGCGACGCCGCTTCCAGCGTGCCCATTCCACTAACGAGCGTGACCACGGCGATCAGCCAGCATGCATTGATCCAACGAAGTCCCATCGCTCCCCCTTCACACAAACTGTTCACTCACCTCTCGGTGGTCGGCCGCATCACGTTGCAGCCGACGCCTCCACCGCCACGCTGCCGCTTTCTCCCTGGGCAGTCCCGCTGTCGTGGTCAGGAAGATGGTAGAAGCCGAACGCAAGAATCAGATACATCGCTAGCAGCAGCAGGCCTTCGAGCCAGTTCGAACGGCCATCCTCGATGAGTTCGCGGGCAACCAAAACCGCGACCACAATCGAGACCACCTCAAAGCTCGTAAACACAAGGTTCATCGGCTGCCCGAGGGCGAGCCCCGAGAGCACCAGCAGCGGTGCGATCAAGAGCACCATCTGGATGGTGGATCCCACGGTCACGCCCAGCACCAGTTCTGACTTGCCTGCCCTGGCAAAACGAATCGCAGTGAGGACTTCCCCAATACCGCCCACACCGCCAAGCAAGACAATGCCACTGAAGGTGTCCGAGAGGTGGAGCTGCTTGGCCGTCGGCTCAAGGGCTTCAGAGAGGATGTCACTGACAAGGCCAAGAACAACAGCCGCCACCGCAAGCACCAGCAGGCCCTGCCACATCGGTACAGCAGAGACTTCTTCTTTACCCGTCTCCGGCGGCCCTTCTGTAGCGACCTTCTGCCCCGCGGTCCCAAACACCGTCACGAAGATATTGACCACATAGACCACGAGGAGCACGACAGCGATTTCTGTCGAGAGATCCCGCGTACCTTCAGGTGTGCCAATCTTGAACATTGCCGGCACGATGAAACAGAAGGCGCAGAGCAAGAGCATCGAGCCTGACACCCGCAGGTGTTGCCGATTGAAACGCTGCGGCCCGTACTTGATGCCACCGATAAACAACGACGCCCCAAGACCGATCAACAGGTTGACCAGAATCGACCCAGTCAGTGAGGCCTTGACCACATTCGACAGCCCATTTGAAAGGGCAACCGCCCCAATAATGAACTCTGGCAGGTTGTTCAGCGACGAGTTGAGCAGCCCGCCGATCGTCGGACCGAGCTTTGCTGCGATCCCCTCGGTCGATGAACCCATCACCTCAACCAACGGAATCACAGCCGCCAAGGCCGCACAAAAGACGAGAACCGGACTCGCCTCCATCCACTGCAGCGCGAAGGCCACAGGCACACAGATCAGCATCCATCGCATTTTATTGCTCCAGCACGAGGAAAGAGTGTCTTATCAACCGAACTTGGAGCAGGTCTGCGACATCGGCATCCCTTCACCATCCCTTGCCTCCCACCACCGACAACGGAAGGTCATCACGTGGCGGTCTCCCAGCAGGCAGGGTATCGTCACGCAGATAGGCATTGTGGACGCGCTGGCAAAAGCATGCCACCAGGAGCCCGCGTTCACCGCTCACACGCCACGATCACTTCCCGAAAGGATCTTTTCCATGATGCAGGCAGCCTTCGTTGTGTTGCTGATGCTGTTCACTGCTGCAGTCTCCGCTGCGGATACGGCAGACACAGTTCCCCAGCAAGGTCTGGCTGCCATGCCGTTTGGCGAGGAGATGGCCACACTCGATGGCTGGACGACTGGGGCCTGGTGGACCAAGGAGGCCAAGGGCTGCCCATTCCCACTCGATGTGCCGCGGCAGGAGGCCATCGCCTTTGCAATCTACACCGTGGACGTTTCACCAACGGGTGATGACGCCACGCTCAAACTCACCGCCCAGCTCTATCCACTCAAGCCGGGCGAGTCGATGGAGGCCCGGCTTGAGGTCGACACGGGCAACGGCTGGCAGGAGGTAGCGACGAGTGAGGTGCTCTACCCAGGCTGGGATGCCCACTTCCGAGTTGACAACTGGAATGCTTCACAGACCACCCCCTACCGAGTCCGCCATGGCGACTCGGCAGTCTTTGAGGGCAGCATCCGCCGCGATCCAGCCGAGAAGGAGCGGATCACTGTCGGCGTGATGAGCTGCAACTCCTCGCGGACCCCCGGAACACGGGACGCGATCGTGAAGAACCTTCAACAGTCTGATCCTGATCTCCTGTTCTTTGCTGGTGACCAGACCTACCGCCACACCCAACACACCGTGGGCTGGATTGAGTTCGGCCTGCAGTTTCGTGATGTGCTCCGTGACCGACCAGCCGTCACGATTCCCGATGACCACGACGTCGGCCATCCCAATCTGTGGGGAGCCAACGGCAAGCGAGCCCTAGAAAAGAATGGCTCGGACGGTGGTTACTACTACCCCCCCGCCTACGTGAACATGGTGCAGCGGCAGCAGTGCTGGCATCTGCCCGATCCGGTCGACCCGGCCCCGGTTGAGCAAGAGATCACGGTCTACTTCACTCGGCTGATTATTGGTGGTGTCGACTTTGCGATCCTCGAAGACCGCAAGTTTAAGACCGGCCCCCAGGGCACGATTCCCCAGCTCGGCCCGAGGCCCGACCACATCACCGATCCCTCATACGACCGCTCAGCAATCGATCTGGAGGGCCTCGAGCTGCTCGGTGAGCGGCAGCTCTCCTGGCTGGACCGCTGGGCCAAGGACACCGCAGGGGTTCGGGCCAAAGGTGTGCTCTCACAGACCGCCTTCTGTGGCGCGGTCCACCTGCATGGCGATCCGAGCAACCGGCTGCTCGCCGACCTCGACAGCAACGGCTGGCCCCAGACCGGCCGCAAGGAGGCGCTGCGGCTGATCAAACAGGCTGGTGCTGTGCATCTCTGCGGTGATCAGCACCTCGCCGTTGTCGTGCAGCATGGCATCGATGACTACCGCGACGGGCCGTTTGCCTTCACCTCACCGGCGCTTGTCAACACGATCTACGGCCGTTGGTGGCATCCGGAGGATGAGCAGCCCGGGGCCAACCCCGTGCCAGGCAGCCCGCTCCCCTGGACGGGCGACTACGAGGACGGCCTCGGCAACAAGATCACGATGCTCGCCTACGCCAACCCGGAAGACCGCGCCGAGGAGACCAAGCGGGCCGACGGCTTTGGCGTTGCTGTCTGGGACTTCCCGCATGATGCGGTCGAGTTCCACTGCTACCCGCGGTTTGTGCAGACGATCGCGGACCAGCCCCAGGAGTTTCCAGGCTGGCCAGTGGTGGTGCCGCTGGAGCACCCCGGCGGGTAAGAAGCTCTGACTGGAGGCCTTGAGGGGAGCAGATACTCGGTACAGGCAGGGCCGTGTTGGTGCGACCTGTCTACACTTAAAGGTTGGGTTTCCTGATTCTTTTCCTCTCATGCTGTGTCTGCGAGGCGTTGCAATGCGACCATCTGCTCGGGTGCTGTTCAAAGGCATTGCGGCCTCAGCCGCTGTGATGCTCGCGGGACCGCTTGTCCTGATTGCCCAGGAGACTGACGTGGCGCAGCAGCCGAAGAAGCCCTGGATGGTCTCGGAGGCCTCGTTACCGCAGGGCTTTCCACAGCCGGGTCCGGTCGATGAGGTGATCCTGAAGACCTATCCAGCCCATCGCTTGGCTCGGGTCACTGCCAAAGATGGTAGTGACGGGATGTTCATGAAGCTCTTCCGCCACATCGAACGCAACGAGATCAAGATGACGGCGCCTGTGGAGATGAGCTGGTCGGACGAGGCTGGGACGCCGAGCCGTGACCCCGACTCGATGGCCTTCCTCTACGGCAGCACCGCGATCGGCACACCCGGTGCCGACAGCAACGACCCCAACGTGATGGTTGAAGACATTGCTGCGATGCAGGTGGTTTCGATCGGCCTGCGTGGAGCGTATGACGACAAAACATTTCGTCGGGGCTACGCCAAGCTTGAGGCCTGGCTTTCCGAACATCCCGAGTGGAAGCCGGCGGGGGCCCCGCGAACCCTCGGCTACAACAGCCCCTTTGTGCCGAACTTCTTCAAGGTCTCCGAAGTGCAGATTCCTGTCACGCCGACAGACTCATGACCTGAGGGACTTCGTGGGCTCATGACCTGAGGGACTTCGTGGGCTCATGACCTGAGGGACTTCGTGGGCTCGTGACAGAACCGAGTCAGCAGCACGCCCGGGAACACGCACTCGCCGACGGCTGCGGCGGATGTTTCTCTTGGGAGGGCACGCAGAGCGGATTATTATGAGGGGCTGAGGGGGAGTCTCCGTGCGGGCTTCTCTGGCTGACCTCAGCTACGCGATGCACTGCTATCTCGGAATGCGTGAGGTCGTTGGCAACTGGTTCGAGGGGTGTTTCTATGCGTTCGTTGTTTGTTCGACCTTCGTGCGTCTGCCGGTGTGCAGTCACGCTACCGGCGGCGCTCGCCTCGATCGCTGTACTCTCCACGGCTGTTCTTTCCGCCGCGGCTGAAGACGCGACCTCCTGGTCGCAGAAGGCCGAACCTCAGCCAGTTGCCGCCGCAACGCCTGACGCCGCTGAGGTCACCCTGCCAGAACCTGGCAACGCTCCTTGGATCTGGGGCCCAGACAACAACACCCGCTACCGTCTGACAAAAGCATTTAGCGGCAGCGGTACGCAGGCGGTCCTGGTCGCCACCTGCGACAACCAGATGCGGCTGCTTGTCAACGGAAAAGAAGTGGCCCGCAGCGATGCATGGGATCAGCCAGTCGCGGTCGATGTCACCGACGCCCTGACCGACGGTGACAACGAGCTGGCTGCGGTCGTGGCCAACGAAGGCGGGCCGGCGGGGTTTGCCTGTCGGCTCGTGCTGACAGAGGCAGGCGGCGGCACGCGCGTCATCGCCACCGATGACACCTGGACGGCCTCTGTCACCGGCCGGGCCGAGAAGGCCGTTGACGTTCGCGTCGTCGCCGAGGCGGGTGCCCAGCCGTGGGGCGATGTGCTCACCCGCGCCGCCGCTGCACCGCCTGCTGCCGGGTTTGCCGTGCCAGAGGGCTTCGCCGTGGAGCGGCTCTTCGTCGTGCCGCAAAACGAGCTGGGCAGCTGGGTCTCGCTGACCACCGACCCCAAGGGCCGGCTGATTGCCAGCGACCAGGGTGACAAGGGCCTCGTACGGATCACGCCCGCTGCCCTCGATGGCTCCACCGAAACGATCGTGGAGAAGATCCCCGCCGAGATCACCGGAGCCCAAGGTCTGCTGTGGGCTTTTGATGCCCTGTACGTCGTCTGCAATGGCGGCACCGGCAGCGGGCTCTACCGCGTCACCGACTCCGACGGCAACGACACGCTCGACGCGGTTGAAAAGCTGCGAACCTTCAACGGCGGCGGCGAGCACGGCCCCCACAACATCCTGCTCTCGCCAGACGGCACGAAGCTGTTCATCATCTGCGGCAACCACACCGAGCCGCCCTTTGAGGTCACCAACGTCAC
>Ga0075479_10000297_pt1 | contig 20845 bp, 4 predicted proteins | sample DEB08_DNA_8_FD_76341 | JGI IMG/M metagenome (GOLD analysis project Ga0075479, IMG submission 76341) | Aqueous microbial communities from the Delaware River and Bay under freshwater to marine salinity gradient to study organic matter... | ecosystem: Environmental > Aquatic > Marine > Coastal ... | reverse complement strand
CGTGCGGATCGTCGCCCGCAGCGGCGCCACCGGTCTGCCGGTGGCGGAGGCGCAGACCGGCATCGCCGATCCGAGCTACCACCTGCTCCTCCCCCCGGGGAGCTACACCCTCGAGCTCGACCCGGCGACCCTGCCCTTCGACCCGTCGCAGCTCGGCGCCAACCTCCTCCCCCCGTCGGCGCGTTCCCTCGTCATCCTCGATGACGGCGGCATCAGCGTCTCGACGGAGGGTGGCGCGGTGCTCCCCGAGAACACCGACGGACTCCACGAACTCGACTTCCACCCGGTTCCGGCGGAGCAGACGCTCAGCGGATCGGTCCTCGACCCCTCCGGTGACCCGATCGGCGCCGCCTTCCGACTCCTCGACCTCGATGGACACCTGATCGCGGAGGGCTTCGCGATCGAGGGAGCGTTCGACCTCCCCCTCCCGGCGGGGAGCTTCACCGCCGAGCTGCGAGCGGACTCGATCCCCCACGGGCTGGTCGCCCCCGCCCCGATCGCCCTGCATGTGACGGCGAGCGGGATCGTCGAGTGGAGCGGGACTCCCGATGACGGAGTGATCATCTTCCCGCTCCTCGAGACCCTCGGCACGGTCAGCGGTACGGTGCTCGACCCGGGCTCCCTGCCCATCGGCGTGGTCGTCACCGCGACCGACATCCTGACGGGCGCCCTCGTCGAGACCACGCAGACCGTCGCCACGACCGGGGACTACACCCTCCAGCTCCCTCCCGGTGCCTACCGGATCGGGCCGGCGCTCGCGAGCATCCCCGACGGACTCGTCGCGCCGACGGGGGTCGTGGTGATCGTGGATCCGGGCACCGCGATGGAGGGGGTCGACTTCACCCTGGCGCTCGCCGGCGCCACCATCCGCGGCAGCGTCCTCACCGGCGACGGAGTCGTCATCCCCTCCCTCGTGCTCCTGAAGGACGCCGCGAGCGGTGAGCTCGTGACCTCGGTCGCGACTTCGCCCACGAGCGGGGACTACATCCTCCATGCTCCCGCGGGGGCCTACGCGATCTCCATCGCGGCGGACTCCCTCCCCTCGGGAACCCTCACCCCCGCCTCGGTCCCCGTCCAGGTCAGCGCGTCCGGCGCCGTCCTCGAGGGCGATGAGACGGGAGCGGCCAACGGAGTCGACGATGGCATCATCCGCTTCGAGCTGGTGGACACCGCCGCCTCCCTCACCCTGAGTGGAACGGTCGTCCTCTCCAACGCGAGCGGGATCGTTCCGATCGCGGTCCCGGTCCTCATCGAGGATGCGCTCAGCGGGGATCCCCTCGCCTCCGCGCTCTCCGACGCCACGGATGGGACCTGGAGCATCGCCCTGCCGAGCGGCCTCCACCGGGTCCGCCTTGCGAACGGCGCGCTCCCGGCCGGCTTCCTCGCCCCGACCCCGGTGCTCGTCGAGGTCGACGCGACCGCCGGGACGAGCATCCAGCAGGTCTCCGGCGTCCCGATCTCCTCGACGACGATCGACTTCACCCTGACCCCCGCGCCGAACACGATCAGCGGCACCGTGACCGAGGTCGACGGCTCCGGCGGGGTCGTCGGCGCCTTCGCCACCGTGGTGCAGCTCCTGACCCCCGGCGGGGGGACCGTCATCACCAGCGCGGCGACCGATGCCCTGGGTGGCTTCGCCATCGCCGTCGCGGACGGGACCTACCTCCTCTCCGTCGCGTCGGAGAGTCTCCCGGTCGGATACGCCGCGGCGCCGCCGGTCCTCGTGACGGTGAACTCCGGTCTCGTGAGCGAGAGCTCCGGTCTGGTGGACGATGGCATCGTCGAACTGACCGTCGCCCAGAGCACGACCGCGGTCCTCGGAGTCGTCGTCGACGCCGCCGGGGAGCCGCTCCACTGCACGATCCGGGTGCTCGACCCGGTCTCCGGCGCCACGGCCCTGCAGGCCCCCTCCGCGGGCGGCGCCGGGTTCGCGCTCGACCTCCTCGATGGCATCCACGACCTCGTCATCGCGCCGTCGAGCCTCCCCCTGAACTCCGTCCCTCCCCCGCCGGTGCGCATCGCGGTGGACTCCCTCGCGACGCCGCCGGTGGCGCTCCTCGCCCCCGGCTCCGCGACCCTCGAGTCCGGCGTCATCACGATCCCGCTCACCCCGATCACCCTCGCCACCGCCTTCACGGTCGCGATCGAGGATGAGGTCGGTGCCCCCCTGGGCGGGCTCGTCGAGATCCGCGATCTCCTCGGGCATCTCCTCACGGAGCTCTGGGTCCCGTCGAGCGGTTCGAGGACCGTCATCCTCGAGGACGGCGACTACGAGATCGGCCTGCAGCCCGGCTCCGCGGGTCCGGCCTTCGCGACGCCCGCTCCCCTCGGCATCACCGTGAGCGAGGGGACCGTCACCTTCACCGGAACGACGGCGATCGCGGACCCCCTCACCTTCGTCTGCAACACCCCGCTTCTCAGCGGCATCGTCTTCGGCGCGGTCGGCACCACGCCGGATCCGGACCTGCTGCTCGTCGATCTCCTCCTGCTCGACGAGCAGGGAGAGCTGATCCGGACGATCCCCCTCAGCCCCATCGGCGCCGCCGCGGCCTACACAGTGGACCTCGCGGACGGGACCTACCGCCTCCAGCTCGTCCGCGCGGAGGGGATCGGCCCCAACGAGGTCATCCTCCCCGCTCACCCCCGCACGGTGACCGTGGTCGAGGGAATGATCCTGAACACCGACGATGATCCGAGCACTCCGGAAGTCGACATCGACCTCGTCCTCCCGCCGATCGCCGCCACGATCTCGGGGAACATCTCCCTCGATGGCACCCCGGTCGGGGCGGGCCTGCTCGTGATTGCACAGGACCCCACCGACGGCCGGACGATCCACGCGATCCCGACCGATGCGGGCGGCAACTACGCCCTCGCCCTCCCGACGGGAGTTCACCGGGTGACCCTGGACCCGGCCTCGGTCGCCACCATCCTCCCGCAGGCCCTCACCCCCGGCGCGGTGACCCTCTCGGTCACCGCCGGAGGCACCGTGACCGACCTGACGACCGGCCAGACGGGGACCGGCTTCGACTTCCTCCTCTCCAGCTTCGATCCGCTCGTCGACGCGAGCATCCGAGGGGCGGTCCTGTTCCGCCCCGACGCGGGGGCCGCGGCCGTCGCGGTCGAGGGGGCTCTGGTGCAGGTGACCGACGGGACCGGGCTCCTCCTCGGCTCCGCGATCACCGCCGCGGATGGGACCTATGTCCTGCACCCGTCGGATGGCATCGGCTCGGTGACGGTCGATCTCTCCACCGCCTCGATCGGTCTCCCGACCCTCCCGACGACCCCGGTCCTGATCACCACGCTGGGCACCAGCGTCCTCGAGAACAACGACCTCGGGGTCGACCCCTTCGACGGGGCGACGCTGAACCTCTTCGATGACGGAATCATCAACTTCGAGGTCCGCGGGGCCACCGCGCTCCTCACCGGACGCGTCCAGACCGAGACCGGAGCCGGGATCGGCGCCGGGCTCGTGGTCACCCCCGCGACCGCCGACGCGATCCCCGACGATGCGATCATCCACCACACCGACTCGAGCGGGGGGTTCGCCATCCCGGTGGGCCCCGGAGCGTTCGATCTCCGGGTCGCCCCCGGCACCCTCGCGGACGGGCTCTTCCCCCCCGCGCCCATCCCGTTCACCGTCACGACGAACGGGATCGGGGAGGCGGACACCGCCGGAGAGGGCAACCTCCCCAACGACGGCGTGATCCACCCGATCATCGAGAGCGGGGAAGCGATCCTCCTGGGGCGGCTCGTGGACTCCTCCGGCGCCCCGCTCGTCGCGGCGGTGCGGGTCTTCACCCCCACCTCCGATCCGGCGGCTGCGCCGACCCTCGTCGGCGGAGTCTCCTCGGACCCCCTCACGGGAGACTTCAGCCTCCCGGTCCCGGGCGGAAGCCACTTCGTCGAGGTGGACGCGCCCTCCCTCCCCCCGACCGAGCTCGCGCCCGATCGGGTCCACCTCTTCGCGACAGGCGGAGCGGTGGAGTTCGCCGCCGGAGTCGAGCTCGTGACCGACATCCTCGGCACGGGCACCGGAGCGCTGCTGCGCACGACCCCGGCGACCGAGGCGGTCGTGGGACGGGTCATCGACGCGGCCGGTGAGCCGGTCGCGGCCACCCTGCGGGTGCTCGAGGTCGGGACCGGCTCCCTCGTGACGACCGTGTCCTGCGATCCCACCGACGGGAGCTACTCCTTCCTCGCCGGGGAGGGGGCCTTCCTCCTCACGGTCGATGCGGCGCTGCTCCCCTCCGGGCTCGTCGCCCCGGCCCCCGTCCCCTTCTGGATCGACGGGGGCGTGCTCACCGAAGGGAACGAGATCGGCGTCGACCCCGCGGATGGGACGACTCCGAACGCCGTCGGCGACGGCATCATCAACTTCGTCATCGAGAGCGCGGGGGCGATCATCACCGGACTCCTGCGCGACGATGAGGGCGCTCCCCTGAGCGCCTTCGTCACGATCCACGCGCCGGGCACCGATGGTGCCTTCGATGCGCTCGTGACCGGCGTCACGGCCGACTTCGCCACGGGGGCGTTCTCGGTCTCTCTCGCCTCCGGGGTCTACGAGCTCGGCATCGCCGCCGGCTCCGTGCCCCCGGGTCTCGCGGTCCCCGCGCGGATCCCCCTCTCGGTGAGCGGCTCCGTCGTGACCTTCGGAGCGGCGGCGAACGTGATCGCGGGAGAGCTCGTCATCGAGCTGTCTCCGCTCACCGGCGGTGTCGAGGGGCTCGTCCTCGACGGCAGCGGAGCCCCGGTCCCGGCGACCGTGATCGCGGAGCGCGCGTTCGGTGGCGCGTTCGTCGCGGCGGCCTCCACGGATGAGAGCGGGCTCTACTCCCTCGCGCTGGCCGCGGGGAACTACCGCCTCCGCCTCGACCCGGTCGCCCTGCCCCCCGGCCTCCTCCCCCCGGCTCCGCTCCAGATCACAGTGACGGACCAGTTCACCACGCTCGACTGGATCGCTCCGCTCGCCAGCGGCGCGATCACGGGGAACGTGCTCCGTGCGCTGAACGGCATCGACACGACCGCCATCGACTGCTCGCTCATCGCCACGAACATCGATCTCGACCCGATCGCGTGTCAGGTGGTCCTCTCCTCGACCCCGGCCACCCCCGGGGCCGAGCCCATCGTCGTGGCGCAGACCTTCACGGACCCCGCCACCGGCGCGTTCAGCCTGCCGGTGGGCCCGGGCTCCTACGAGCTGCGCATCGAGGAGAGCTCCCTGCCGACCGGGCTCATGGCGCCGCCGGCGCTCTCCGTGACCCTCAACAACGGCGACCTCTCGACCGTGGGAGACCACGAGCTCTGCGCGGACGGGGCGAACGGGGAGCGTCGCCTCCTCTTCGTCACCCCGGCCGTCAGCACCCTGGACGGGGTGCTCGTCGACGGCCTCGGCGCCGGGGTCCCCGGGGTGATCTCGCTCCGGAACGCCGCGGATGGGAGCTTCGTCGGGGGCGCGATCAGCGCGCCCGGAACCGGAGCGTTCTCCCTCCCCCTCGGCGAGCTCACCTACGAGCTGTCGGTGGAGCCCGGCTCTCTCCCGCTCGGGCTCCTCGCCCCGGTCCCGGTCACCGTGACCGCGGCGGGTGGAACGATCGCGGTCGGCGACGCCTTCGGGGTCGACTGGGATCCGATGGCGACCCCTCCCCTGATGATCACCGTCGACGCGGCGAACGCCGCGATCAGCGGCACCCTGAGCTCCGCGACCGGTGCGCCGGTCCAGGCCCGGGTCGTCGCCTACGACGCGGCCGGTCAGGTCATCGCGAGCGCGCCCTCCACCCTTCAGGGGGACTACGACCTCGCCATCCGCCCCGGGACCCATCAGGTGGCGCTCGATCCGTTCACGGTTCCGGGCGGACTGAGCGCCCCGGGGATGGAGAGCGTGACGGTCGCCCCGGGCGGCACGGCGATCGTGGACTTCGTCCTCTCCCCCACCGCGATCGAGGTGACGGGACGGACCTCCTTCTCCGATCCGATCACCGGCGACACGGTCCCCTTGAGCTGCTTCGTGGAGATCCGTGACTCCGTCGGCGGCGCGCTCATCACGGGAGCGTGGACCCAGCCGGACGGCAGCGGAGGGTTCGCCTTCGCCCTGCCCGTCGGCGAGGGCGCCTTCGAGCTGCGCGTCGACCCGGCCAGCGTCCCCGCCGGTCTCCTCGCCCCGCTCCCCGTGGACTTCACGGTGTCGATCAACGCGATCTCGGGTGCGGTGACGATCACCGAGGCGCCCCATGCGGGCGACCTCGATCCGAACGACGGGATCATCGACATCGATCTCATCGCGGCGGACAGCGAGTTCCACGGCCAGCTGCGCGCCGACTTCGGGGCCGGCTTCGTCGGGACCTTCGGCGTCGTCGTCCTGCACGCGGCGGGCGGCGGCCAGGAGATGGTCGCGGAGGCGACCACGAGCCAGAGCGGGAACTTCTCGCTCGCCCTCGCGGATGGGGTCTACTTCCTCACCGTCGACCCCTCGAGCCTGCCGAGCGGCTTCATCGCTCCGGCTCCCGCGCTCCTCGTGGCGGATGGCGGGGCGATCAGCGTCGACGGCGCGAGCATCGTCACCGGACCCGCCAGCCGCCACTTCATCGACCTCGATGTCGCGAGCCAGCATCTCCTCGGTGAGGTCCTCGATGCCGGGACCCTCCCCCTCGGCGGAGCCCTCGTGCGCCAGTTCGACGCGATGACCGGCGCGTGGATCAACGACTCCTTCACCGGACCGGACGGGCGCTTCGAGCTGCCGGTCGTCGACGGTGACTTCCGCCTCGAGGTCGATCCGATCTCACTGCCGGCCGGACTCCTCCCTCCCGCGCCCACCTTCTTCGGGGTCCAGGGATCGATCGCGACCCTCATCGACGGGACGACGCTGGACCTTCCGGCGGCGGACATCCTGTCCCTCGACTGCCGCACGCCGGTCGGATCGGTCCTCGTCGAGCTGCGCGACGAGCTCGGCGCGCTGCGCCCCGGTGAGATCGAGCTGACCGATGCGAGCGGCGCGGTCGTCCTCGCGCGCGCGGTCTCCCTCGCGAACCCGGTGAGCCTGCCGCTGGTCGCCGGCGACCATCTCCTGCGCGCCGTCGCCCCGACCCTCCCGTCGGGGCTCGTGGCGCCGGCGCCGATCCCCGTCACCGCCCTGCCGAACGGCTCGACGATCGACGGATCCGGCTCCGCCACCGACGGCATCGTCACCTTCCATCTGACGACCCCGGCCTCCTTCGTCTCCGGCGCCGTGACCTTCCAGGGCGCTCCGGTGATCGGAGCGCGGATCTCCGCCCGCTCCGAGGGCATCGAGGTCGCGTCGGTCACCACCGGCCTCGGAGGCACCTTCGAGCTCGGGCTGATCGCCGGCGAGTACGACCTCTCCCTGACCCGCGGGCTCCCGGCGGGGGCCGTCGCCCCCGCATCGCGCTTCGTCGCGGTCGAGGAGCAGGACCAGATCGTGGACTTCGACCTCCTCCCGGCGGATGGCGACATCACCGGGACGATCACCCTCGATGGTGTCGGGGTGCCGGCCACCGTCCTCGCCATGGCCTGGGACGATGCGACCGGAGAGTACCTCGCGCTCTCGGCGGCCGAGACCACCGCGGCAGGCGACTTCGTGCTGCCTCTCCCGAATGGTGGGTTCATCCTGCGGGCGGAGCTCAACGCCTCCGCCTACGACCCGATGGTCGATGACATCATCGCTCCGCTCCCGCTGGAGTCGATCGTCGCCTCGGACTCCACCACTCTCGACCTGCCTCACTTCATTCGTGGGGGCGGGGCTCCCGGAGAGCCCATCTCCCACCTCCTCGTCGGTGAGGTCACCGCGGGGGGTCTCGCCCTCGACGCGACGGTGGTCCTCCACCATCTCTCCGGCACCAGTCCGGTCGAGCGGCCGGTCGGCTTCCACCCGACCCGCGCCGGGGCCTATCGGATCGCCATCGCGGAGAGCGCCATCGACTACCGGGTGGGGATCCTGTCGTCGGAGCTCCCCGCCCAGGGACACATCGCACCGAGCCCGATCGACATCACCGTCGACGCCGGCACGATCACCGGAATCGGAGTGACGCCGGAGGGAGGCGACTTCCGCCTCGATCTCGAGGTCGCGGTCGAGGGCGTCATCGTCCACGGGGTCGTCACCGATGACCTCGGGAATCCGCTCATCGGGGTGGAGGTCACGACGACCGACTCGAGCCTCGGCACCAGCGGTCCGCACCGCACCACCGACGCGTCCGGTGCCTATGCCTTCCTGCTCCCCGCGGGGAGCTGGTGGATCGACCTCCTCGGCCTCCCGGCCGGGGTCGTCGACCCCCTCGGCCAGGCGCTCGTCGTCACGGGCGCGGGGCCGTACTCCATCGAGATCGACGGGGTCGCGGCCGTGGATGGCACCATTGACTGGGTGCTCCCCCGATCCCATGCCCTCCTGACCGGGCAGCTCCTCGAGACGATCGGCGGCGGGAGCGCGCCTCTCCCCGGCTGGATCGTCGCGCGGAATGGGAGCGGGGTCGTCACCGAGGTCCGCACCGAGGACGGGAGCTACGCCCTTCACCTCCCGATCGGCGCGCTGACCGTGACGCCGGAGCCGGACGCCTTCGACCCGACCACGATCCTCCCGCTCCCCCTCGAGCTGGTCGTCACCGACACGGGAGTGATCCTCCCGATCGAGCATGACTTCGCGTTCCTCACTCCGGAGAGCGGCCCCCCCGCGCGGTTCGTCTCCGGCGTGGTCGGCGGTGATGGACAACCCCTCGAGGTGGCGATCGACATCCACACCTCGACCGGAGCCTACGTCGGGACGATCTTCACCGACACCACCGGTGCGTGGGGAGTGAACCTCGCGGCGGGCAGCTACGTGCTCTCCATCGCGCCCGAGGACGTTCCGCCCGGATTCCCGGGGACCACCTCCTTCGCCATCGAGGTGACGGAGGATGGCGTGTTCGGGCCCGGAGCACCGTTCGGGGCGGTCTCCTTCCGCCTCGACACCATCGGCGCCGCGGTGACCGGATCCCTGATCGACTCGGCCGGAGCCCCGGTCGTCGGCGGCGCCCTGATCTGGGCGCCCCAGGGTGAGGCGGCGCCGATCGTCGCCTTCACCGATGGTGCCGGACTCTTCGAAGCGCTCATCCCCGATGGGTCCTACGAGCGGATCATCGATCCCGCGACCGTGCCCGCCGGGCAACTCGTCCCGACGCCGGTCCCGGAGTCCTTCGACGGGACCCCGGTGGCGCTGGACCTCCAGCTCGACGCCGCGGCCGGCACCATCTCCGGCCTCCTCGAGGATGACCTCGGACCGGTGGCGGGGCGGATCCTCGCCTACGGAGCTGAGCTCATCGCCTTCACGAACACGGCCCCGGATGGCAGCTACACCCTCGCGCTCCCCGCGGGAGAGTGGACCATCACGGTCGAGCTGCGCACCGGCGCAGGAGGCGCCCCCGCGCCGGGCCCGATCCTCCAGCCCGATCCGATCGCGGTCTCCATCGCTCCGGGCAGCATCCTCCCGGGCATCGACTTCTTCTTCTCGGACCCCTCCATCGTCGGGGCGTTCGAGCTCTCCGGCGCCCTCCTCCCCGGCCTCACCGCCGCGGCGATCTCCGGGGAGCTCCGGATCGAGAAGCAGGTCGGCGGACAGTGGCTGCTCCAGTCCTTCGCGCGGTCGAACGCGGCGGGGAGCACCGAGGGCGAGGGCTTCCTGCTCCTCCTCGATGCCGGCTCCTACCGGATCCGCGTCACCGAGCTGGAGGGCATCCCGACCTGGATCGGTCCCCGCGAGCTCATCGTCGACCCCAGCCTGGGGATCACCGAGGCCGGTCAGGTCCTGGACGAGCTCCTGTTCGATGTGGACACGATCACCGTCTCCGGCCTGGTGACCGATGACGCCGGGAACCCGGTCGTCGGTCTGGAGGTCGGCGCCTTCCTCGATGACGGCCCGGTGCTGCGACAGGTGGCGGCCGACGCGACGGATGGAACCGGCGCCTACACGGTGGAGCTCCCCAGCGGGCCCCTCTCGCTGGAGATCACCGCCGGGCTCCCTGGCTCCCTGCTCCTCCCCGACCCGGTCGAGGCCGAGGTCTTCGCCGCGCAGCTGATCATCGGCGGGGTCGTGGTCGACCCGCCGGTCGTGGACTGGAACCTCGACACCGCCCATGGGAACCTGAGCGGCGCCGTCACCCTCGATGGCGCACTCGTGCCGGCCTGGGTCGAGATCTACGAGGCGACCACCCTTCTCATGGTGACGGAGGCGCCCGGGGGCCTCTACGACGTGAACGTCCCCGCCGGGAGCTTCACCGTGATCCCGCGGATCGCGGGCTCGCTGGCGACGATCCTCGCCCCGGACCCCCTGCTCGTCACGATCGCCGTCACCGGAGGGATCGACGCGATCTCCCACGACTTCGCGTTCAGCGCCGTCACCGCCGGCTCGGCCCGCACCCTGACCGGTGCCGTCCTCGCCGACGGGGCGCCGATCCCAGGGGCGGAGGTCCGCTTCATCGAGCCGGGCGGCGCCCTCAGCCGCATCGCCACCTGCGATGCGAGCGGTGAGTTCGCGATCGCCCTCCCGCTGGGAGACATGATCGTCGCCGTCCGCCCCTCGGATGTGCCGAGCGGACACCCGGGGATCGCTCGAACGCACATCACGGTGGAGCCGACCCGGATCTTCGGAGCCGGCGTCGTCGCCGACCACCTCGTCTTCTCCCTCGACACCGCCGGCGTCGAGGTGACCGGTGCGGTGACGAACTTCACGGGCGCCCCGGTCTCCGACGCGATCGTCGTTCTGGAGCCGCTGGATGGCGGAGCCGCCCCGCGCTTCGCGACCACGGGGCCGGACGGGATCTACGGGCTCTTCGTCCCCGTCGGGTCCCACGCGGCCTGGGTCTCCCCCGACACGATCCCCGCGAACCATGTCGCTCCGCCGGAGCAGGCGTTCGTGGCGAGCGGCGCCTCCGTGAACATCGACTTCCCCCTGACCCAGGCGACCGCCAGCATCGGCGGGCTCCTCACCATCGCGGGTGCCCCCGCCGTGGGGGGCGAGGTGATCCTCACCAGCTCGGACGGGCTGAGCGCGGTGACCCACGCCTTCGTCGACGGCCAGGGTGGCTACTCCCTCCCGGTGCCCGCCGGCACCTGGCTGGTCTTCGCCGAGACCACCGGCTTCGATCCGGCCACGACCATCGTCCCGGATGCGCAGCCGCTCTCGATCACCGCGGGCCAGAGCCTGACGGTGGACTTCGAGTGGCAGGACGCTGCGACGACCCCCCACCAGCCCCTCACCATCCAGGTCTTCCAGGATGGGATCACGGTCGAGGCCGAGCTCGAGCTCACCAAGGAGCGCGCCTCCATCGGCGGCTTCATCGACTTCTTCGAGGGGACGACCGCCTTCAACGGGGTCGATCATGAGCTCGGAGTCGCGCTGACCCCGGGGGTCTACCGCGTGGAGGTCCCCGCCGCCGGTGGCGCCCCCGTCGTGACGACCCCCATCGAGGTGATCGTCGACGCCGGCGGGATCACCCGGGATGGCGTACCCCTGGTGAACAACCTCCTCACCTTCGACCTCGACCCGCCGATCGTCGTGAACGGCTTCCTCGTCAGCGGGACCGTCACCGACGCCGCCGGCGCGGCGATCCCGGGGGTCGGTCTCGAGGCGCGCAGCCTCTCCGACGGAAGCGTGACGGCGTCCTCGACGACCGATCTGGGAGGCAACTTCGTCCTCGACCTGCCGGTCGGCGCCCACTCGATCGAGCTCGTCTCCGGGGTGCCCGCGGGCCTGGTGATCCCCTCGGCCGTGATCGCGGAGGTCGAGCAGACCTCGGGCGTCTTCACCGCGGCGTTCGATGGGGTCCCCACCGTCGATGGAGTCCTCGACTTCATCCTCCCGACCGGCCACGGCAGCCTGAACGGGACGATCCTCGTCGATGGAGTCGCGACCGATGGCTCGATCCTCGTCTCGTCCGGCGCCCAGCTCGTCCTCGAGGTCCCCACGAGCGGAGGCAGCTTCGACTTCCTCCTCCCCGCCGGGAACTTCAACATCATCGCCATCGTGCCCGGACTCGATCCGACCCTCGTCCTCCCGCTGCCCTTCGGCCTCGCGGTGGCGGACACCGGCTCGGTCGAGGCGACCCAGCACACGTTCCGCTTCGACCCGGTCGACCCCGTCGTCCGGCCGGGGCAGGGCCTCGAGGGGTTCGTCTCCCTCGATGGTGCGGGTGAGGGTCTCCCGATCCGCGTGACCCTCGCGAGCGGTGAGCTCGTGACGCGGCTCTCGACCCCGGCGAGCGGTCTCTGGAGCACGACCCTCCCCCCCGGCGCGTTCGTCGTCGCGGTCGAGCCCCTCAGCGTCCCGGTCGGCGCCCAGAACCTCTCCTCCACCTCCGTCACGGTGACGAACGGGACCATCGACGGTCCCGGAGTGGTCGAGGGCGAGCTCGGCTTCGCTCTCGCGACCACGGGCTCCACGGTCTCCGGAGCGGTCTCCCACCAACAGGGGACGCCGCTCCCCGGAACCGTGGTCCACTACCGGGCGGAGTCTGTCGTCGGATCCCCCACGGTCCACGGCTTCGCGATCACCGACTCGACCGGGGTCTCCTCGATCCTGCTCGGAGACGGGCGCTGGGAAATCGCGCTCGACGGCGCGAGCCTGCCGGGGAGCGTCGTCGCTCCGGTGGAGGCGGAGGTCGAGGTCGCCGGTGCCCCGGTGAGCCTCGACTGGAACCTCCTCGAGGCGGTCGGCACGATCTCCGGCACCGTCACCATCGACGGGCTCCCGGCCGCGGATGCCCGGGTCCTGCTGTCGATCCCCGACACCCTCTCCGACATCTCGGTGGTCGGGGTCGCGGAAGATGGCACCTTCACGATCGGAGCCCCGACCGGCGACCTCGGCGTCCGCGCCGAGCTCGAGGGAGCGGACCTCTCGCTCCTCGTCACGCCCTCCCCGGTCCGCACCACGATCACCGTCGGCTCGAACGAGGCCGGGGTCGACTTCCCGTACCTCTCGACGAGCGGCGAACCGGTCCTCGGCGGGCGCCTGATCGGCGCGGGACAGCCCGGGCCCGGCGAGGTCGTTCTCAGCCGTGAGAGCAGCCTCATTCCCGGCAGCTTCGAGGTCCACGCGCGGCTCCAGACCCGCTTCGACGGGATCGCGGACGGCTGGTCCCTCGCCCTCCCCGACGGGAGCTACCAGCTCTTCGTCACCGAGTGGAGCGGCGCTCCCCTGCTCGTCGGACCCTACGCGATCGGCGTGAGCAGCGGCGCCATCACCGTCGACGGCTCCTCCCTGGTCGGTGACTTCGACATCGACCTCGGGGCCGACCCCGGCGGTCCGACCCTCACGGTCACGGGCTCTGTCCTGGATGCGGGCGGGGTCGGACGCTCCGGAGTGGTCATCGAGGCGCGCCCCTATGACGGCGGTCCGACGATCCTCTCGACTCCGACCGATGGAGCGGGGCTGTACACCATGGAGCTGCCGGTGGGCGCGCACGAGATGCGGATCGCCTCGGCGATCGCCGACGAGGTGCTCCCCCTGCCCCTGCAATCCGCGGTGGTCGAGAACGCCGGGGTCCTCGAGCTCTCCATCGCCGGGGTCGCGATCCCCGCGGCTGCCGTCGACTGGAACCTCGGGGCCGCCCACGGGCGACTCACCGGCGCGGTGACCGTGAACGGGGCCGCGATCGATGCGGAGCTCCTCGCCTTCGAGGGTGGAGTCCTCCGCACCCGAGGTCACGCTCCGGGCGGCGTCATCGACCTGGTCCTGCCGGAGGGGAGCCTCACCGTGCTCGCCGCACCGATCGGGCTCCCGGCCGGCATGCTCCCGCCCGCCCCCCTCGCCCTCGCCGTGCCGAACACCGGCGGGATCGCCGCGTTCAGCGGCGACTTCGAGTTCACTCCGACGGTGCCGGCCACCGACCCGGGTCGCACCCTCGTCGGCGCGGTGACCGATGAGCGCTTCGGGCTCTTCTCCACCCTCGTGGTGACGGATGGCACCGGAGTGAACCTCGTCGCCGCCGTCCTCTCGGATGACGACGGGGAGTTCCTCGTCACGCTGGGGCCCGGGAACTTCGTGCTGTCCATCGAGCCGGAGACCATCCCCGCGGGTCTCGCGGGACCGCTCTCCACCGACCTCGTCATCACGACGGCGGAGGTGACCGGTGAGGGCGTGATGCAGGGTGCGATCGACTTCGGTCTCACCGCCGCCACCACGACCCTCGACGGCATCATCACCGATGCGCTCGGGGCCGCCGCGGTCTCCCAGGTGGTCCTCGTCGAGGCGGTGGGTGGCGAGGCGGAGGGCTTCAGCACCTTCGCGATCACGAACACCCTCGGTCAGTACTCCCTCGCCCTCCCCGACGGGGAGTACGAGCTGTACCTCGACTCCTCGCGCCTGCCCATCGACCAGGTCGGACCGGGGCTGCTCACCGTCACGATCTCGGGGAGCTCGGAGATCCTCGACCTGACCCTCGTCGCGGCGGACGCCGAGATCCGAGGCACGGTCACGGTCGACGGCGCTCCGGTGCAGCACCTCCTCGTCATGGCGTGCGATGTCGCGACGAGCACCCCCCTCGGCTACGCCTTCACCGATGCCGTGGGCGCGTACTCCTTCGATGTGCCGGCGGGGACCTTCACGGTGCTCGTGGAGCCGGATGGCTTCGTCGACCTCTCGACCCATCTGATCCCGGACCCGGTCCGGGTCACGCCCGCCTCGGTGGATCAGATCATCGACTTCGACTTCGCCCCCGTCGCCTCGACCTCGCACCAGGTCGTCACCGGACGCCTGCTGCAGGGAGGGCTGGTCGTCGCGGGCGAGGTGCGCCTGATGAAGGAGACGAGCGTCGGTGTCTTCGACCTCTTCGCGGAGCTCTCCACCGCCTTCGATGGAGCCGAGCAGTCCTTCACGATCCCCCTCTCCGAGGGGAGCTACAACCTCGAGATCCTCGAGGCCGGAGACGCGCCAGTGACCGCGGGGCCCTATCCGCTGGTCGTCGGCCCCGCCGGCGTGACCTTCGACGGACAGCCGGTCACCGGGACGATCGACATCGTCGCGGGGCCCTGAGCCCGATCCCACCGACCGGAGCGACATCGCGGCCCGTGCACCCTTCCGGGCGCACGGGCCGCACTTCATCCGGAGGCTCCTCGTCGACTTCGCGGGAGAGATGGCGTATCCCTGCGGGGGCCTCGGCCGTTGCCGCGGCTCCACCCCACGAGAGGCCCCCATGATCCGCCCCAGCGCTCCGCTCTCCCTGCTCCTCCTGCTCCTCCTCCCGCTCCTCGTCTCCTCCCCCCGCGGGGTCGACGCGGGCGCGAGCGAGGCGGAGGCCCCCAGCTACCGACTCCGGTTCCCCGATCGCGCCCGGCACTACGCCGAGGTCGAGGCGACCATCCCCACCCGCGGAGAAGACAGCATCGAGCTCTGGATGCCGGCGTGGACCCCCGGCTCCTACAAGATCCGCGACTACGCCCGCTTCCTCGAGGACATCCGCGCGCTCGATGCCGGCGGAGGAGCGTTGCCGATCGAGAAGATCGGGAAGGACCGCTGGCGAGTGCAGTGCGCCGGCCGCGAGCGCTTCACCCTCTCCTACCGGGTGTATGGTCGCGAGATGTCGGTGCGCACGAACTGGATCGAGCGCGACTTCGCGATGCTGAACGGCGCGGCGACCTTCCTCGTCGCGACCGGGACGGAGGGCTCTCCCCTCGATGTCCTCCTCGAACCTCCCCCGGAGTGGCCCGCCTCGGAGACCGGCCTCCCTCCCCACCCGGACGGGGCTCCCCACGCATGGCGCGCTCCCGACCACGACACCCTCGTCGACTGCCCGATCGTCGTCGGAGACCTCGAGATCCGCGAGTTCGAGGTGGAGGGCGTGCCGCACCGCCTCGTCTGCCACGGGGGAGGAGACCTCTGGGACTACGACCGCGCGGCGGAGGACTGCCGTCGGATCGTGGAGGCGCAGATCGCGATGTGGCGGGTCGTTCCCTACGAGAGCTACCGGTTCCTGAACATGATCACCGAGTCGGGGGGCGGGCTCGAGCACTCGAACTCGACCCTCATGATGGCGAGTCGCTACTCGTTCCGGGATCCGGACCGCTATCGCCGCTGGCTCGGGCTCGTCAGCCACGAGTTCTTCCACACCTGGAACGTGAAGCGCCTCCGACCGATCGCCCTCGGTCCCTTCGACTACACGCGAGAGGTGCACACCGACGACCTGTGGGTCGTGGAGGGGATCACCAGCTACTACGACGACCTGATGCTCGCCCGGGCCGGCATCACCGATGCGAAGCAGTACCTGAAGGCGCTCTCCGAGCAGATCTCCTCGGTCCAGAAGACGCCCGGGCGACTCGTGCACGCCCTCGCGGAGACCTCCCACGACGCCTGGACCCACTACTACCAGCGTCATGAGAACTCGCTGAACTCCTCGATCAGCTACTACACCAAGGGAGCCGTGGTCGCGTTCCTCCTCGACGCGGAGATCGCCCGCGCGTCCGGGGGGGAGGCGGGTCTGGACGAGGCGATGCGGCTCGCCTATTCCCGCCACTCCGGAGCGCGGGGCTACACCTCGAGGGAGTTCCGGGACTGCTGCTCGGAGGTGGCCGGCATCGACCTCACCCCGTTCTTCACCCGTGCGGTCGACTCCCGCGAGGAGCTCGAATACGTCGACGCGCTCGCCTGGTTCGGACTCCGCTTCGCCCCGGTGAAGGAGGAGGAGGAGGAGCCGGAGACCCCTCCCCCCCACGACCCCACTCCCGGCTGGATCGGGCTGCGCTCCGCGGACCGGGGCGGTCGCCTCGTCGTCACCGCGGTCGAGCACGGCACCCCCGCGGCGGCGGTGGGGCTGAACGTCGACGACGAGATCATCGCGGTCGATCGGTACCGGGTGACCGGCGGGGGATGGGCTGCGCGAATGAAGCAGTACTCCCCGGGAGACGAGGTGACCCTCCTCGTCGCCCGCCGAGGCGAGCTCCTCCGCCTCTCGGTCACCCTCGCCGAGGAGCCCGCTCTCTCGTGGAAGCTCGAGCGGGACCCGGAGGCGACTCCCGAGCAGCGCGAGCGCCTCATCGCGTGGCTCGGCGCCGCCGGAGAGGGGCTTCGAGAAGAGGACTCCGAAGAGGGTGCGTCGACGGAAGTGCCGGCGGAGGAGGACGGGGAGGAGTGAGCCCCTCTCGCCCCGTCCGGGCCTCCCCGCAGCACGGGGCCCGAGCTCGCCTATCGGGCGGAGACCGCACTGGATACGATCGGGCAACAGCGGCGCTTGAGACCACTCGACTTGAGGTCGAAAGAGCACCGCGCGGGGGAGATCGGGGGGTAATGTCGGAAGAGAAGAAGCGGCGGGGGAGCCGGGCGTGGCTCCCGGCCGGAGTGGTTCTGCTGCAGGGAGTGCTCTGGTGGCGCGCGGTGGAGGGGTTCTCCCGCCTGCCGGCGGAGATCCCCCTCCGCTTCGGAGGGGACGGACGCCCGAGCCGATGGGTCCCGGCGACCTGGGAGAACTGGCTGATCCTCCCGGGGATCGCCGCGCTGCTGCTCCTCATCCTGGGGGGGCTCTCCCTCGCCCTGGGCTCATTGGCGGTTCGCACCCCGAGCTGGGTGAACCTCCCGCAGCGGGAGCTCTTTCGTCGCCTCTCCCCGGAGGGTCGCCGGCGGGCGATCGAACCGCTGCGGACCCTGCTCCTCGGGATCGCCGGGCTCTACACGGCGTTCTCGATCTGGGTGCTCGACGGCATCACCCGGGTCGCGCTCGGGGAAGTCGATCAGATCGGCTCTCTCCCCCCCATCGCCCTCGTCGTCGGCACCGTCCTCATCGCGCTCCTCGGGCACAACGGGACGCGACGAGCGGTCGAGGCGGAGGCGAGTCGGGAGGGGATCCTCTCCCGGTCAGAGGAATAGGCGGAAGAGGCGGGAGATCCCCGCGGCGATGAGCGCCAGGAGAGCATCGGCGAGCAGGTCCTCCCCGCTTCCGGGCTGAGGCGCCCCCGGCGATGAGGACCCCCGCATCCGCTGCCCCCAGTCCGCGCTCTCCTTCGCGCGACGGAGGTCCTGCTTCGCTCGGGCGACGTCGAGGCGACGCGCCTTGTCGAGCCCACCCTCCGAGACGAAGCGGGTGATCCGCGCCAGCTCCTCGTCGTCGAACCAGAAGCCATGCCCCCGGCACCAGTCGATGATGACACCGGAGCAGCTCGCGAAGTTCTTGCGGTGCATCACCGCGTGGCAGTCGGGGCACTTCAGGTACCGGACCTGCTCCGGCTCGCGGGACTCGGGGGACGGCGGGACGGGGCTCTTGCCGAGCGGCGAGAGGTCCTTCGACTCGACCAGCTCCTGAAAGAAGGACTCCGGGAGCCACAATCCGCCGCAGGACGAGCACTCCGTGAGCGTGGCGGACTCCGTGATGCGCTGGACGAGCGGCTCGGCGCAGCGCGGGCAGGCGGCATCGACCCGGAGGATCCGTACCCGGGTCGGCGCGATGGAGATGCCGCACTCCATGCAGTGGCGGGCCCCCACCCCGAGCCGGGCGAAGCACTCCGGACAGGTGCCGCCGTGCTCGCGATCCGGGGGGAGGATGCTCCCCCGGCAGTACTCGCAACGCTCCGCGCCGGCCTCGACGGAGGCACCGCAGGCGGAGCAGTGACGGACCTGCGCGACATGGGAGCGGCGCTCGGGGACCTGCATCGAGGCGCCGCAGAGGCACCGGACCCGCTCCCCGACCTCGAGGTGATCCGCGTCGTACTGACGACGACAGGTGGCGCAGGCGATCAGCATTCCGGCCCTCCTCGGCCCATTGGCCACCGATCCTCGGTGTCCCCGGACGCCCTCATCCTCCCCCGCTCCTCCGCCGGGGGGAAGGGAATCTCCCCGCCGCTGCTGCGGCGAGGAAGGCGGCCCGCCGGGGAATGCTGCGCCGCAAGGCGCGAATCATGCGGGACTTCCGGGAAGATGCTCCGCGCCCGTTGGCCGCCCGCATCCTCTCCATCGTAGTCTTGAGGGATGACCCGGGGCCTGCAGCCCCGCCAGAGGAGGCACCCGTGACGACCGTCTTCGACTACCACTCCCAGCGCCGGGAGTTCGTCCACACGAACACCGACATTCCCATCCGCTACAAGTTCCTCTCCAAGGAGGTCAACCTCGACGGGGATGAGATCTTCGAGGGGACCACCTCGAACCTCGCCGGAGGCGGCTGCCTCCTCGTGGGGCGGGTCCCTCACTTCAGCTGGATCCCCGCCCTCCTGATGGGCCAGATCAAGCTCGGGATCAACATGCTCCTCCCGTCGGTGGACAAGCCGGTGAAGTCCCTCTGCAAGGTGGCCTGGATCGAGGAGATCCCGGAGGGGCGCGATCGGGTGGTCCTCGGCCTGCGATTCGAGGATGTCACCAAGGAGGATCAGGATCAGGTGATGAAGTACCTGATCCGGACGCAGATGACGAAGTAGCCGCGAGGCTGCAACTCGACGCCGCTGGGACTCCGGGTTGGGTAGGATACCCCCCGGAGTCTCTTCGTTTCCCGTCCCGCGTCACGGGCTGCCGCCCCACGATCCGATCGGATCCTCTCCCTTGGCACGAGTCGGCATCGCGATCGCCGCGCTCCTGATCCTGTGGGTCGGTGAGCTCCTGTCTCCCGCCCTCGCGGAGCCGATCGGTGTGACCCGGCTCCTCGTCATCGCGGTGGCGACGATCCTCATCCCCCCCCTCGGGACCCGGGCCCTCCTGCGGGGTCACCGCGAGCCCCCCTCCGCGCAGGGGAACCGCCGTCGTCGCGCGGCCCTCCGCGCCGCATGGATCCTCCCCCTCCTCGGGCTCCTCTGGCTCACGGCGAGCGGGCTCTGGAGCGAGCTCCTCTCGCGCCTTCCCCCTCCGCTCGGGGGGCTCGCCCTCCTCGGAGTGCTGACGCCGTTCCTCCTCGGCTGGCTCCTCTCCGAGCGAGAGGTCTGGCGGGCCGAGATCCGGAGGAGCGGCGAGTCGCTCTCTCCCCTGGGCGTCACCCTCACCTGCGCGCGCCCGGCCCTCCTCCTCCTCGCGGTCTTCGTCGCGGCGGAGACCGCCTCCGACCTCGTGTGGCTCCGCCCCGACCTCCGCGAGATGTGGCAGACCGATCCGGGGGTCAGTGCCCTCGGCTCCCTCCTGCTGCTGCTCCTCCTGCTGCTGATCACGCCTCGCATCCTCGGCTGGATCCACCCACGGGAGTCGCTGCCGGAGGGAACCCTTCGAGAGCGGTTTCGCGAGACCGCGCGCGCGGCGGGCACCGGGCTCGGGCGCGTTGAGGTCTGGAACACCCACCCGCTCCTGACCCTGAACGCCTGCGTGACCGGGCTGCTCCCCGGTCAGCGCCGGGTGTACTTCACCCGGGGGCTGATCGAGCGCCTCGACGAGGAGCAGCTCGCCGCCGTCTTCGCGCATGAGCTCGGCCACTCCCGCCTGCACCACTTCTGGTTTCACACCGGACTGATCCTGGGGCTCGGCGGAATCGCCGCGGGGGCGGCGACCCTCCTCGGCACAGGGGGCGGCGGAGGCACCGGAGAGGATGGTCCGGTCGAGCTGGCGATCATCGGCGGGACGATCCTGTTCCTCGCGTTCTTCTACGGGCACCTCTCCCGTCACTTCGAGAACCAGGCGGACCTCTTCAGCGCGGACACGCTCGGCTCGCCGAACGGCATCACCTCGGCGCTCCACCAGCTCGCCACCCTCTCCGGGGCCGACCTCAGGAGGGGGGGGTGGCGACACCCGTCGATCCTCGCCCGAATCGACAGGGTGCTCTCCTGCACCTTCGATCCACGAGCCCGACGCCGCTTCGAGGGGCGGACCCGGCGGCTGCAGCTCCTCTGCCTCCTCATTCTCCTGGTCGGCGCCCTCGGCGGGCTCTCCTCCCTCCGGGCGAGGCTCGAGGAGCCGGAGTGGAGGCGGGGAGTC
>Ga0075479_10000292_pt1 | contig 20992 bp, 7 predicted proteins | sample DEB08_DNA_8_FD_76341 | JGI IMG/M metagenome (GOLD analysis project Ga0075479, IMG submission 76341) | Aqueous microbial communities from the Delaware River and Bay under freshwater to marine salinity gradient to study organic matter... | ecosystem: Environmental > Aquatic > Marine > Coastal ... | reverse complement strand
TTTTTGTGAGGGTGCAGGGAGTAAGCCCCTTTCTGTTCACTTTTCAGCTGGTCACATTCAACTTAGCATCCTACCTGTCCCTGTTGATGCCATACGGGACTGCTTGGACTTGCTCCAGCGGGGTTGCTCGTTCCATCTACATTCAGACAACCTCTTCCTTCCGGAATCACTGTACTCGACTGATGTAGTTCGTTTCTATTACAGAGCCGACCTTCCCAGATCTCCGACGTTAATCGGACCGCTTGCATCTTGGAGAGGGGACTTTCCTCAGTGTCGTACACTGTCAGTGACCCTCCTGCTCCCTCAACACACCGAAACCCCCTCTTCGCATGAACCTCTCGGTGGACGTTTGTCGAGTTAATTGGCAATTTCTATGGAAAATATCATTTTGGTGAATCTTTTCCAGACAGTCATGGATGGTGTCGAGAGGCTGAAACAAGAAGCAGGTGTTGCGGCTTGTAATTTCATTAAAGATGGAATGAAATTAGGTCTTGGCACTGGCTCTACAGTTCGATATACAATTATTGAAATTGGAAGACAAATATCAGAAGAAGGACTTAATGTAGTGGGTGTTCCTACCAGTGAAGATACAAGGAAATTAGCAGAACAAGTTGGTATTCCTTTAGTCAATTTATCCGAATCAGAAGGACTTGATTTAGTAATCGATGGCGCAGATGAATTTGATTCTAATTTTGCATTAATTAAAGGAGGGGGTGGTGCTTTAACTAGAGAAAAGATAGTTGCGCAATCTTCCAAATCAATGATTGTAGTAGCAGACGATAGTAAACGAGTATCAATTCTGGGTAATTTTGATCTTCCTGTAGAAATTTTACAGTTTGAATGGGAGAGAACACGAGATAGAATCTCTAAGATATGTTCTGGTGAAGTTTCGTTGAGAGGTGGTTCGACACCTTTCGTTACAGATAATGGAGGATATATCCTAGACTGCAGTTTTGGTCAAACAATCTCAGATCCAAAATCTCTTGAAATAGAACTTCTAAGTATCGCTGGTGTCGTTGAAGTTGGACTTTTCGTAGATATTTGCGATGCTGTTGTTTTAGCTTCATATAATGGAGTAAAGACTCTAATTAATGATTCTGGAAGTCTAAATTAACTTTTTGTGAGCCGTTGTAATTATACATGAGTTCCAAGTCGGAAGACTGGGTCTGTAGCTTAGTCAGGTAGAGCGTCCGGCTCTTAACCGGAAGGCCGCGGGTTCGAACCCCGTCAGACCCGCCATATTTTATCTCAAAGAAGCAATGTATCAGCTCATCCGTTGTAATTATAGAGGAGTGCTATGTCGCGAGGCTGGGTCTGTAGCTTAGTCAGGTAGAGCACCGGGCTTTTAACCCGGGGGTCGCGGGTTCGAACCCCGTCAGACCCGCCATGCTTTCCCCCAATTTTTGGGGATTTTATGGCTTATACTCCCCGGGTATGTACTAACTATCTAATGCTGACTTTGATATGTTAGTGCCTTTACGCCTAATCACGGAGGCCGACTTGAATGAGTAAAGAAATCTGGATTAAAGATATTCTTACTGGCAATTATGATGGTAAGGAAGTTGAACTTAAGGGCTGGATTTATCGCTCTAGAGGATCAAATAAAATTAGATTTATCGTAATTAGAGATTCCACAGGTCATATCCAGTGCGTGGCTAAGAGAGATGTTTTAGGTGACGACTTCTTTGAACAATTAAAAAGCTCATTAATTGAATCAAGTGTGGTTCTGAGAGGGGTCATCCAACCTACCGATAGAGAACATGGCCACGAATTACAAGTAATCGGTGGACAGATAATAGGCTCTGTAAATCCTGATAGGCCTTTTCCAATTACTGAATCTGCTATGGCTGAGGCAGACGGTGGAGAAACAGAATTCCTTCTAGATAACAGGCATCTATATTTAAGAACAAGTAGAATGACTACAATGCTCAAGATACGTTCTTCTGTATTTGGTGCTATCCATTCATATTTTCGTGATAGGGAGTTTATTGAATATCAGGCACCTAATTTTGTTGCAGGTGCAGTTGAAGGAGGAAGCACACTTTTCGAAGTCCCATATTTTGGACGTAAAGCATATTTGACACAATCTTGGCAATTATATGCAGAAGCCGCTATGCCCGCGCTTGAGAGATTATACACCATCGCTCCTTCCTTTAGGGCAGAAAAATCTAGAACTCGTCGTCATCTAACTGAATTTTGGCATGCAGAAATGGAGATAGCATGGGCATCAAATAATGAAGTTATGAAGCATGGTGAAAGTTTAGTTCGTCATATTGCTAGTACCTTATTAGACGAGAGATCTGATGAATTATCTAGTTTAGGAAGAGATTTAGAACTGATTTCTCATTATGCGGATAACCCTTATCCAATAATGCGATATGATGAAGCAATAGAGACTCTACAGAAAAAAGGTGTGGATGTAGAATGGGGCCAAGATTTGGATTATTCCAAAGAGAAGATATTGACTGCTGATTTTTCAGTCCCTCACTTCTTAACTCATTATCCGAGAATTGCTAAACCATTCTATCACAGACCTGATCCTGAAGATCCAAAATATGTTTTATGTCATGATTTATTGGCTCCAGAAGGTTATGGCGAAATAATTGGTGGTGGAGAAAGAACATGGTCAGAAGCAGAAATACTTGAACGCATAGATGAGGAGGGAACTCCTAGAGAACCATACGAATTCTACATTGATACAAGGAGATATGGTGGAGTGCCCCATGGAGGCTTTGGTTTGGGTGTTGATAGAGTATGTACATGGCTATCTGGCGCTGAGCATATCAGAGAAGTTATTCCATTCCCAAGAGATAGTCGTAGAGTAACTCCTTGAAAATCTAAGTTTTCTCTTGACTTGATAATCGAATTGCATATACGATGAGTATTCTTCGAAGGCTCATGGGCGGTGACTGGCAAAGTATCGACTTGGGTAATCCAACTGAAGAACATTCAATGTTAAGGGACATGATTCGAAGTTTCGTTGTTGAAGAAGTAGAGCCTCAAGCAATGGAATATGATAAGATTGAAAAATTCAATCAAGAACTGTTTAGGAAATTGGGAGATTATGGCTTATTGGGAATTAGTGTTCCGGAAAAATATGGCGGCTCAGGTATGGATGCTACTGCAGTTGCTATTGTAAATGAAGAACTGTCATACTCTGATCCAGGCTTTTGTTTAGCTTATCTAGCCCATGCGCAATTGATGGTGAATAATTTAGCTCACAATGGTACTGATGAACAAAAATCAAGGATTCTGCCCAAAGTGTGCAGTGGCGAATGGATTGGGTGTATGGCAATGAGTGAACCAGGTTATGGTACAGATGTTCTAGGGATGCAAACCACTGCCGAAATGAATTCTGATGGCAATTGGGTCATTAATGGAAGGAAAATGTGGATAACAAATGGTTCTGTGGATGATCAGAGCACTCCTGCCGATATTTGTTGGCTTTACGCAAGAACTGGTACTGATTCAAAAGGACGTGCTCAGATAACTACATTCCTTGTTGAGAGAGGTATGCCAGGTTTTTCAGTTGGACAGAAAATTTATGATAAAACTGGAATGCGTGCTTCAAATACTGCAGAATTGGTTTTTGACAATTGCATAGTTCCTCCTGAAAACATTGTTGGAGAACCCGGTGAATCAATGATTCATATGATGAGGAATCTCGAAATTGAAAGAATAGGTCTCGCAGCAATGTCTCTAGGTATAGCTCGACGTAGTCTAGATGCGATGAATAAATATGCATCGGAGAGGGAAGCATTTGGCTCCGAAATAAGGAATTTTGGGCAAATTCAAAGACATATAGGTGAATCTTGGGCAGAGTATAGGGCAATGCGTTCTTATGTATATGATACCGCGAGAAATACTGATTTATCTATATCTGGAAATAGATTAGATACTGACGGGGTCAAATTGTATGCAACAACAGCAGCTAAAAATATCGCTGATAGAGCAATTCAAGTAATGGGTGGATATGGTTATGTTGGAGAATATGTTGTTGAAAGACTATGGAGAGATTCAAAATTATTAGAAATTGGTGGAGGAACTCTCGAAAGCCATCAAAAGAATATAACCAGAGACTTAGCAAAAACTCCAGAAAAAATAAACGAATAAGCAATTTTGGTAGTCCCGCCCGGATTCGAACCAGGGTCGCCGGGACCAAAACCCGACATGATGGACCACTACACTACGGGACTAGTACCCCCTGCGACTCACTCTTACTCTTTGATTATGACGGGACGGGGGGCCGGTAAATACAAGTCACCACTAACAATCGAAAGAATATGCATCAGCGGCGTGCTGTGGTTCTAACTCTCCTGATGTTAACATCTTCAATTTCTTTATTTGGTCTAGATAACGATTACAATTTCCCTTCTGATGATAGCAATGTAGTCTTTTCAATGTCTGAAATCAATGAACCATCGTTTCCATCTCCTGGAAATCCTTGGATAGAGGAGTCAATCAACAACAGAATTGAATCTGGTCAAGAAGAGATTCGTGTTACGGTGATTACTTGGTCACTTGCTGAATTGAATTATTGGCAATTAAAAAATAATGCTTTGGATAAACAGGCTGAACCTAAAAATGGTGAATTTTTTGAAACTTATGACCCTACATCTGGTGAAATAGATCACAGAACATTTTGGATGCCTTCCAATATTTTTCATAAATTACCCAATGTGCCAGGTGTGATTTCAATCTTAGATGCTCAAAATAATCCTCAACCATATGATATTATTCCTTTTGAGGCGCCAAATAATGAACCAGAATCGGTTAGGTCAGGTGAAATTCATGGTGCAAATGACGCTTGGGATAGGGGTTATACTGGAGAAGGAATGATTGTAGCGGTAGCAGACACAGGAGTTGATTTCGCTCATCCTGACTTAAATGGGACACAGGCTAGAATTGATGATCCTAGGTCTGATTGGTCCGGTTGGCCAATGATGTTTGATCATAACAGCATGTATTCGTACTTGGTAAATGGAAATGCATATCCTCAGTCTAATACATGGTATGCCGATACATCAAATTTAGATTTTGATAATGATTCGGATGGTGTCCTAGATATTTCAGGGTTCAATATTTCAGGTCTTCCTGATTCATTATCAGGAGTGTATCATTTAGGTGAACATCCTGACTCAACTTTAAGATCTAAAGTTGACGGAGATGTTCCGATATTAGTTATCGATGAAGATGTTTCTGGAGTTTATGAAACTGTTTATGTAGACATGAATACAGATGGTAATTTTTCCGATGAAAAAGCAATTAGGCCAGGTTCAGAAACCACTGGAATTGACACAAATGGAGATGGATTATGGGATATTTCTGGTGGTTTAGTATATTGGATTTCTGACGGGATAAATGGTGTACCTTACGGAGAGACATATTCTATCAGGCACGGGTATCAAAATAGGATAGCTGGTGCGGGGAATTTAACTCTATTTATGCTTGATTCTGGTAGTCATGGTACTTTGTGCGCAAGCGCAATTTCTGCTCAAGGAGAAATCGATGACGGTAGAGTCCTGGGAATGGCGCCAAATGCAACAATTGCATCTATTGGGAATCATTATTCAGGAGGGCATTCATTAGACGCTTGGCGTTGGATCGCAGAAGGCAATGATGGTAAATCAGAGACCAAATATGATCAAGCTGATATCGGCTCCTTTTCTTTTGGTTATTCGAGTATAGATGAATCTGGTGCAGATGGTTATTCATTATATTTGGATTGGCTGACCAGAGTTTACAATGATAACGCTTCTTATTCTGTAGCAATAGGTAATGGTGGACATGGATTTGGTACAACGAAAGTACCAGGTGCTGCTCATGGTGTGTTCTCAGTAGGGGCATTCAGTTCTCGATCTAGTGATTCATGGGGGCAAAACGCTCCTTGGTCTAACAGGGGTCCGAATGTCGTTGGAAGGATGGATCCTGACATAGTCTCAGTTGGATGGAGTGCAACTGGAGATTTACCTCTCAATTTGAGGAATAATGCTAACTCAGCTTGGTCAACTTGGGGCGGTACTAGTTTGGCCACGCCAATTGCTGCAGGGTTATTAGCGATAGTCGCTGAAGCTTGGCAAGAAACACAGGGTGAATATCCCGATTCACAGACACTCAGAGATTTTGTCTTATCAACTTCTGATGATAGGGGTTATGAACCATTTATCCAAGGTGGAGGTTGGTTCAATGCTTCACGTGCTGTATCGACATTAGAAGGTGATAATGGGAGTTGGTGGATGAGTCCTGCACAATGGAATAGTGGTACTTTCCAGGGATCTCACAGAGAGGCTAATATCAATTACATGTTCCCAGGAGAATCACAATCTGTCGAACTTGATTTCAACAATCATGCTGAATCTGAAGTATTACTTAGATTTACTTCAACTACTTTTGAGCCGCTTGTTCACGAAGTAATTATTTGGAATAGTACTGGGAATGGCAGTACTAACGGAGAAAATGATACTTGGGATGGTCATCAAGGCGATAGGCCTGATTTATTGATTCCATTACATATTCCAGATAGTGAACTTGCATTACCAGAAGGGGTAAGGCAATTAAGAGCTAGAGCTACAATTGAGTATTCCGCATTCGATGAAAATATGGACAGGAATAGTGAAGAACGAGTATTTTTACAGATTTTCCGATGGTCTGATGATGATGGTGATGGAATTTATGTGGAGGATTTTGACAACGACTCTATGGTCGATTCTGATGATTGGACAGAATCCAGTGAGTTAGATGAGGTTTCTTATTGGTGGTCGAATGGTCCGAATGCTGAAGTAAGAGTTGGCAATCCTTTCGAAGATGAAAGAGATGGTATTTTCCTCGGTGTTTGGAATCATAATGGAGATTTGTCTGATGAACCTGTTAGAATTGAAATAGACTGGACTGCATTCGGGAGTATTGACGATGAATGGTTATCAATCCCGCCCACTATGGTCGTTCCAGCCAACGGTACCAATTCAATTCAGATGAATATTGAAGTCCCACCTGATGCTGAATCAGGCTTACATCAGCATGGTATTCTGATTGAATCATTCGACTATCAAAATGGAACTCCATCCATCACATCTCATCGTAACTGGACTCTTCCTGTTGTAACAAATGTCCCTTGGTCGGGGCCTTTCGAAATAAAACCCAAGCCGCTTGATGGCAATGTTTCTAATCAGACTCTTTATGATGAAGAATGGATAAGTGGTGCAACGAGATGGAATTGGCGTGCAGAAAGTGGAGATTGGAGATTTTTAACTGTAGATTGGCCTGAAGAATGGGATACTGGAGGGACAGTAATTCTAGATGTAGATTGGGACGATAACCCGTATACTGATGTCGATATTCTTTGGCTTGATGAAACTCCACATGGTTATTCAACTGATGACCCAGACGCCTATGGTGATTCGACATTCAGTATTTCTTCTCGATCAATAAATAATCATGTTGGGAGCGGGAAACATAAATGGGGCACATATACAGGAACTTCTAGAGAGGTATTCACTGTTCCAGCACTAGCAGGAACTCATCAAATGGTGCTGCATACTGCATTGCATGGAGTATCAACCAATGATAATGCCCTGAATATATCTGTGGGGTATGTGGCTGCGGAGGCAGATGGCTTTTCCCAAACCGTATCAGATTGGTCTGAGGGTGATGGAGTAGACGCAGTTCATGTAGTTTCTACGGTGCCGATGGATATTGAATCAGTTTCATCGTATGGATGGACGCAACCAATATATTTTGAAAATGAAACTGCTTATCAAGATGTTTCTAATGATAAGATGACGTCATCTTGGTGGCATAATTTTACTGTTGAAGACATCTCTGAGTTGAGTATATCAATGGATGCATATGAATCTGCAGATCTTGATCTTTTCTTATTCTATGATGAAAATGAAGATGGCCAGTTCACATCAGGTGAAGAGGTTTCACGATCATGGTCTGGGAGCTCTTCTGAGAGTATTAAATTAAACGATGTTGAAAATGGACTTTATGCTGTAGCAGTTCATGGTTATTCTGTTTCAGGAGAAGTACAATTCTGGATTGATATTGGTATGATTGGAGGTGATAAATTAAATATCACTAATCAGATTGAACTATTTGACTTTGAAATAAATTCTATCTGGCCTAATGGTTCGGAGACTTTGGCAGGAAATGTCCCAGTTAGTGCACATCAAATTAATCTGGCTTATGAACGTCCAGAAAATGCTGGAATTTGGGAAGGGGAAGTAGAAATAACCTTAGTGGGAGGAGTAATATTGAGGCTTCCTTATACCTATGAACTATTAGAAATAGAGCCTTATGTTGAGTTCTCGACCCCAGCTAATCTCACCGAAACAAACGAATTATTACCAATAGAGATTCATGCTGTAGATACTGGTATTGGTTTTTCTCTTGATGACTTGAACTGGTATGCGGTTAGTAATCAAACAACTGTACCATCTGCAGATTCAGTCGAAGGGATTGATACATACCTAAACTATCATAATTTGACTGAAATTTGGAATTCTGGTAATCATTTTGCAATGCCAGAAAACATTTCATTCAGAGAAATCTGGATAAATTCAACTATTTTGGAATCTGAACAATGGCATGATTATGGAGTCAATGTAACTGACAAAGCAGGTCTATTCTACCAGTCTTGGTTATCAGTAAATTATGACGTAACAGCTCCTCCATTATTCATCTATGGAGTACCGGAAATTACTAATCAGCCATTTATAAATTTAGTCATACAGACTGAACCCGGTTCAATTGTGACTCAAGATGGGAGTATTATTTCCGGTTTTGATGAATATGGCTTTGTTAATTGGACTGTAAGTCTAATTCCGAGTAAAATCGGAATTGATTCCTCAATTGATGGAATTTCCAATGACTACTATTTGATTCCAGAAGACAATTATTTTTCCATTACTTCTGTTGATAATGCAGGAAACAGTATTTCTAGAGATTACATGGTAATTTATGACAATGAAATTCCAGAGTTGGAATCATTACATATCGATGATCAAAATGGCTTTAGATACCAAGCAAGCGATTTCTATAGTGTTCTAAACATCACTAGCTCTACTTTTGCCCTAAATATGTCCATTGATGTTAAAAAATGGTGCCTTAACATCACTAAAGAATCTTCCATAATTACTGAAGAGATTGATTATTGCGTTCTAAATGACGAAATGCCTGAAATATTAGTTACTAATTTATCTAGTTTAGTAAATACTAGAAATATTCCTGTACAAGTTGATTTAGCCAATATCTCCGATGGAGACTATTTAGTTGAGGTTTACCTCATTGATTGGGCAAACAATTCTGCGTCGGAACAGTTCAATATCCATCTTGATAGAAACGCTCCGATTATTGACTGGATATTTACTCCTTCAAATAATAGAGAATTCTTCGACCATCGACTAATGATGAACTGGTATTCAAATGAATATTCACTTGTTTTCCTGACTCATAATGGAGTACAGATAGACGAATGGGAGGGAGAAATTGGAGAAACTAGCTTTATTCTTGAAGAGAAGGGGTCTCATGAATTCTGTATCATTGCATATGACTCAACAGAGGGGCAATATAATGAAAATATTCTTGTTGATTGCCGAATTTATGATTTAAATGAATCAATTTATGTCACTAATGTAGTAGCTCCATGGAATGGGGGAATAACGACAGATGATAGAGTATCATCGGTTCTCTACCGAGGACCAGATCAAGAAATTTGGTGGCAAAATAATGATGATGACGAAAGGTTCCTAATTGTCCCTGGCGCGTTGGTTATCGAATTAGACTTTGATTTAGAAGAAGGATTAAATGAATTTAAGATAGAAATTGAATCATTAAATGAGTTAGATGAATATGAACTTTCAATCACTCGAGATACAATTGCTCCAAAACTCTCCTTTGAGCAAATTAGTTTGAGAAACTCAACATTGAATCCGGTAAAGCACATTGAAGGAGTTTGTGAACCTGGATCTTTCGTCATGATATGGAGTGTTATTGAGTCACACGAATTTATTTGTGATTCCTCGGGCCTCTTAGTCATTGAAATCTCTGTTCAAGACATCATTGGTAATCACATTATTCAAGGGACTACTACTGATGCTGTAAATAATCGAAACTCCTATTCAATAGAAGTTACTAATCAGAATTGGTTAGATTGGGCAATTGATGATGCACAGAATCAAGGGCCGATGTTATGGTATTTCTTGGCATCATTTTTCACTATTTTTGTATTAGTTTGTCTGACTGTTATTGGTAGAAAGTCGTATAGGAAAAAGAAGACCAAGGAGAAGAATCTAATTTCTCTTGAAGAATCATTTGATGAAATCAACGAACTATTAAATTTGTCTCCAACAACTGAGTCAAAAATCAATTGGGAGGTTGTTAATAACGAACTGCCAGAAGTAGAAGAACTAACAAAATGGAAAGAAAATACAAGGAGTATTCACACTGTTAATCATTCTATTGATGAAGATGTAATTGACCTTGATTGAGCATAAGCCTCATTGCTCTGTGTTGTTTCGAGCAATCATGGAAATAGAACACATTGCAATTATTGGAGCCGGACAGATGGGCAATGGAATCGCTCAAGTTTCATCTTGTGCTGGGTACAGAGTTACAATGATTGATATCAAAGAAGAATTTCTAGAAAAAGGAATGAATACAATCAATAATTCTCTAAACAAACTAGTTTCGAAAGGCAAAATGTCTGAAATTGAGGCAGAATCGGCAATTTCTAGGATTTCTACATCAACTGATAAATCATCTGCATCCAATGCCGATTTGGTCGTTGAGGCAATTCCAGAAGTGTTATCTTACAAAACCTCATTATTCGCTGAATTAGATAGTCTTTGTAAGCCTGAGGCGATCTTAGCAACTAATACATCGAGTATCAGTATTGATTCAATTGCAGCCTCAACAAACAGACCAGAGAGAGTAATTGGGATGCATTTCATGAACCCTGTTCCAATAATGAAATTAGTTGAGATAATCAATGGTAGTGATACCTCAGTTGAGGTCAATAATGCGGTAGTTAATGCTGCAGAGAAAATGGGGAAGACAGCTCTTTCATGTAACGATTCTCCAGGATTTGTGTCCAATAGAATTCTTTGTCCAATGATCAATGAAGCAATACTGACGTTAGAAGAAGGAGTAGCCGAACCAGAAGCGATAGATGGTATTATGAAACTTGGAATGAATCATCCAATAGGTCCTTTAGCGCTATCAGATCTTATTGGAAATGATACTGTACTTCATATAATGAACGTCCTCCATGAAGGATTTGGGGATGATAAATATGCTCCTTCAAAATTATTAGTTAAAATGGTCGGAGAAGGGAAATTGGGCAGAAAATCCGGTGAAGGTTTCTATAAGTACTAATTTTTTAACTATCTTAACCGCATTATTGCCACCGAGAGTTCAAATCATTGTATACCTTCCGTCATACATGGTTAGTCGGAAGAGAATCACAATTTTAGTTTCAATATTGATGCTAAGTATGTTTGCAATTCCTGTATTAGGTAATGACGCAGGAACTGGAGGTGACGCTGGAGATACTACTTCTGCGGCTGCTACATTGCCGGCTACAAACGGGACTTACTACGGTAATCTGACAGCATCATCTGATAATTCTGATTATTACCAAATTAACATGTCTTCGAATACTGGAATAGCAGTTCAGATTACTTATTCATCTTCTGTTGATTTTGACTTGGCTCTATTGAATAGTGGCGGCGGATATATTGACTTAAGCACTAATGCTGGAACTACCGATGATGTGACATCTAATGGCACTTCTGTGGGTGGAAGCAGTGTTTACATCTGGGTTGACCGATACTCAGGTACTGGACAGTATACAATGCAAATTTGGATATTCTCAACCGGCTCTTCAGGAGGTGGAGGCAGTGGTTCTGGGGGTGGCCATGATGCAGGAACTGGCACAGATGCTGGTGGGAGTATTACTAACGCAATGTCACTCAATGCAACGAATATGTCATTTTGGGGGGATGTTACATATTCCACAGATTTGAATGATTATTATAACATCTCAATTCCAGCTTACTTCGGAGTTACATCCTCACTTAGTTGGAATTCAACAGTTGATTTAGATCTGGAAGTTTATGATAGTTCAGGGACTCTATTGACCTATAGCTGGTTTTCCAATCCTGAGACTGTTACCATGAATAATAACGGTGGAATGGACCTATTCTTCCGTGTTTTTGCTTACGGTTCGGGTACTGGTACTCACGATTATAATCTTTCATTCACTTTTGATAATTTATCCAGTGCGCCTGTGAATAACCAAGATGATGCTGGAACTGGAGGAGATGCCTCGAACGACTTCCTTAACCCAACAAATATTTCAATTTCTTCTGTTGAAACTAATATCTCATTTAGTGGATGGGGTTCGCTTAATGATGATTTGAATGATAATTATCAGACTACTGTTCCAGCCGGTCACGGGATTCGAGTCTCGGTTTGGTTCAATACCAGTGTTAGCGATTTCCAAGTAATTTTAGCTGATGACCAAGCAAACACCATTGATTATTCAGGGACTAATTATCCTGAAACAGTGACTTCCAATGGTTCTGGGACATATCCTGGTATGATTGTAGAAGGAATGGATATTCTATTACAAGTCAGAGCAACTTCGGGTGAGGGATATTATGGAATGTCGTGGTGGTTTTTCACTCTTGATGGAGATGGAGATGGGTTCTATGATTCTGTGGAGGAAGATTGTGGAAGCGACCCTGCAGATAACAGCAGTATACCTCTAGATACAGATTCTGATGGAATTTGTGATACTCTTGATTCTGATGATGATGGAGATTATGTCGAAGATGTGAATGATACGTTCCCACTTGATGCTACAGAATGGGAGGACACAGATGGTGATGGGATTGGAAATAATGCAGACTCAGATGATGATGGAGATGGTTTTTCTGATACTAACGAAATTGAATGTGGTTCAGATCCGCTTGATATGTGGAATCAACCAGCAGATTATGATTCTGATGGAATTTGTGATTTACAAGACTCTGATGATGATAATGATGGTTATGAGGATGTAGATGATGCATTCCCAATGGACTCTACTGAATGGGCGGATACCGATAACAATGGAGTTGGAGATAATACAGATACAGATGATGATGGAGACGGTTACAGTGACAATATAGAATCCAGTTGTAACTCAGACCCTCTGAACTCATTTGATGTCCCCTCAGATTTAGATATGGATGGAACTTGTGATCTAATGGATAATGATATTGATGGCGATAATTATCCTAATGAAAATGATGCATTCCCAATGGATAATACTGAATGGCTTGACACAGATAATGATGGCTTTGGAAACAACGTCGATGTAGATGATGATGGTGATTTTGTATCAGATAATTATGATGCATTCCCGTTGGACTCTAGTGAGTGGGCAGATAATGATAATGACGGACTTGGAGATAATGGAGATATGGATGATGACAATGATGGTTGGTCTGATTCAGATGAAAATTCTTGTTCAACAAACTCTATGTCAGATCAATCAATTCCTAGTGATTTTGATAATGATATGATTTGTGATATAGTAGACGCAGATGATGATGGAGACGGAGTTTCCGATGAAAATGACGCATTCCCAATGGACAATTCCGAGTGGGAAGATACAGATTCGGATGGATTTGGTAATAATTTTGATGATGATGACGATGGCGATGAATGGTTCGATATTTTTGAGCCAAATTGTGGGACTGATCCCCTAGATAGTAATTCAATACCTCTTGATTTCGATGGCGACTGGGTCTGTGACCTCGTCGATAATGATGACGATAATGATGGCGTGACTGATGTAGATGACCCGTTTCCTAAAAATCCCAATGAATCAGTAGACACAGACTCTGACGGGATTGGAAATAACGCAGATGATGATGATGATAATGATGGTTGGACAGATAGTACTGAGTCATTATGTTTCACTAGCTCGTTATCAAGTAATTCAGTCCCTGAAGACACAGACGGTGACAAAACTTGTGACGTGAATGATCCTGATATGGATGGTGATAATGTAATTAACGAACAAGATGCTTTCCCGCTGGATGTTTCTGAATGGGAAGATAGGAATAATGATGGTAAAGGTGATAATGCTTATCCACTTTCAATCACAGATAAGATGTCTCTTAATCCAGTCCCTACATTTTTAATTTCTTTAACGATAATTGCATTAATTGGAGGTGCTGTTTTAGTTTATACAAATCAACAAAAATCAACTAAAGATGATATTTACAGAGGAACTGATATGACTAGCTACACAGAGAGTCAGGAACTAGTAAATGACGAATTACCACCTGTGCTAGAAGATGTCGACGAAGTATTCGAATCTGAGAATATAGTGTCTGAAGAAACAAAGATCTCATCTGAAGAAACAAACATTCCACCGCCACCTCCTGAGATGCCGCCAATTAAATCTAATATTCCTCCACCTCCTCCTGGATTTGAACCTGTAATTACTGAAGAAAAAGTGAATGAAACTGTATCTAGTTGGGAAGAATTACCTCCGGGTGGTGACTACACTGAAACAGATCCTCTAACTTACACAGGTTCAGGTATCGGTACTTGGGTAGAGAGAGATGATGAATCATGGGAAAAAATATCGAATTAAGAGATTTTTTTGTTGTTGAAAAAGAATCACTCGATTAGAAATTATGTCTCATGGTAAAATCTACTCATCTTTGAAGAAAATATATTGTTATTTTTCACCTAAACAGGAAATACATTGTATTTTTTCATAATTAAACTACTGTTTATAGTCTCTATACATCCATTTAGTAAATATCTACTGTATCGGTGTTTTCATGAGCATCTAACGGTACTGTTATATCCTTTTCATCGTGTGATGCACGATAGTGATACCCATGCAAAGCAACACCCTCCGCTCTGTTACACTTGTTTTATTGATGATTGCCTCAGTTATGGTGCCCCTTGCGGACATCAATTCTGAACCACCCGAAATGATGGAAAAAAAGTCGCCATTAGATGCCGTTCCATTCCCCTGCGGTGGTTATGATGCTTGTTTAGGAGTTGATGCCGGCCCCGATTCAAGTACTGCTGCAAATATTACTTCATTCTTTGATTGGACAGGTGCCAACGAATCTGTGACTATGTTTGGTGAAATAACAACAACATCCACCAGCACTAGTTTAGCTGCTAACAAAGATATGTACACCATTTCTCCTCCTGCGGGATATGGAGTTACTGCAACTTTGGAGTGGAATCACAGTACATCAGGATCTTACTCATATTATGATACATATGCGTATTATCTATCACTAGGTCCTGCATCTCAAACATCTTACAGCACCTATTCTGGTAATGCATGGGGTTACCGATACTATTCAAATACAGGTATTGTGTCAATGGGTACTGACGGAAGCTACGTAGGTTCTGGGTCTAGTGGCGGGGCGTCATTCCCGATTGCTCTATCTGGAGATGAAATGACAATTTTAGTGACAAGCTATCAGAATGCAAACACTGCATACAACGATTACTCGTTGACAGTTGATGTTTGGCCTGCAGACAATGGAATGCCTGGTGATTACACGTACCAAACTCCTTTGGGGTATGAAAGCTGGGATTCGGGTGATGATGTAATAGGTTCATGCACTAGATATGGTAATTCTGGTGGAGCTAGCAATTGTGTCAACTCTGGTACAGGGACTGCAACCGATACAATTACTATATCTTCAGGTGTAACGCTTGGATTATTTGTTAACCACGATAACTACGCAGATACTGAATCAACTCTGGATATGACCTGCACAAGCGGGGCAACATTTTCAGTAGCTCGGTTTGATGGCCAGATTCCTAATGCTGATGGTGCAGGGCTTCAACTAACTTCGGTTACTGGACCAGACTCATGTACTGTCAGCCTTACGGACATTTACAATGACGGAGGTTTTGAAGCATATTTCGCAACACTTAGCCCTCCAATAACTGGTCTTCTTTCAGGGGATTCATTCACACTAAGTTCTTCCTCTTCAGGTCTGGTTTCTACTACAGATACAAGTGACATGTGGGCTGTGGCAATTCCTGATGGATACGCTGCTAACTTAACATTAGAATGGGCTCAGAATGCTGATTTAGACATGTATTTGTATGCTAATGCTGATCAAACTGGATTGATTGCTTACTCTTGGACCGGTACTCCCGGAGAATTCATTGATGTTCCGTCAACATACACAGATGTAACATTGTACGTTGTAGTTGAATACTATAGTTCATGGAGTGCGACATCATCATGGGGCGGATATGAATTACTAGCACAATTCGCACCTGCAGTTCCTCCACCATGTTTTATCCAAGATGATGCAGGTTCTGGTACAGACGCTGCTGATGATGATACAACAGACCCTGATGCATCTCCAATGGATTTGACTTCAATGGGTATGGAAGGGACAATACAAGGTATGGTTTGTGACCTATATGATGATGAAGATTGGTATGAATTTACAGTTCCAGCATATCATGGCCTCTGGGCTCGTTTAGATTGGACTGAAGATGAAGGTTCTGAATCATTAAGATTCTACCAGTATCTCGATATTGGATATGCAACTACGGTCTCAAGCTCTACTAGCAGTTACTTCAATCCACAAGCTGTAGCAACTAACGAATCGTATTCATTTAGCTCAAGATTAAGTGAGGAATCGACGATTTGGCTTCGTGTAATGGTTGGTTCATTGCCAGAGGATGTAGAGCATAACTATACGATTGAATGGTCAATTTACAATGCTACAACAGAACCTATGGAAAGTGTTTACCAAAATGATGCCGGATTAGGAATAGATGCACACGATAGTTCGTATTCAGCTACAGGAGCTACGGTTATTCCATCAGTGAACAATACTATAACCGGCTATGGTCATGATAGTTGGGATATGTACGATATGTATGAGATATATATTCCTAATAATTATGCTTTGATGGTTGACTTGAGTTTCCCTGAACAAAATGATCTGGAGTTATTCGTTAGATACCAAGGAACTTGGGGCCTAAGCACAGTCTCATCCTCATACAATGATAACCCTGAAACGGGCGCCGCTGGTTACTCCTATGGTGGTCAGAGCCTCTATATAATCGTACAGACAGACCGTGGAAGTGGGGAATATACTCTTGGTGTGACCATGATTACTCCTGCAAACGAGCCAGGTGCTAATCCTGATGATTGTGGAACAGGAGTGGATGCATCGGATAATCTTTATACTAACCCTGGTGGAAACACTTGGCTTAACGGAAGTACACAAATTGATGCAAACGGAGATGCTGATGACGTCGGTGGAACTTGTACTGGATGGATTTCTGATATGTGGGATGAGTATGATTACTACAACGTCCTAGTCCCGCCTGGAAAATACTTGGAATGGAATGTTACATGGACTAGCTCAGCATCTGTATACACTTACATATACAAGTGTCAAGTACAAACTGCTCCTTGTGGTCTAGGTACTCCATACAACCCTGCATACTATGTTTCACAACCCAGTTCACCTTATTCAGGAACTAATGTGACACAGAGCCATACCTCAGGTCTTTGGGCTACAAATGGTGGTTGGTTGACACTCGGAATATACACTTACAGCGCGGATGACCTAACATATACTATGGACTTCAATTTCCTAGACCTGTCAAACTTGGTTGGTGGTGTTCAAGATGATGCTGGATCCGGGCTTGATGCGGGAACATCTCAATCAGATGCTATTCACGTAAACGATTTCAACAATGTAATAAACAATACTTTGTTCTTTGAAGGATGGAACCATGGAGATGTTGATACTACAGACAGATACACATTCGATGTACCTGCAGATCACGGTTATGAAGTACAACTACAACACGATGGAATTTCCTATTATGCACCTGGATATAACACATGGTTGATTATGGATATTTTTGGAACCGGTACTAACAATATTGCATACGGACTACCAACATACAGTTCTTCTACACCATCATGGAACAGTAGTAGTACGAACTCATACTATGGAGATCAAGTAAACATGATTGGAATTAGAAATTGGGCAGGATGGCTGACTGGAGACGATGGTCAAGATTATAACGTCACAATTACCTTCTTTAGTTTAGATACAGATGGTGACGGATGGTATGATGACATGGAAACCAATTGTGGGTCTGATCCATTGAATGCTACTGACTACCCTGGTGACGTTGATGCAGACGGTATCTGTGATGCTCTAGACTCAGATACTGATGGTGACGGCGTAATCGACAGCGAGGACGCATTCCCAGACGATCCAAATGAGTCCGAAGACAATGATGGTGATGGTTTAGGTGATAACTCTGACTTTGACAATGACAACGACATGTGGAATAACACAGATGAGATTGATTGTCTAACTGATCCAATGGATGCGACATCAGTGCCTACAGACTATGATGGCGATTGGATTTGCGACTTACTAGACGCAGATGACGACAATGATGGATACTTGGATGCTGTTGATGAATTCCCTAAGAATGCTACAGAATGGGCAGACAATGATGGTGACCAAATTGGAGACAATGCTGATATAGACGATGACAATGATGGATACGAAGATACACTTGAAGTAGATTGTGAATCTGATCCAATGGACTTAACTAGTATCCCAACTGACTTGGACTTGGATGGAACTTGTGATGCTATCGATAGCGATATCGATGGTGATGGATATGACAATGATGTTGATTTATTCCCTCTAGATCCTTCTGAGTGGGCTGATTTCGATGGTGATAGCATTGGTGATAACGCTGACTTAGACGATGATAACGACTTAGTTTTAGACGTTGACGATGCTTTCCCTATGGACCCTTACGAAACAGTTGATACTGATGGTGACGGTGTTGGAGATAATGCTGATTTGAACGATGACGGTGACTCATGGACAGATGCAGAGGAATTAGCTTGCGGAAGCGATGGCCTTGATGCATCATCTGTTCCAGACGACTTTGATGGTGACATGATTTGTGATAAAGTCGATACTGATGATGATGGAGATGGAGTTTCCGATGAAAATGATGCATTCCCTTACGACGCTAATGAAAACGCTGACCTAGATGGTGATGGGATTGGTGACTACAGTGATACCGACGATGACGGTGATGGTTGGGCTGATTCTGTTGAACCAAACTGTGGAACAGACCCAATGGACGCTTTCTCAGTTCCAGCTGACAATGATGGAGACAATGATTGTGACGTAACAGATGGTGACGATGATAACGATGGAACTATCGATGTTGATGATGCATTCCCAATGGACCCAAGTGAGCAAATAGATCTAGACGGTGATGGAGTTGGTGATAACGCTGATCAAGATGATGACGGTGATGGATGGTTAGATGTAACTGAGATTATCTGTGCTAATGCAGGTGGTTTCGGTGATGCAAGAAACGCAAACATTATGCCAATTGACAATGAAACCGACGTCGGACCTGATGGTGAATTTGGTACTGAAGACGATACAATCGTTGGAGATGGCCTATGTAATGCAATTGACCCTGATGACGACGGTGATGGATGGTTAGATCCAGTAGATGAGAACGACATCCAACCTGGTGAAGACGCTTTCAAGTGGGATCCAACAGAACAATTCGACAACAACAATGACGGATTGGGAGACAATGCAAACCCATTGACATTGTTGGATGATATGGAGGCTGAGCCTGCACCATTCGCAGGAATTGGTGTTGGTATTCTACTTCTAGGATACGCTGTTTCCAGATCACGTGGTGGTCGCGCCGATGATGATTTCAGTGAAGATGAAGATTTCACTGAAGAATTCATGGTCGAGGAAGAAGACGAAGAATACGATGATATCGAAGCTTAGATTCGTAGTCTAATGAATACGCAAACCGGTTCGCTGGGACTTTCGAGTCCCGGCGTTCCGGCTTTTTTTTTCCAATTCCAAAAGCCTCTTTGGGAATAAAATTTCTATAATTCTGAGGTCATTGCATTTTCTTTAAATACTAAATTTGTAATTTTTATCAAAAAAGTCCCTCAAAGGGGTGTATGGGAGTCTATATTTTCTGAAGAAAGATAATTTCTCTAGATTAGAAATATTGTTCTTTGACAGCTAAAGTCTCTCTATTGAATCTCAGAGTTACTATGGCCGGATAGAATATATTTCTTCTATTTATGAGATAATTCTTCTTGTTTGGATTAGAAGATATGATGTTTTCCATATTTTCTAAATCGTTGTATAGAGTCAGAAAAAGAAACTGAAATAGTAATTTTTATTTATCTTCGCTTTTTGACAAAACATGTGAATTATCATCTTATTGATTATCAGCCTTTTTATTGTGATTTAGGCTTGATTTCAAAGATTTATCGTGATACAAATTTTATTATCGGCCACATATTCGCTCTATTACCCTAAAGGGTACGGACCGATATCTTCTAAATGGTATTAAGTCGTGGCAACCTACATGGTTGCAGCCATGCCGCTACAAAATGACGCATACCCTAGTGAGAAAACCGTTACTCTTCGAGATATTCGAAGAGTTGCGTTCGGTCTAACAGCCGCGATAATGATCGTAATGATTGCTGGATCGATAAACGATGGTAGCGGTAGCGCTAGCGCTACAACGCTGGAGGAGAAATCCGAGACGAGATTCGCTATCGGTATTACCACCGTTGCAGGCGACAATGTGGTGACAAACAGTGAAGCTTCCACGGGATTTACAGTTTCGGGTACAACTGATCAGTTGAATACCTTGGTGACTTGTGCGTACGGAGGAGTTTCTGCAACCGACACCAGCGACGCATCCACCGGTGCTTTCTCCTGTTCTTACGACGATTCAGGCTCTAATGGAGCAGACATGGGCAGTGTAAACGATGGCACCATCGCCGTCAGTGCAACAGTTGGTGGAGTCACCTCTAATGTTTTCGTTACTCAGGATACCTCTCTCCCTACTCTGACGATTGACATGGCTTCAGGTGGGACTACGGTTG
>Ga0075479_10000282_pt1 | contig 21247 bp, 15 predicted proteins | sample DEB08_DNA_8_FD_76341 | JGI IMG/M metagenome (GOLD analysis project Ga0075479, IMG submission 76341) | Aqueous microbial communities from the Delaware River and Bay under freshwater to marine salinity gradient to study organic matter... | ecosystem: Environmental > Aquatic > Marine > Coastal ... | reverse complement strand
CGCTGGCAGATGCTCACCGGGCCATCCAGGTGATTCGCGAACGAGCCGAAGAATTCCGCATCGCCCCGGATCGCTTCGGCGTTGCCGGGTTCTCCGCCGGCGGCCAGGTGGCAGCTCGACTGGTTGCATCGAACGAACAATCCGGGGCCGGGGCTGTGGCTTTCGCGATGCTGATTTATCCGTGGAATCTCTATGACTCAACGACAGATGCTCTGATCGGGGATCTCGCAATCACAAAAGACTGCCCGCCGGTCTTTCTTGTGCATACCACCGACGACTCCTCATCTTCACTGGGATCAACACTTTTCTACGCCGAACTCAGGAAACACTCCGTTCCGGCCGAACTGCATGTCTTTGCAAGCGGCGGGCATGGTTACGGAATGCGGGCCTTACCGGAAACTCACGTTCACCAGTGGCCGGAGCTCTCAGCATTCTGGTTGCGCACCCTCACTGCGGAATAACGGAAGTCGCCATGCCCGGCGGGGGCTGCGCGCGTTTTCCGGTGGCAAGTCCCGGCGGGGCCTGCCAAACCAAACCTGCCGCGTCTGCGAGTTGGATCACTGCTGGAGTTTCCCGTAACGCACCCAGACGACGGGATCTGTCCGCTGTTCGTTAGCGGTTTCAGACCTGGATTCAGCGAGTACCGCGAGGATCCGAGCGGTCAGCGAATTCCTGCCCGGCAGACAATCGTTGTCGCCTTTTGTGTACAGCACGAATTTCCTGTGGCGGCACCGCTACAGATGTTGCACCGGGGCAACACTGCATCTGTCAGTGTCCATGCACAATCAGTGTTTTCACAAGTTCAAAGCTTTTGTCATCTTTACGGCACGCCTGCTGCTTAAGAGGGATCGTTGACACAAAGTTAACTTCCGTTGAGTCGCTCTTCATGTCGTCAGAAGACCTCAACACACAACCGAGCCGGTATTCCTCACCGACTCTCACCTCCTATCCTCTTAGGAAAAGCAGACGTGACTATCGAATCAGCACTTGTTTGCAGCAGTTCCCCCGGTTTCCTTCGCAGTATCAGCGGCCAGATCATCGGTCAGTGCCGTATGGCGGAATGCTATTCAATCTCCGAAATCGACATTATGGCCCGCAACCAGGAGGTAGAATGCCTGGCCCTCGATGCACGCGAACTCACCGAGCATCAACTGGCTCGGGTCTTTGCTTTGAGCCTGCAGTTGGAATTGGAAAGGATTGTGCTGGTCACAAATCCCGAACAAATCCACCTGTCGACAATCCCTCACGAGTTGATGGGCCGTGTCATTATCTCAGAGGTGGTTGGCACAGCGACAGACTGGGACACGATCGGCAAGCAGATTCTCAGCCCCGCAGCAGAGCAAACCGACTCTTCTGCCAGCATGGAAATCGATACTGCTTCACCCACATCAGTCGATGAAACACAGCAGAATGGAACCCGCCCAGAGCCCAAATCACAGACGTCTGAACTGAATTCGCAAATTGCAAATCAGTTCCGCACACGCACACCCGAACTTAGCAGAATGCTGCAACGGCTCGAAGTTGCCGCCCGGCACCCGGTGACCATGCTCCTGATTGGTGAAACCGGAGCTGGTAAGACTCACCTCGCCAGCCTGATCCACTCCATATCGCCTCAGTCTGGACACCCGTTTGTTCATGTCGCGTGCGGTGCTCTTCCCGGAGAGCTGATCGAAAGTGAACTGTTTGGACACAAGAAAGGTTCATTCACCAGTGCCCATGCGGATAAAGAAGGGAAATTCGTTGCTGCAGGTCGAGGCACAATTCTGCTGGACGAAATTGATGTGATGACACCTGACCAGCAAGTCAAGCTGTTGCGTGTCATCGAAAAAGCCGAGTTCGAACCCGTCGGCTCCAACGAGACGCTGCGTGTGGAAGCGAGGATCATCGCGGCCAGCAATCTTCCTCTGCAACCACTGGTTGAGCAGGGGAGATTTCGGCCTGACCTGTACTACCGCCTGAACACTCTCAGTTTTGTTTTGCCACCGCTGCGACAGCGTCTTCCGGACATTGAGCCGCTCGCCAAACACTTCGTTCAGCACCATGCGAACCTGTTAGGCATGGAGATTGAAGATGTCTCCGAAGGGTTTGTCGAGGCTCTGCTGCATTACCCATGGCCGGGGAACGTGCGGGAACTTGAAAACGCAATTCGCAGCGCGGTGATCTACAGCGACGGTGGACAAATCTCTGAAAACGCTTTGCCACCCCATATTCTGTCCGGATCCACAGGACCGGCCAATGACCCTTCCGTTTCCGGATTCTTCTCAGTGCGTCGTGGTGAGTCCCTGGAAAACCGCATGGAACTGACCGAAAAGGAAGTGATTGAACAGGCGCTGCTGAAGAACAATTTCAGCCGCACCAATACCGCACGGAATCTCGGCATCAGCCGCGTAACGCTCTATAACAAGATGCGAAAATACGGCATGCTCCGGAAGAATTGAAAGCCGTGATATCGCCACCGCTGCTGTGGTGACACGTCGGCAACGCCTCGGTTCATCACGGTTTCAGGGGCAGCTCGATGTGCCCGCTGCAGTGCAGGCAGGCCACTTTGCTGCCGAGATATTTCACGGCAGCTCTGATCTCCTGCTCGCAATGCGGGCAGGGCATGTAGGTAGCACGGACCGGGATCTGAGGGCCGTAGACAAATGGGCGATTACAGTGCTTGCACTGCACCCTTTGACCTCGGTACTTGTTATGAATTCGTAATTCCTCACTGCAGCCGGGGCAGGGAATGTAGCAGCCTCGACTCGCTGCCGACTTCAGATCAGTCACTTCCGGAAGCATGAAAAAGTCCGGTATTACGATGCTGTCCTCTGTCAGCTCGCTGTTGAGCATTGCACGGCAGGAACGGCAGTGAACGAGCCGCGCGGGCATCTCGTCACCACATTGTGGACAGGGCCCGCCAAGCCACGCACCGTTCATGATTCCATCCCTCTTTGAGTCCAGTCGCGAATCTGCCCTCTTTTTAGGCCACAGCCGAGGTGAAGAACCGCCAGAAAATTCTAGTTTTTCGCGCGAACAGCAATAAGACTATTGAATGTGTGAATATACAGATGGCCGTTGGCGACAGCCGGAGTGGAGTGGCAAAAGTCACCAAGCGGCGTGCGTCCAAGCTCCTCAAACTGCTCGCCCGCACGCAGCACCACCATTTCACCGTCCTCTGAAGCACAAAAAAGACGGTCCTCAATCAGAATTGGTGAACCGCTGAAAGCCCCGTCAATCCGCTTCATCCAGACTTCTTCACCTGTTTCCTGACGCAGACACACGATGATTCCCTTGTCGCCCCACAAATAAACAAGCCCCTGACTGGCAATCAAACAGGGCACGTAAGGAAGCGTTGTCTTCCGTTCAAAAACGATGCGTTCGGAGTCTGGCAAGCCTCGAGCCGTTCTTACCGCCGCCATGTATTTACCATTACCGCCGGAACCGCAGGTCGCAAAAGTCATCCCATCAGCAATCACCGGTGAAGCAACGCTCCGCATCGGCAACTCAGGCGTCCGCCAAAGCTGCTTTCCTGTAGCCAAGTCAACCCCTGCCACACCGCCCGACTGGCTGATACAGATGATCTGGTGGCCTCCCTGACCGTCTTCGACGACCGCCGGGGTCGCGTATGAAGTCTTACCTGGCAATCGATCCGACTTCCAAATCGTCTCGCCGGTCATGGAATTCATCGCTTCGAGGGAACTTGGCCCCAACTGGTCATTGGCCACCAGTAATACGCCGTGATGCAGCACCGGGGATACACCCAGCCCATGCTGACTCTCAAACCCGCCGAGGTCTCTGACCCACAATTCACGCCCCGTAAAGTCCCATGCCCCCACACGCTGGCTGGAATCATCGGCCATCATCATGCAAATCACACGGCCATCAGTCACGGGGGTGCTGGAAGCCCAGCTGTTTTTCTGATGTTTTGGACTGTCACTCATTGATACAGTGACTTTCCAGTTCTCCTGGCCGCTGTCAGCGTTAAAGGAATGCAGAAACCGCTCTCCACCACCCTGAGTGGCCGTTGTAATCAACAGGGTCTTCTCCCAAATCACCGGGGACGAATGACCCACGTGATCCAGTTGAACCTTCCACGCGATGTCCGATTCCCCCCACGCCGAAGGGATCCCAGCCTGATGACTGATCCCGGAGCCATTATCCCCCCGAAATCGTGACCAGTTCTCCTGAGCCGGAAGTGAGGATGACACCAGGAACAACAGAATGAGTAGACGCATTTCCACAGACTCCCGCAGGCGGTGCATTGTGAAGTGTCACACATGATCAAACAAAAACGAACAGGTCTCCGGGGCAACTGGTCGTGACGGCTGCACGTCGTACCGGCAACGGCAGCCCGCGGAAGCTGCACCGGCCTGTTTGCTGCCGTACTGTTTGCTGCCGTACTGTTTGCTGCCGTAGCAACAGCCCCAACGAATCCAGCGCAGCAGGACGCTGCCTGACCTCAAACCTGGGATCTGCAATTCTCGGTGCAGCCGGTGTCACTCCGGTCAACTGACCAAAGTCAGGTCGCCTGGCTCAACAGTAACAACGCCACCAAAACGACCGCCGACCTGATGAACAATAATCTCTCGGCTGGATCTTTCACAGCCTGAGCGATCTGGCAGAATCTTGCCTGCAGGAATTCAGGTCACCCCGCTGTATTGGCGAGTTCCGGGCCCACTGCGGCAGATCCTGCCGAATCAACCCGGACTTCGGCGAGATTGGCAGCACTTCATGAATCGGCCACAAGGCTCACAGATCCTTTCGCCGGCATCAGCCCGCCCCGACAAACCATGTGCCAGCGGTACAATTCCCCCAAATTTCACCGTTATCACGGTCTTTCTGTGTGGCCTTTCCTGAAACCTCAGCGATAATGTGAGACTGAGTCTCAGGTTCAACTCTGGCCGGGAAGCCTCATTCGTGGCTTCCTCCCGGACAGAGTGCTGCTGACCAATTGTTGGAATCTCCCAAACGGGTGTGGTTGCGGTGCTTCGTCACGTCAGTTTGTTGCTGTTGAAAAGTTGTCGTCAACACTAACGGCTCGATCTTCGCTCTCCATGGGAATCCTGCAATGTGCACCATTCTGTGGTGTTCCTCGGCCAGAACACGCGGCTGCGTAACTCACCCAACAGATCTGACAACCAGTCTTTAAATCACTCAGGCAAATCAGACGGACATGCAAAGCTCGGAACAACATCTCGCCACAGTCCCCAACGGTGCCACAGCATTTGTCACAGCCGTTGCGTTGAATCGGGCGACGTCATCCCGACTGATGGAACTGGGTTTTGTCCCCGGTGAAGAAGTCACCGTGCTGCGTCGGGCTCCCTTCGGAGGTCCGCTGCTGTGTCACATCCGGGGGACATCAATAGGGCTGCGAGTCGAAGAGGCGCAATGCGTTCACGTGCAGACGGTGAAATCACCATTGGTCGTCCGAAACGGTGCCATGATGAACAGTGATCCTGTGCACGAGAGTTCACGCGATGACGTCAGAAACCCAGTTCCGGCATCAGAATTCGCGACGCACTAGTTCTTGCTGATCCAGAAACGCATCAGGTCTACAGCAGTCGACAATTCGAACCGCAGCTTGTCACCGAACGCGACTCTGTCGAAGCGCTTCTCAAGTCTCAAGTTACATCTCGTCCATTGGCCAGACGGTTCGTCTTAACCGAGGGGAGTTAACCGTTGTCCGCTTCAAGCCGGGAAGTCTCTGAGCAGCAGGTCTTTCGGGTTGCTTTGATCGGCAATCCGAACACCGGAAAAAGCACTCTCTTCAACGCCCTGTCCGGTTTGAAGTCGAGGACGGGAAATTACCCCGGCGTGACCGTCGAAAAGCGAACAGCCAGACTTGTCTGGCAGGATTTGCAGATCGAGCTGATTGACCTCCCCGGAACCTACAGTCTGGTTCCTCGGTCACCCGACGAAATGCTGACTGTTCACACACTGTCCGGCACATCCGACCATCCCGCACCGGATCTGGTGATTTGCATTTGCGGTGCCCGATCACTGGAACGCAGTCTCTACCTCAGCAGCCAGGTGATGGAATCGTCCATCCCGATTGTTGCCTGTATCAACATGTGGGATGAGGTCGCTTCCACAGACAGTGCACCAAATCCGCATCAGCTTCGTGAGGAACTCGGAATTCCCGTGATCCCGGTATCGGCCCGCACGAATGAAGGCCTCACAGAACTGCAGAATGCCGCTGTTCACGTGTTGACCGGACAGCAGTCTGCCACTGCGGCACAGCAGCATTTCGTTTCACCGCAGATTCAGGAAGCAGCTTCCGAACTTGCTGGCCTGCTGCCTGCCTCGGGACCGTGGAAGACTGAGGCGGCGGAATTCCTTTCGCTGCGTGCTCTCGTTGATCCCGGCGGGTTCGTGGAAAGCTATCTGACGCAGCATTGCGGCGCCGACTTTCTGCCCGCATTGACTGAATTGCGCAGTTCTTTGGACACCTGCAATCAACCTTTGCCCGGTTCCGAAGCCGTGCAGCGATACGCAGCCATCAATCAACTGCAGGGAATCACAAAAGCCCAACGCACTCAACAGTCACAGGATGCAACCACACGTCGGCTCGATGCAGTGCTGTTGCATCGAGCGATGGGGCCGGTGATCTTTCTCGCGATTTTTCTGCTGGTGTTTTCCACCATTTACTGGTTTTCTGCCCCGCTCAGTGATGCGGTCGAAACGATCCTCGGCGCCGTTGCAGGACAGATTGAATCCTCACTGGCTCCGGGCCCACTGCGAAGTCTGCTGGTCGATGGCGTTGTCGCTGGTGCCGGAGCGGCGCTTGTCTTCCTCCCTCAGATCTGTCTGCTGTTTTTGTTCATCGCAATTCTGGAGGACTGTGGCTATATGGCTCGAGCCGCATGGCTGGCAGATCGTTTGATGTCCTTCGCCGGGCTCAGCGGACGCTCGTTCCTGCCGCTGATGTCGTCATTTGCCTGTGCAGTGCCTGGCATCATGGCAGCACGTACCATCGAAAACCGTCGCGAGCGAATGGTGACAATACTCATTGCTCCGCTGATGAGTTGCTCGGCGAGACTGCCCGTCTATGTTCTGTTGATCGGGACTTTCATCCCTGCCAATAACCTTGCAGGAGGACTTCTTTCACTGCGAGGTCTGGTGTTGCTGCTCATCTCCTCACTCGGGCTGATCCTCGCGATCCCACTGGCATTGCTGCTGCGACAGACGTTGTTCCGTGGAGAGACCTCCTCGTTCCTCCTCGAACTCCCCGACTTTCGTATCCCGCGACTTCGAGTGGTGCTGCAGCGAATCGGCGACAGCGCATGGGACTTTGTTTCGCAGGCAGGGACACTGATTTTCGCCAGCTCCGTACTGATCTGGGCGGCCGCATCCTACCCGGGAGATCATACCAGGCAGTATGAACTGCAGGCACAGCTGGAAGCCCTCGACCAGGACTCCGAACCAGACGTCGCCCTACAGGAGGCTCTGCAGGATGAACTGAACCTGCGTAATGCCGGGCTGCTGGAACAGAGTCTGCTCGGTCAGGCAGGTAAGGTTGCGGAGCCCGTTTTTCGCCCACTCGGCTGGGACTGGAAGATTGGAGTTGGCGTACTGGCCTCATTCCCCGCTCGTGAAGTCATCATCGCTTCTCTTGGGACGATCTACAGCCTCGGCGGTGACGTTGATGAAAACGACAGCGGACTTCGGGCAGCCATGAGTAACGCAGTGCACGCAGATGGATCTCCCGTCTTTACGATTCCGACAGTTCTTTCTCTGTTGGTCTTCTTTGCACTCTGTGCCCAGTGCGTTTCCACGCTGGTTGTGATCAAACGCGAAACTCAATCGTGGACCTGGCCAGTGTTCAGCTTCTGCTCAATGACGGCCCTCGCGTGGGGAGCCGCACTGATCACCTATCGTTTGGCAAGCAGTCTGTGAGAACTGCTCCTTCCGCCGGACGTCCCCGTCCTGTCTTGGCAATATTCTGCAAACTTGAAGTGACAGGCGGTCGGCTGACCATTGATAAGATGCGAAGAATGAGTAATCTTTCGCGGCTGGTCGCCGACTGAAAACCCTGTTTCTCCAATCCACAGTAACCTCCCTTCGGCAAATCACTTCCAGCTGTCGAAATCAGTTAAGCGTACGGAATCGGGAAGGAAGTCTGATACTGAAGACAGCGCAACTCTATGCCCAGAGGTTCTCAATCCAAAAGAGATCTCCGAGTCAGGCAAAAGCTCGGGAAGTATCGTATCGAACGCCGGCTCGGAGCCGGTGGATTCGCCTGCGTCTATCAGGCAATGGACACTGTGCAGGGTATTCGCGTCGCCCTCAAGATTCCCCACTCAGAATACGTCACCGAAGCATTGCTCAGTGATTTTCGAAAGGAAATCCGGACAACCTCCGGGCTCGAGCACACCAATATCCTGATGATCAAGGACGCCAGTATCATCGAGGATCGGCTCGTCGTCGTGCTGCCACTGGGAATCGAAACTCTCCAGGAACGGATGTCGCGACGATTCTGCCTTGAAACGTCCATCGACATCTCGGAACAGATTCTCAGGGCGACTGCACTGGCCCATTCGCAGAATGTGATCCATTGCGACATTAAACCGGAGAACGTGATTCTGTTCCCGGGGAATCATATTCGGCTGGCCGACTTCGGAATCGCCAAAGTCTCGCAAAAAACCATCCAGGGAGGTGGAACCGGAACCGTGGGATATATGGCACCGGAACAGGCGATGGGACGACCATCATTTCGTTCCGATGTCTTCTCGCTGGGCCTGATTATCTGGCGACTCACAGCCGGACTGTGGCCTGAATGGCCGTTCGAGTGGCCATTCGCTGGTCACCAGCGTCTGCGGGGGCGCGTTCATCCAGACTTTGTGCTGTTCATGCGCAAAGCCATCTATCTGAATCCGCGTCATCGCTATCGAGATGCCCAGCAAATGCTGTCGGCCTTTCTGCGGCTGAAATGCCGGACTCTGCGTTACGCAGAACAGAAGCGGGCTCAGCAAAGAGCACGAACCAGCAGCAACCGACGCCGCAGCGCCTGAGTATGCCACTCCGACTTTCACTGCTCTGCAGACGAAAATCCATACAGCGTCGACCAACTGCGAAGAAACAACTGACTGCCGACGGCGACTGGCGAGGCGTCCAGCTTTCCGGTGAGCTGATTTCGTGCCACCGTTTCAAAGGGGGGCCGGTCGCGAATCACAACTGTCGTGCCGTTTCTGCTGCAGATGAACACATGCCCTGCGGCGGCAAGTGGCGACGCATAGCAGTCTTCGATTCCGTCCAGACGCATCCGCTCAGAGATTGTGGCCCCCGTCTTCAGATCCAGCACGGTCAGCAAACCACTGCGCCCGGCCGTGAAAAACAGGTGCTGTCCGGCAGCGGTGGGAGACGCCACATACGGTGTACCTCGGGAATGCTTCCAGCGAATCTGATTCGACCCGGTCAAATCGCCCACGCTGTCAAGCGGAATACCGATGGCCGCAGATCCCCGATATCCGCTCATGCACACCACCAGATCCTGATATGCGAGGGGAGTCGGAATCGCATTGGTTGTCTGACCGCCGCACTCCCAGACCACTTCGCCACTGCTCACGTCATAGGCCCGCGCGCGCCCCGTGCCATTCACCACTGCCAGCGTCCGATCGGCAGACTGCACGACCAGCGGTGTATTCCACGATGTTGGCTCGGTTGGACGACTTCGTCTCCATAATTCGTCACCCGTTCTGGTATCCAGTGCGGTCACAAAAGAACCCTCCTCGGCATCCCAGTTGATGATCAATCGATCACCGGACAATGCCGGCGTCACGGCTTCGCCCCAGCCGTAGCGTGTTCTCATATCCCCGAGATCTCGTTGCCAAAGAAGATCTCCATCCAGAGAAAGGCAGAAGATGCCTCGGGAGCCAAAGGAGACGTATAACCGTTGCCCGTCAGTGACCGGCGAACCGGCGGCATAGGTGTGCGTCGGATGTCGCCCTTCATGCGGGACCTGTTCTGTCACTGACTTCTGCCAGATCAGCTGGCCGCTGTGGCTGTCGACAGCTGTCACCAGAAAACGATAGTAATGTTCCGGCGGATTTGTTTTTGCATCCGGATGCGTTTCAGGAACCCGCTCTGCCTTCCGGTCCGTCTGCTCGGCTGACAGAACAAAGATCCGGCCATTCCAGACCACAGGCGTCGCCGAACCCTCACCGGGAAGATCCAGTTTCCACGACCCTGCGCAGCCCTCGGACCATGTCAGCGGCGGTTGAGCGTGCGGCGAAGCGCTGCCGTTGAGAAACGGGCCTCGCCAGTTTGGCCAGTTGTGATCATCAGCAGCCAGTGTATTTGCTGTAACGAGTACCACCAGACCAGCCAGTATCGCTTGCACAGCATGCAGCAGGCTGGCCGGCCTGCATGCATTTCTTTCGTGTTGTAACACCGCTGATCCTTGCATCACCGCTCTCTCCACTCCGGCACTCAAGGCGTGCTGCTGGCAGTCTATCGGAGATGGCTGAGTTCTGCCAGAATTTGCACGAGTGACGTCTGTTCCGGCTTTCTTTCGGTTTTTTCGCATGGAATCGTCACTGGAGCAGGCTTGAATAGACGGCAGGCTGGTGGCGTTCCAGGGTATCCTGAGGACGGGCTTCCTCTGTTTCCCGTTCACTGGGCGCATCTTTCCACGGCTGATTGACGATGAACACTCACAGTCCCACGACAACGCCGCAAGCCCCTCCACAAGTCGATGTGAGGCATCTCGTTCGCATTTTCCCAACGGACGAGGATCCGGTCGTGGCTGTCGACGATGTTTCCATGCAGGTTTTCCCCGGAGAGGTTTACGGGCTGCTTGGCCCCAACGGAGCGGGCAAGACGACAACGCTGCGGATCATGCTCGGCCTGCAACAAGCCGACGCTGGTACCGTTGAAATCGCAGGTCTCGACGCAACTCAATATCCACTGGAAGTCAAACGGCAGGTCTCACTGGTCTCAGCATCCTCCGGACTCTATCAGTGGCTGACCCCACGCGAGTTGATGTGGTACTTCGCAGATCTGTACGATGTACCGGCTGATCTGGCTGCGGATCGAGTGGAATATCTGTCTGAGCAGTTTGGAATCCGCGAGTTTCTCGATCGACGTTGTGCCGGAATGAGTACAGGACAGCAGCAGCGGGTCAATCTCGCTCGCTCGTTAATGCACGATCCCCCTGTCGTTCTGATGGATGAACCGACTCGCGGGCTGGACATCGTCGGCAGCAGCCGGATCTTCGAATTCACAGCGCTGCTCAGAGAGCAGGGGAAAGCCGTGGTGTTTTGCACTCATCGGCTTGATGAAGCCGAACGCCTGTGCAGTCGTTTTGGGCTGATGAATCACGGTCGACTCTGCCTTGAGGGAACTTTGGAGGACCTGCGAGAGTCAACAGGACTGGATCATCTGGCGGAAATGTTCCTGCAACTAATGAATTCTCCCGACACAGCAAGGGCAGGGCCCCGGCTCGGGGCAGTTGAGGAGGGCCAGCCATGACCCACCCGAATCAACAAAATCCGGCGTCGGCATCAGGGACCGTAACGCGTGGCCAGCGAATCCTGAGGCTGGCCCGCAAGGAGGTTCGCGAATCTCTGCGCGATCGCCGCACACTGGTCACGCTTGTTTTCATGCCAGTGCTGGTCTACCCCCTGCTCGGCGTGGTGATTCAGAGATTCAGCGTTGCCAGTTTCGATCCGTCGGCACCGCCGTCAATTGTGCTGGTGGACCAGCAAATCGCGCCCGCCGATGCAATCGTGCTGCTGGCGGAATCCGAATCAGATGCACCTGCGAAGTCGCCGCAGCCGGATTCGAAACTACCGGAAGGTTCAGAACAGTTGCGGGAGGATTTGACAGATGCCACAGACCTGCAGCAGGCACTGCTGCAACAGATGCAGCCTGACAGAGTGAACCTCCGATTCGCACCCGAACGATTTCCAGCGGAGGTCATCTCTGAGGCGGTTGCGAACGGACAGGCGGATGTGGGAGTCATCTTCGAGCAGGCCACTGCCCCACCGATGGATTCCCCGTCAATTCGCATCCTGACGCGTGAGGGAGATCCGCAGGGAGAACTCGCGGCAGCAGAGATCACCACAAGAGTGAGGCGAAATCGCGATACCGCTCTGAGAACTCTGCTGCGTGATACTGTCATTGGTCCTCGCCCGGTGCTGTTTGTGGAACAGACCAAAATTGAGGTGGATGGGCCGCAGGAGTCTCCTTTGGGGGCATTTGTCCCGTTGATGCTCCTGCTGATGACCATGACCGGTGCCGTTTACCCCTCGATCGACCTGACGGCAGGCGAGCGAGAACGAGGGACCCTGGAGATGCTTCTGGCAGCTCCCATTTCGCGACGTGATCTGCTGCTGGCAAAGTTCTTCACAGTGCTGTTGGTCGCTGTGCTGACTGCCATCGTCAATTTGATCGCAATGACGCTGACACTGATTGCCTCGGGATTCGACCAGGTGATCTTCGCCGGAAACCTGACCCTCGCAACTTTGCTTCAACTGTTTCTGCTGCTGGTTGTGTTCGCAGCATTCTTCTCGGCCGTGTTGCTGTCCATCACCAGCCTCGCACGCAGTTTTCGCGAAGCTCAGGCCTGGCTTATTCCCCTGATGCTGATCTCGCTTGCTCCTGGCGTCCTCAGCCTGCTGCCCGGCGTACGACTCTCCCTGCCCCTCGCTGTCACACCGTTGGTCAATATCGTCCTGCTTGCTCGTGATCTGATGCAGGGACAAGCCCAGTTGCCACTGTTTCTGATCACACTTGCAGCGACCACAGCGTGGGCAGTAGCCGCGGTCAATATCGCGGCCAGTGTGTTTGACCGCGATCTGCTGGCATCTCGACGAACGGTCGCCAGGAAACGACCAGACGCCACCGGGGCGAACACACCCGCTACCGCTCCTCTTGCGTGGAAGTGCCTGGCAATCATTGTTCCCTGCTTTGTGATTCTCCCCGGACTCCGCGGCCGACTCGTTTCTCCGGAAAATATTTCAGCACAACTGATGCTGTCCGCCTCCATCCTTGTGCTGCTCCTCGTGCTGATTCCACTGGTCGTCGTCCGGCTGAAAAGGTGCGACATTCCAGCCAGCTTTGCTCTTTACCCGGTCCGGTTTCTGCAGCTCGCCGGTGGCATGCTCCTGGGAGTCAGTATCTGGATGTTTGTCTATGAGATCCTCATCCTGTGTTCCGACCTGAGCGTCTGGCAAAAATTCCTCGAGAATGCCGAATTGCAGAACACTCTTGATCGACTCATGAATTCTTCGTCACTGCCGCTCAAATTGTTCTGTCTTGCACTCATCCCCGCTGCCTGTGAGGAGTTCTTCTTTCGAGGCCTGCTGTTCAACAGTTTTTCTCGCGATTCCATGTCGCAAAGAAATGCGCTGCTGCTGACCACGCTGTTGTTCGCAGCAGCACACATCATTACCGACGCCTCACTCACGCTCGAACGATTCCCAGGAACATTCCTGCTCGGGCTGATCCTCGGATCTGTTCGAATTCGAACCGGTAGTATTCTGCCAGGAATCGCCTTTCACAGTTTCAACAATGGGATTCTGCTTAGCCTCGACAGAATCGCTCCGGCACTCGAAGACTTTGGGATTTCGCTGAATCCTGAGGGCCAAACACATCTGCCAGCCGCATTACTCATTGCTGCGATCCCCGTTGCAATCGCAGGTTGGATTTTGCTGACTCCTCGCAAAAAAGCCTAGTTCGGACAGCAACAGCCCGGCTGCACCAGTTCGCCAATTTGCTGGGTTCTGATCGCTAAGGCTGCTGGCCTCCACGCCCGCCGCGTGCGCAGTGCGCCCGATCCTCCCATTTTTTCAGCTGTTTCCGGAGGTTTGTCGCGTAGATCTTCGGCCACTCAGACATTATTACGGTGAGGCCGTCCGTTTTCGTCCGAACGGCCCACCAATGAATGTTTCTGTGCATCAAATCAGACTGAGCAAATCACCTCGTCAGGTGATGGCTCTCCACTCTGAAGTCGCACGAGCAGCCGAGCGCAGCGATGCTGATTGAAAGACGCGTGTTTAGAAAGCCTGAAATGCGAATCGCCCCCCAGCTGCAAATCTCTCCTCCGGATCTGGAACGACTGAAATGTGCACAGCAGAACGGCCATCTTGCCGAGCGGCACCAGTTGCGAGTCCGTATTATTCTGATGGCATGCGACGGAACAACAAACGAGCAGATTGCGAAACAGCTCAACTGCTCACGTCGTACGGTCGGTTTCTGGCGGCGACGTGTCTATCAACATGGGGTTGATAGTGTCCTGAAAAACCACTCCAGGCCGGGGCGAAAGCCATCCCGGCGACGGGAGGTTGAAGTGATCGTCATGGATCTGCTCCGACACTCCCGTCCTCCCAGGGGCAACCGCTGGACAATCAGAGCTCTGGCCTCTGCGACAGAGGTCAGCAAGGATACGATCCTGCGTATCCTTCGCGAAAATGGAATCAATCTGAAAAACCGACAGGTTGCCCACACACAACAGCCAGGCACGGCTCAAAGAGAGACCACCATAAATCACGCGAAATCGTCAGTCATCATGTGACAAGCGATTTGCGTCAGGATACGTTCGACTTCTGCTTCACGGTGGGATACTTCGCTCTCAGCTGAATACGGCAGCCTGATTCTCCCCAGACAACCTTCGGCCTCGCGCCCCGGATCAAAGCCAGAACCGCTTTTACAAAAATTCTCGTCACTGAGGGGAAACTGTCACGACATGGAATGGGTTGGCAGGATCACCCATGCAGGATCCGCTGCAGCCGCTGCTTCGTCTCTGCAGAATTCAGTTCCGCCTTGCCAAACCCCGGGACAGCGCCGGAAGAAATCGCTTTTTCCTGCCAGTCGGGATAATTTGATACAAGCATGACCGGGGTGTCGCCGTGGTCGCTGGCAAGAATCCGCTCGATCAGCGCCAGCCCGTCGCTGCCATCAAGATCCAACACTCGGTTCACCAGAATCAACTCATACTTCCCCTGCTCCAGAAGTTGAAATGCCTCGACTTCTGTTGCGGCAGCCTGTGTGCTGGCGCCAAAACTGTTTTGCAGGTAGAACGCGATTCCGGCCTGATCCGGACGGCACTGACCGATACTCAACACTGCCATTTGAATCTTCTTTCATGAGAGACTGCGAACCGCCGGATGCTTTCCTGGCATCAGCACAGAGCGAACGGCTTTGACAGAACCCGTGTCGGTGTAGTTTCGTGTCTACCGGGCACAAAAAAAACTCCGGCAGCTTATGCTGCCGGAGTTCTCAGATTCCACTCAGGCCGAAGAGTGCCGACCCAAACAGAAATACCATCAGGGATTCAGGATGTAGTCCGCGTCCAGAGCCTTGGCAATTCTTGCCGCCGCCTGATTCAGGTGTGCTGTGGTGTAGGCGTCGTGCCGATCCGCAGCAGCAGCCTGAGCCGCTTCGATCTTCTGTCCCAGTGAACGCAGCTGTTCAGCTGCAAGCATGGAGATTGCACGACCGGCAGTCCCCTGTGAACGACCAGGCAGCGTCAGGCTGATCAGTCGATCAAGATGCTCCGCCTGCAGGTTTCGTCGCAGGCTGGATACAAGCGGCTTGCGAGCTGTGTACTGGCCCTCGGCCTGGACACCCAGCTCACTCCAAACCGATGCAGACACAGTTTCCAGCAATTCCGGAAGTGTCAGCATGTCCGCATCAGCAGCAACCCGGAACTCATTGTCATAGACACGTCCCAGCGTTGTCGGGTTCATCAGGCCGGTCAGAGCAGAAACCTGAATTCCCACAATCGTGTCGTGGATTGGCCAGGTGCTGTCCTGACTCATTGACGAAAAGTCATCGAACCATTTGTCCAGCCCCATTGCCGTGGTCAGTTCGGGAGTCAGTCCAAACGAAGCATCCTCAAATGCTGTTTTGACAACGAAATTCACGGCAGCTCGCTGCATTTCAGCCGGAACGACCTCAACCGGCTTGCGTCCGTTGGGATCCCCCTTGCGGTCACGATTGATATGAGCACCGCCGACCCAGTTGGCCATCATGGAAATGGCACGCGTCTGCATACTGAGTGTCAGACCATACCCATAACGAACACGATCCCAGCTGTCCCCGTCCTTGATGAAAGATTCCAGCAGCCGAGCACGGTAGTACGCGACCAGCTTCATGTTCTCTTCCGCGAAGTCCAGAGGATCTTTGGAAAAGTCATAACGGCGAGCCAATGGGTCCGGACCACTGGTGTCTTCGTCTGTTGCAAAGACCAGTTCCGGCTCTGCAACACGCTTCAACACTTCTTTGATGTCGCCGAAGCCATAGCCGTACTCAATCGCCCACATGTCATAAGGACCCACTCCGGTCATGGAGTAGTCCCCCTGCATCTCACCGGACTCAAGTCGATAGTTGACCCCGATGTAATCCATCACAGAACCAGCAAGCTGTTTCTTGCCACTGACTTCCTCGCTGTTGATTTCATCCAGTGTATAAACGCTGGACGCCTTGAAGTTGTGACGCAGTCCAAGCGTGTGACCAACTTCATGGGCGACAAGGTGAGCAATCAGAGGACCAACGAAAGATTCAGGCATCCCATCAAGCATCTGGCCTGGATCTTTCTTTTCTTCCTCTTTCTTTTCTTCGTCTTTCTTCTCGTCGTCCTTCTTCTCGTCGTCAGCAGGTTTGTCACCGCCTTCGTCGAGATTTGCAGCCAGCATGTCAAACGACATCCGAGCAATTGCCATATCCATCGACAGCCCATCTGCAGCAAGGCAAAGGCCGTTCACCTGACTGCTGCGCCGCAGACCGTCGAATTCCTGATCACCAAGAATGTTTGAATTGGCATTAAACATCGGATGACCGGCATATGGCTGAGCACTCGCTGCAGCAATTTCCTGAGCAATTTCGGCCTGGCGTGCAGGACGAGCAAAGCGGACTCGCGGGTCCCACGAAGGATTCTTTGCCAGCCATGCCAGTGTGTCCGGGCCATATCCCTCCATGGCGATTTTCGGCAGCAGTTCGGAGAACTGCTTGCGATAATGCCGAATCCAACCGTCTGTCAGGATGATATCAGCATCGAGGATCTGTCCGGTCAGCGGATGGACACGACTTGGGCCGATCGCGGTGCCGATGTCGTTGTTCAACCAGCGTACGAAGTTGTACTGCACATTCTCCGGATCTTTCTCCATGTGAGCGCCGGACGCAGCATCCTGATAGTACACTTCAATCGCGTTGGTCAGGCCGACGTTTTCGAACGCCTTGTTCCAGGCCAGAATTCCGTCACGAACCCAGCGTCGATATCGAATCGGCGTTGTATGTTCGATGTAGAACACGATCGGCTTCTTGGGAGGACTGACCTTCAGACGTGGATCAGCCTTTTCCAGGAACCAGCGGTTGGCATAGCGAACTTTGGTTTCCCGGTCGTCGTAACGCGACAGATCGGAATAAGACGTGGTGAAGAATCCGACTCGACTGTCAGCAACTCTCGGCTTGTACCCCGTTTTGTCGGGAATGTTGCTGATGGAATAGTGCAGGATCTTCAATCCACCATTCGCTGTTGATGGGACTTCGAAGGAAATCTCGACGTTGTCCTTGAACGCCTTCGCTGTGCGAATGGAAAAAATTCCGCGGCCAGTCATCGAAGCGTTGAATGTAGCCGGTCCCAGACCATAGCGGGGATCCGGATTCAATAACATCGCGTCCAGATCGATCACCGGACCACCTCCGGCACCCATCGTGACAATCGGCACCTCCATCAGAACACGGTCTGTGAACAGCCGTTTCACTGAGTCGCTGGCCTCGCGTTCACCGTTAGCGCGAGTATCAATTTCCGGTGCCATCAACGCCAGTCGCTTGTTGTAGCGTCGCCAGTACACGTAGTACTCGGCTGCGTGCAGTCCGGCGTAGGTCTCGCCGCTGGCCACTGTCGTGGCAATAAAATACTTCTTGCTGGCAAAGTCGCGGGGCAACTCGGCCAGAACCTGCGAGTCTTTTTTTCGCACGTACAACGTGTACATCGAGCTCTGTCCGGGCTCAGTAACGACCTTCTCGAATCCCTCGCTGACCTTCGAAAACGGGGGAAACTCCGGGGTCGGCGGGGTCGCCGTTTGTGCCCCTGCCGTCGCAGCAGACACAACGATCCCGGCCACAACCGCTGTACGCATCAAGCGAAACCATGGTGTTGGCATCAGCAGCCTTCCTCTTTAGAAACGTATTTGAAAATCACTGACAATTTTGTGGGTAAGTGGTCGAGTTGAACCGCATTCGAGCGCGCCAAACAACGCGTGAGTGTGCTCTTTCAGCCCGATCCGATGCATTTTTTTAACGTTGCAGTGGACTGACGTCCTCCGCGCATGCCCTCACGAGGTCTCACCAAGTGTGCCCGGTATCCCCGTGCTGAAGAAATGGGGCAGCCGTTTTCTGCCCTGACCGCGCACGCAGCCCCGGCAATGCAGATCCCTGAGTCTACCCGCGCTCCCTGAATTAACAAACGCGGTGATGCCACTTCGTCTCAGGTTATGGATGATTTCTGCCTGCACGCTTCCCGGATCACGTGAAGCGGATACGCTCTACAGTCGGCAAAGTCTCCCCGGGCCGCAGAGTTTTCACTGCTGGAAGGAATTCGCCCAGCAGTTTCCAGCGTCGCCCAGCCCCGCACCATTGAACGCCCGGTCCAGCGGGACTATTCCACGGCAAGAGTGTCCATTTCCTGACCGTTGAGCGGATTCAGTCGTGTGACCTGATCGAGGACCCACTGGTCCTGTTCCAGAATCCAGCGGGTTTTCCAGCGTGTCACGACATGTCTGCCACCGAATCCCATCATCGCTGAACCCGCCTGAGCCCTTCCTGAAACCGGTCCGTTCGCCCGAAATTCCACGATTGCAACTTGGTCACCGGGCTCAATTGTCGCTGAAAAATCGCGAATCCGCAGCGCTGGTGAAATTTCCACCAGGTCCAGAGCCGCGGCCGCCGTCTCGCGTAATTCATTCCGGTCCGCTGCAAGATATTGGCTGATCCGATCAAAATCGGCATCAACAAAACCTTCCCGCAACTCCTGTAAGCGAGCCTCCAATTGCTCCGTGGGACCGATTACAACCGCGTCAATCCCCGCAATCGCTGCTGCCAGCACAATCGCTACTAACGCGGATTTCCATGAATGACGCACCCTCAGGACCAGCAGAATGACCGCCACACCAAGCAGCAAAAGGATCGTCGGAAATGTGGCTTCTGTGATTCCAGTCATCACTTTCGTTCCTCTGTCGCCTCAGTTGACTGGCACGATGAACCCCTGAATGGTCCTTCGTAGCCGGAACCAAACATCCCCTCGCTCCGGATCACCCCAGCCTGAAGGCGTGCAAGTACCTCAAACTCTCGCCTTGCAAACAGCTCCCGCAAGTCGCTGTCCGACGCTGCCTTCAGTAGAATACCACTCGCAACTTCTCCTGTCCACAGCTGCGATACCGCCATCGCAGGTCCAATTGCTGCGGCGGCTGAATTCGTCACCATTCCCACTGCGGTCTCAATTTTCAGCCATGCGTATCTGCGGAGGACTTCAGCCAGTTCAAGCAGCAAATTCAGGTCGGGCGTTGACGCTCTGCTGTCAGTCCCAATTACAACTCGGATTCCCTGGGAAAGCATCTGCTGCAGTGGATATTCCGTGTGCCGAAACCACGCGTGAGTCCGCGGACAATAGACAACCGACATCTGCGGATTCTGCTGCAGGTAATCGAGCTCCCGCGACGAAAGATAATTCCCATGAATCACCAGGCTGCGGGGCGCCGCCGCAATCACCTCCAGCAGCGAACACAGCTCGCGACCGCCTGGAAAAGTTTGACCGCTGAACAGGCCCATTCTTTGCAGCATTTCCGCCAGTTCGCCCGTCCCCTGCTCCAGCAACTGTAATTCAGCACGAGTCTCTGCAAGGTGCATTGCCACAGGTAACTGCTCCCGCACACACAGATCCGCGAGCTGCTGCAGCAGCTGAGGGTGAACCGTGTACGGGGCATGAGGACTGACTGCTGCGTGGAGATCATCTCGCTGCATCCCGCGGATCTGCCTGACACGCTGCTCAACCATTCGAAACTGCTGTTCCATTCGCTCGGACGTCAGACCAATCGCCTCCTGAAACAGGACCTTGGTCAGTGTGTCCGATTGCGGATACGCTGCCGGATCCGTGTCAGTCAGAATTTCACCGACACACTGCAATCCATTGCGCTCGCATTCTGCAAGCCCTGCGAGGATCTCTGCTGAGGCAACACGGTCCTCACTTCCGCGATGCTTCAGGACACTGCCAATCCAGCCTGAGAAGGAATCCCGTGGGTGCAGGGGGGTGCGAAGCCCCGAGAACTCCAAATGGGTGTGACAATTCACCAGCTGCGGCATCAGAATCAGGGGAGCCACGGCGGATCGTTCACCTGCTGGTACGGGACGGCAATCCACAATCTGCTGATCAGCTTCGGTAAGCCGAACATACTCCTGCGGCGGACCGGAAGCGGTCATCAACCAGCGAACATCCAGCGTTCTTTCCCGGCCCTGTTCGGACTCCCAGCGTCTCAGCGCTGCCCGACAGCTGTCAATCTCGCTGCTGCCTCGGTCCGCATGCATGATCAGGCCGCCCGCTTTTGCGAAGACTCAGAACCACAAACAGCAGGAGTGTCTTCCCCTCTGCGATGACGAAGTCGGCGAACCACTTCGATCGTCGATCGCAGCGTTGCAATCGATGGCAGCAACAACAACGAACGACGCCGACGAATCAATTCCACAATGGCAAGATTCCAGATTCCACGGCCAATCAGATAGGCAATCGCGGCCCCTTCCACCGACCACCACAGACACCCCAGATACATCAGTGTCAACTGCACCGGAGTATGCACCAGTAACAATTGGCCGTAGTTTCGTTCAAGATCCATGGTCTGCATCACGGGAATGGTGGGCCCCGTCATGCAGTCCAGCAGGACTGCCGCCAAAAGCCACGGCAACAGACCGGTTACGCCGGCATAGTCGGGGCCACACAGCAACAGCAGTACCGGCCAGAAGGTCCAGATCGCCGCACCCAGCACCAACCCGGTCAGCCCAGTCATTGTGGCGGCTTCTCGTGCCAGGTGATTGGCAGCGTCAGTGTCCTGGTCACGCCATAAACGGGCGAACTGCGGCACCAGACTGACGTTAAGAATTCCCAGCGGAAGTGACGCAGCACCAGCGACCATCATGCCGTACGAAAAGACTGCTGCATCAGCAAAATCTCCCCCGGCTGCCACGACCAGCGGCATACATCGCTGACACAGAATTCCGCCAACCGCGACCAGCAGAAATGGAATCCCGGCCATAAACAGCAACGAAACGGCTG
>Ga0075479_10000280_pt1 | contig 21336 bp, 21 predicted proteins | sample DEB08_DNA_8_FD_76341 | JGI IMG/M metagenome (GOLD analysis project Ga0075479, IMG submission 76341) | Aqueous microbial communities from the Delaware River and Bay under freshwater to marine salinity gradient to study organic matter... | ecosystem: Environmental > Aquatic > Marine > Coastal ... | reverse complement strand
TGATGCCTATCCAAATCTTTATTACTATCAAAGTCAGATTGCTGGTTTCCCGGGCTCCTTAGAAGCAAACCTCTCTCTGCAAGCATTTAAGGATTATGTGTTTCAGCAAGCCAAAACGGCCAATGTCGATTTCTCTCAATCAGATATCGATTTAATTGAGAAGGGGTTTGATGCGGTGATCGCAAGATATGCGTCGGTTTTGAAAGACGATAATTTGATGAAGTTGGGGTCTAACCTGAGTGGGTCTGGGGATGGGAAAGACTACATTGATATGTGGGCAGATATTGTGGGTGTTGAGACACAAGATTTTTATAATGTAGCCCCAGGGTTCACTGATTTGTTTGGTAACCAGCAAACAAATATAATCTCTGCAGAGCGCTTTGATGTGTATAGCAAGATATTTGAGAAGGCGACGACTGACGGATCTGATTATTATCAATGGTATGTAGGAAGCGGTGATTCTGCTAAGAAATTTACGGTTTCAGACTTTAATGTTTATTCGCAACCAGCACCGCAGGTAGATAGTGGTGGAAGTCCCACTAGTATCGTTAATAAAAATGCTCCCACGGTTTTACAGTCGATTTTAGGTGATTTTAAGGATCTTCTTGACTCGGGAGCTTATACGGGTACGTTCGCAGATGGCGGACTCAAGATTGAATCAGGGGTTCGTTCGCTGCTAGAAGCTGGGCTTGACGCCAATCCTTTAAATACTGGGCAGGGTTTTGGGTATTCAGCAAACGGTTCACCTACGGCACCGTTAGGGCTAGACAGTCAGTCCATCTTGCAAAGAATCCCAGGATATGAGTTCTCAGCTATGAATACGTTTGTTGATCAGTACGGCTCACCTGTTACAACGATCAAACCATCTGTAGCCGCTCGAGGTGTCCTTGGTCCTGCTGGTGTTAGTGCTTTGAATTCTGATTTTAAAAATGGAAGTGGATTTTTTCCTGAGGGTAGTGCCGCCCTCGCCTATGACTCTTTCTCTGAGTGGTCGATCGAGGTTGTAACACCTGTAGACGAATTTGTATCTCAGGATATTTTCCCAACGCCAGAAAATGAGACTCTGCAAGCCATTCAATTCTTCAAAGTGGAGTTCATTGATGCCGGCTTGTATTTAGAGATGCCTGAAACGCCGGTAAAAACTCATATTATTCTCTCTTCTAACGATGTGAGTGGAGATATTGATGAGGAGTTTGCTCTTGATCAGGAGAGCCCAATGATTCAAGATCTCTCCCTAGGTCTTGGCGAAGGATTCTCTAATTTTGCTGGAACTTCTGTTGGTGATGATGTGGTCATGGGCGGAAACCTTAATGATTTTATTGCTGTCAAAGATGGTAATGATAAAGTGATGGGTATGGATGGTGATGACCTGATTGATACAGGTGCTGGCTATGACATTGCTTTTCTAGGAAGTGGGTCTGACACGATCCTGGTAAGACATGAAAGTATGAAAGGTGAGTTGGCCCCTGTTAGTTACCTCACCTTGCCAGATTTTTCTTCGGAGGATGTGATTGCTCTTGAAGAGGGCATCGGTTTTGAAGTCATTGATGATCTTCGTCTCCGGTTGTCTTACGAGGATTATGAGAAGGTTGTTGTGCTATCAGGAAGTAGTACGTTGAAGGCCGATGATTTGGGAGTGCTGTCTAGCTCTGTGGGATGGCAAGACATCATTGATATGGGTCAAATCCACACTATTTGAATCAATCTTCCTTGGGTTAGGAGTTAATAAAAAAGATGATCGAATAAGTTTTTGATCATTTGTCTTTGCCCTCCTGATGGAATTGTCATTCGGAGGGCTTTTTTTCTCATGCTTAATTGTATTGAATTGCTGGTTTATATAAGCGTCAAGCATTGACTTTGCTCTTGTTTTGGCTCCGATCCTGTTGTGGAGGTGGAGTTTGCGCAGGGGCCTGCTCAGAGAGCTTCTATCGCCTCCATTGCTGGAACAAATTGTGCGCTGTTTTGATTGAAATCTGTGCACTCTTGGTTCATGGCTTCACTCACCAGCTTGATCGTTTGTGTTGCTGATACCCGCTGCAGTAGGCAGTTTCAGATTTGCTGTCATTAAGCAGGCAATATAAAACCCCGCTTGTGGTGGGCGAAGTATTATTTAGTGCCAGGTATTGGTTGTGGTTTCGGTGTGATTGGAAAGTAATATAAATTTATCCATTCTTTTGAGTGTGAATCATCAATCACCACCTTCAAGCTCAGCTTCCTGAAACTCCCACATCAACATACGCAGAGAATTATCGGCATTCAGCTCAAACCCGCTCTCCGCTGCAATAGCAGCGACGGTTTCCACGTCAGGTGCAGCTTTAAGCTTCTTCTGTAGGCTGGCATCTGCCTTGACCCTTTCATGGAAAGCTTTGATTTTCTCTTCTGACATAAGATCGACAACATCAAATAAGTCATAGCACAGGTTCAGTTACTATGCCACTCATGGCGGGCCTGGTTAATGGTTTGTCGAGTGATCTATAGCTATTCTACGACCATGCTTTATTCAATGCAATTCAAAAGCAGTAAAATTTAGAGTGCTATACGCACTCCTAATTGACCTCCCCAGCTACTCCAAGAAGCATTGTTCCAATTGTTGAACCCATCGTTGGTGTTAAAACGTGAGGTTGCTCTATAAATACCTTCAGCGAATATTTTAGAATCTGATGAAACATCAATAGACATGCCAGCTTTAAATTGATAGCCCCAGAGAGAGCGATTGAATCCGTTGTAAGAGAGGCTTGGGTCTGAAAAATTTCTTACGTCTAAGTTTGAATACCCTACTCCAGCGCCAAGATATGGAGTCCAAGACTTCTTGCGCAGAAGATCCCAGTATCCGCTCATGAACACTGATTGCTTCCGAACTTCTCCGCCTGAAATATAGTCAAAGTCAATTCCTCTAACATTGGTGTAGCCACTTAATTGGCTTGCATCAATAGCGTAAGTTGCCTCAACTCTTAAACCATCAAAATCAATCCCAAGCCCTAGCTCTGCAGAGGCGCCAGGATTTGTATATTCTTCAAAAGTTCCTGCCTTTCCTGTATTTGTTCGGGTCGTCGGATTATTGGCTCCAGCTGCTCCAGTTATATATAGCTTGGGGTAATCGTTCCTGTCCTCTTGAGCAATGACAGGCAAGGTAGCAATAGAGATGGCAGAAGCCAACAGTCCTATGGAAAGGTGTCGCAACATGAAGTGTCAATCAGCTACGAATAGGATGACTCGCTTGTGTTGCTGTTGATAGCTGCAGTAGGCAGTTTCAGCATTGCTGCTATCCCGTAGCTAGCAAAACCCCGCTTGTGGCTGGGCTACATCTTTAGACAGAGAAGCTTGAAATATCTAAGGGAGTCAACTAACGTATAATCTTTATTGAGCATTCGCCAAGCAAATGGGACTAAGGACAGTCAATAAGCGAATCGCTCTTTGGGTTACAGAGAAAGTTGGCACAATGTGGTGTGCTTATGCATTTTGCTTGCTTGCATTCATTTCTTTGCCTGAAGCATTGGCTTCGCAAGACCCTTTGAAGATCGTCTCCTGGGTGGCACAGACTTTTCTCCAGCTTGTACTGCTTCCCATCATCATTGTTGGGCAGAATATTCAGAGTAATATTGCTGAGCAGCAGGCTGATACTGATAGCAAAACACTTATTGCTATTAAGCATTTAGCAGAGGAAATTCATGAAGCAACATACAGGTCAAGCGCTGCATTCCTTGAGTTGAATGACTAATCGACGTATTTCGTGTATATGATCTCAATCATTGAATTGAATTGAATTGAATTGCGTTGTCTTGGGTTAACTTTTTAATTCTATCGGCAATGGCGCTGTTCGATTTTGTTTCGGCTCGTTAACCACGTTTTTTCAATCTTTTTGGCGCTAAGCATTCAAGTGGATGGTGAATGGAGTAGCCAATGTGCTTTGATGCCATATTAAGAGGCTAACGTTACGCAAGAAAATTAAACGGGCTTTCGGATAAATTATTAGATAAATCTTGCCTGCAATAGAGTTGTTTTAGTTGTTTCTCAAAGAGCTTCAATCGCCTTCATCGCTGGAACAAATTGATCGCTGTCTTGATTGAAGTCTGTGCATTTTTTGTTCATGGCCTCACTGACCAGCTTGATGGTTTGTGTTGCTTGGGGAGACTTTAACCAATCCTTTTGCGACTCCCAATGATTGTTTTTGATCGCAGCTTCCACGATCAGATCAGCACGCTTTTGGCTGTAGTCGGCGTGGATCACCTTGCAGGCTGCATATGCAGATTGACCCACGAGTCCTCGACGCATGTCTTGCACAGACGTTTGGGTTGTCTGGGCGTGTGCCCCACTCCAAAGGATCGATTGACTCAGCATCCAACCAAGGCTGATCCAGGGCAAATGTCTGCGGGGCATCATCGGCTTACGCGTAGTTCGCGCTGAAAGTCTCGCCTGTGGCCATCGGGATGGCGAGCTCCTCTCTCCATTCGCTCAAGGGTTTCTCCCAGCCTTCCTCCCAGCGCTGCAACACAAGGGGCTTGGCCTGCAGGCCGATGCGCTGACCGTGCGCAATGGCGCGACTGATCGCTTCTTGTTCTGTCGGTTGAAAACGGAAGGCCTTAAAGCCCGCCAGAAGATTGAGCAGCACATAAGCCGGGAAGCCAATCTGGGTGGCGGTGATCGCCAACACGGCTGATTCCCCCTGCTCTTGGGTGTTGAGCCCAGCGATCACGTGATGAATGTCGTGGGTGGTGGCGATGCGTTGGGTGAGCCAGAGGGCTTCTGTGCTTGTGTCTCTGGGACGGAAAAAGTCGGCGTCGTAATTCAAACGGCGAATCATTCCTGCATAGGCCCGCCCCAATGTTCCTTCCGGGAGCAACTCCAGCATCTCAATGTTTGGTTGAAAGGCTGGGAAGCGCTGCTCCATCATCTCGGCACCGCCAGGTAAGGCCTTAAAGCGCGCGATCGAAACCTGCATCGCTTCACTGTCGAGGAAGTTGTCGATGAGGTCTCCCACCCCATGGAGCCCTCCCTCGGTGGATGCAATCTCGCGCAGGATGCGCAAATTTTTAATGGAGCGCAGCAGTTCTCTGGTTCGTGGCATCTAATGCTTCTTCAATGGGGCTTCCACTCAAATTTGGCTTGTAGCGGGGTCGGACGGCCTTCAACAGTGGGACCACTAACAAGCAGGTGCCGGCCATCAACAACCAAAGCACCAAGCCATGACCCTGCTGGTCTAAGAGGGCACCCGCGAGGAGAGGTGCTGCGATGGCACTGATTGCAAAGCACTGCGAGAACAGGGCCATGGCTAAACCGCGATGTTGCAGGGGTGTCTCTTCCACCATGGCTTCTGCTGCCGTTGGTAGAAAAGCAGCTTCCCCAAAGGCGATCGGAACCATCGCAAGCGCAATCAGGCTGCTGCCTCCGGCCCAAAGCGCTGATCCAGCCAGTAACAGGCAGCCTGTGATGAAGCCAAGCAAGCCCATTCCTAAGCCAAAACGCAGACTGCGCTTTGCCACCCAGTTGCCGATGGGCCACTGAAGCACCATTAACAGAAGAAGTTGCCAAGCAATTAAGCCGCCGCTGGAGGCTTCACTGAGTGGTGCGCGGGCAAGCCCTCCACGCACCATGTCGAGGGGAAGGGCGCTTTGCATTAAAGACACAATTCCAGTAGCGATCACGCTCACAACCAGCACTGGGATGAGGGGCAGAAGCCAGCGCCAATCTGCCTCTAAGTTGGCTTTAGCTTCTTTGTTGATGTCTCCGTTCAGCGCCGACTCAGTCTTGAGTTTGTGGTTGTTGGTTGTCGCGGCGCTGGCATGCAATAGCTCTGCCCGTCCATCGGGTAGCGGCGTGAGCAACAAAACCACGAGCATGCTCAACACGGCCGCGGCCTCAACCGCGTAAACCATCCGGATCATCTCCATGGAGGACAACACCGCACCAAGTAAGGCGCCAGTTGCGACTCCTAAGGCGTCGGCGCTGCGCGCCAGAGCGTATCCGCGGCTGGAATTAAAACCGCTGCAGCTCAAGGGAACGGACAATTCAATCGCAGGGAAATAAAGGCCGGCTGCCAAACCGATCAGCAACTGTCCAATGAGATATCCGTTGAAGCCTCTGGCCTGAAACAGCACTAAATCCGCCATCAAGGCGAGCAGGGCAGCCGCTCGGACAGGCCATGAGCAGGTCAGCCCGCGGTCCAGCAAGACACCACTCAGCAGCCTCGCCACCGTGCCGATCAGGGCAGAGGCCGCCAACCCTTGACTTACTTGTACTGCTGTGAAGCTGGCTTGGTGAAACACAATCGGTGTCAGATAGATGACACCACCCGCTCCAAAAGAGGCAAGCAGGCGAATGAACGCCACTTCTTGCAAAGGTGCGGGAAACTGGTTCCACCAGTGGACTGGTCTTGGCCTTGCGAAGACGCTCAACAGGACTGCGATTAGCTGCAAGTTGTCTATGCAGTTTGCTGTTTTTTGGCGTCTCACCGCGTCCGTTGTGGGCTGCTTCTCAGCTGGAAGTGCAGATCGATGGCACGGTGATTCCCTTTTCCATTGGTGATCTGGCGAAATGGGCGCGGTCTGATGGACGTCACCGCTCCGAACTCAGTACTTGGTTTTCGTTGTTGGCGCCCGAGAGTCGAGCAGGCGTTTTGGAGCTGCTTCAGGCTCCTGTGATCCTGGATCGCAGCATGGCGCGCCAGCTCTTGAACAGCTGGGCTGGCCGGCAATTGTTGGATCAAATTGCTGATTTGGTGCGGGTGGACGACGACACGGAGGGGGTGATCGTGCGTCAAACGATCAACGACCTTCTAACCCGACAGCAGCAGGTCTCCAGCTTGGATTTGCTTGAGGCTTTGCCTGCCGAGAGTGTTCGTCTTGATCTCGATCTCTTGCTCGAGCTGGCATCCAGTTGGCGGATGCAACTGGAGCGCCAACAACATTTGGTGCGCAGCCTGGATCGCTCTCCAGTGACGGCCACAGTTTCTGAGCCTGCTGCCGTCTTTCCTCAGGACGCCGACTCGTTGTTGGAACCGCGCTTGATGTCCTTGGCGGTTCCTCATCGCGAGGAGCCATTGGGGTTTCAGCTCTGGTTGCCTGTGGAGGGGGCTCCAAAGCGCGAGCAATGGATGGTGCTGATGCCTGGATTAGGCGGCAGCCCAGATCATTTCCGTTGGCTTGGCCGCGGCCTGAGTCGTCGCGGCTGGGCCGTCTTGGTTCCAGAGCACCCTGGCAGCGATGACGAAGCGGTCCAGGCGCTCTTAGAAGGGCGTCTTCCCCCTCCAGGGGCGGAAGTGCTTCCCGCTCGCCTTCAGGATCTTGATGCCTTGCTCAAGGCTCGGGATCAGGGGGTGTTTCGGGTTCCAGGTGAACGTTTGGTCCTCGCTGGCCACTCCCTGGGTGCCTTTAGTGCGCTGCTGTCAACAGGTGCCAGGCCGGCTCCAGGTCTTGCGCGTCGTTGCTCGTCAGCCTTGGGTGACTTGCCGCTCAGTAACTTGTCGCGCCTCTTGCAGTGTCAGTTGGTGGATGTGTCTTTGCCACAGCAGGTGGCACCCCCTGCGTTGTCGGCTGTGATCGGCTTCAACAGTTTTGGCAGCTTGCTCTGGCCTGCGGACTCCCTTACCAAAACCGTCAACGTGCCTGTGTTGTTTACTGGTGGCACTCTCGATCTGATCACGCCACCGATCAGCGAACAGTTGGGCTTGTTGTTGGCGATGCCGGCCGACCCCTCGAGCCGGGTGGTGCTTGTGGAGGGTGCAAGCCATTTCTCCCCCGTGCGCGTTGAGGGGCAGAGGCAAGGGGGACAGGGTGAGGATCTCTTTCAGCTGGGAGAAGATCTGGTGGGTGTTCAGCCGCTCCAAGTGCAGGCGCTTTTGGAGCAAGAAGTCGTCCAATTCTTGGAGGAGCAAGAACAGCGCAAGGGTGCGCAGCGCTTCAAGGCCAAGACCCTGCATTTGAAGTTGGGAGAGCTTCATCTTCATCGGCTCGATCGCGAAGCGGCCTCAGTCCTGGTGCCTCAATAACGGATGCGTGGATCGAGCACAGCCACCAAGAGATCGACCGCCACGCTCACCATCACGACGAGGGCGGCGATGGCTACCACGATGCCTTGGACAACCGGGTAATCGCGTTGGTTGATGCTCTCGTAAAGGCTCATGGCAATGCCTGGCCAGGAGAAGGTCACTTCAATGAGTAGTGCCCCACCGATGAGTGATGCCACCGTGATGCCTGCAATCGTGAGCACGGGCAGCAGAGCATTGGGCAAGGCGTGGCGCAGTACGACCTGGACTTCGCTCAGTCCACGGCTCCTCGCCGATTCCACATAATCCGATTTCAAGCTGCGGTTCAGATTGAGCCGTAGAGCGTTCGTGAACACGCCGCTTAACAGGAGCCCCAAGGTGCAGGCAGGCAGCACGAGGTGCCGAACGCTTCCTTGCAGGGCAGCCCAATTGCCGCTGATCACGCTGTCAAAGATCAGAAAGCCGCTGCCTTCTGGGGGGATCAAGCTGGGAGGGAATCTGCCTCCAACGGGCAGCCAGCCGAGCATGACCGCAAACACAAGTTGGATCAGCATCGCCGCCCAAAAAGGTGGTAACGCGTAGGTGCCAATTCCGTAGAAGCGGCCGGCGAAGTCCAATTTCCCCTCGGGCCTGGCAATTCCGCTAAACCCCACGGCTAAGCCCAGAACGGCCGCGATGATTAAGGCGGTGATCCCTAGCTCCAGGCTTGCCGGGAGCGTTTTACTGATGATCGAACGCACCGACTCGTTATTAATCAGTGCATTGCCTAAATCTCCATGAACCAGCTTGCTGAGAAAATCAAAATATTGATTCCAGAGCGATTGATCGAGGCCCAGGCTGCTTCTCAGGGCGGCTTTAGCGGCTTCTGGGGCCCTGCTTCCGAGTACCGCATCCACCGGGTCTCCCGGCGCGACACGCAGTAGCAGAAAGACCAGGCTGGCAATCAGCCAAAGCATGAGCGGCGCGAGTGCGAGTCGGGTTGCGCAATAGCGGAAAAGCTCCCTTCCTCGTGCCATTAGCGTCGCTCTCCCAGTTGGGCCAGATCCACGAGCCCGTTGCCATTAAAGATCGGAGGGTTCAAACGAAGCTGAGCCCAGGCTTTTGGAGCCACAACCCAGACCGGGAGGTAAGGAGCTCCTTTTGCTGCCATTGCATCCACGGCTCTCAGTTCTTGTAGACGTGCCTTGCCTTGAAGGCTGTCACTACGGCTTAACGCTGCTTGCAGCCCTGGTTCGGTCCAGAAGGTGCCTCCATCCACGGCCTCACCCTCCTTGCAGATATTCCCTTCCGAGCGCTTGCAGCTGAGCAAGGGGGTGAGATAGGCCTCAGGATCTGGATAGGAGCCACCCCAGTCAAGAATCACGGCTTCGAACGATCCTTCGCTGAGCTGTTTGTACACCGTGGTCGACTCCACGCCGTTGAGGGTCATCTGGACGCAATCGGGCAGATCGCGTTTCAGCTGCGCTTGCCAGGTGAGAGCCATCAAACGATCGGAGGGGACGTTGGTGCGAAACGTGAATGGGACTTGCAAGCGACGCCCTGTGCAGTACCCGGCTTCTTGATACAACTGGCGGGCTGTGGCGAGGTTGTAGGTGGGCCAGGGCTCGGTTTTTCCTCCCTGCAAACTGGGGGGAATGAGGGACCGTAAGGGCTCTCTTTGGTTGTAGCTCACGCGGGCGCTGATCAAGCGGCGATCCAGGCTGTGGGCAAGGGCCCGACGCACGGTTTGACGTTGCAGGGGCGGGCTATTGGTGCGCAGAGTCACAAAGGTGATGTTCATGGCCGGACCTTTGCTCTCGCGCAGCAGGGCCTTATCTGCCCGTTCGCTTAGGGCTCGTTTTTGATCTTCATCGATGGAGTTGGAGAGCAATACATCCACCTCGCCGCTGATCAGGGCTCCAAACAGTGCTGTGGAATTGCTGAGGTTGATGAGGTCCAGTCCCACATTGTTCGGAGGTTTGCCCCAGTAATGGCGGAACGGGAGAAGACGCTGTTGGGTGTTGCGAAAGCTGTTGAGAATGTATGGGCCTGTCCCGACAAAACGATCATTCAAGAATCGATCGGCATGGTCGGCGTAGGCCTTGGGAGAAACGGGGGTGAGATAAGGGGATGTGAGCAGGCTTTCGATCGAGCTGGAGGGCTCCTTGAGGCGCAGGCGGATCTCGTAAGGGGAGGGGGTTTCAATCGCTGCGATGCGATTATTCAGCAAATAACGCTGCGAGCCGATGCGTAGGAAGCGATTCAGGCTGAAAGCCATCGCCTTTGCGTCAAAGCGACTGCCGTCGTGGAACAGCACATCCCGGCGCAAAGGGATCGTCAGGCTGAGTCTGTCCTCTCCGAGCACAGGCATGGATGCGGCCAATTGGGGCTGAAGCTCCCCGCTTGTGCCTCGGATGTAGAGCGTGTCGCCGAGAGCACTGAGCACCTGAAGCACCCCTGTGGTGCTTGCCAGAGCGGGATCGAGCGAGCCAATGCGCCCGGCGCTGGCAACCGTGAGTCGGTCGCTTTGGCGTTTGGGCTGACAAGCGCTTTGGCTTAAAGCAAGGGCCAATCCGATCAACACGCTGGCCTGAAGGCTGAAGCGACGGCGATCAGTCACGCAGCGGTTCGTCAATGCAATCGCTATTCAACGCCCTCTAGGCACGATTTGTCGTCAATCGCTCTCGGAGATCGCGCTGGAAATCTGTTCAAGGGCCACCTCGAATACAGGAGATCCCTGGGGCTCGAGCGGCCATTGGCGGATCCAGCAACGGTCGTGGTCGTCGTCAATCCCGATCACCTGAAAGGGGCCTTCACCAGAGCGGAGTTTGATGCAGTCCCCTTGATGCAGCGTCATGGCGGAACGAGATTTCTGCTGGTCGCAGTGTGATCCGTAAGCCAGGGTCAGTTCGTTCGACATGAACGTTCGAGAGCACAGATCTGCAAATGCAGATTTGCTCTGTGATACTTCTTACAACTCTGCCCTATGCCGGGGCCGTACGGCCATCCGAAGTTGCGGATGTGTGGGCCTGCTCAAAGACAGCCGAGGTGGGCATCCAGGCTCAGAACCTCGGGAAGTGCATGAATCGCTTGAAGTGCGGCACTCATTTGCCCGTTGCCGACAACCTGTGTGATCACAACGATTTCAGCTCCCGCGTCACTGGCTTCGAGCTGAACGATCGATTGAATGGAGACGTTGTGGTCGCCGAAGCAGCTGCCGATTTGGCCGATCACACCGGGGGCGTTTTCTGTTTTAAAACGCACATAATTGCGTTGGCTGGTCCGCTCCGTGTTGACCAAATGGCATCTCCGCCAGCTAGAGGCTGCGAGCAGGGGATCCAGATTGCCTTGGGCCGGATTGAGTTGGCGGATGCCCGCAATGTTGAGGATGTCAGCGACCACGGCTGAGGCGGTGGGCCCTGAGCCAGCGCCAGGCCCGTAGAACATCACTCTTCCGATGGGATCTCCCTCCACCAAAATCGCGTTATTCACGCCATTCACTCCCGCCAGGGGATGGTCTTTGGGGACCAGGGTGGGTTGCACGCTCACCGATAGGGGCAGGGATGTGGGGTTGCTCGGTTCAGGATCCATGCGTTCGGCGACCGCGAGCAGTTTCACGCCGTAGCCCAATTGCGTGGCGTAATCCACATCCCTGCTTTGCAGGGTGCTGATGCCTGCCGTGGGGATGCTGTTGCGATCGATCGGTCCCCCGAAGGCGAGCCCAGAAAGAATGGCAATCTTGTCGGCGGCATCGAGTCCTTCAACGTCTGCGGCTGGGTCGGCTTCGGCGTAACCCAGCTCCTGGGCCTCGCGCAGGACCGCGTTGTAATCCGCACCCTCATCGGCCATGCGGCTCAGGATGTAATTGGTGGTGCCGTTGATGATTCCACTCACGCGCTGAATGCGGTTGCTGCCGAGCGATTGCTTGAGCGGCTCGATGATCGGGATCCCGCCGCCTACAGCAGCCTCAATCAGCACGTAAACACCCGCGGCAGCGGCGGCGGCTGCAATTTCTTCGCCATGCCTGGCGATCACAGATTTGTTGGCGGTGACAACCGACTTGCCGGCTGAAATCGCGCGCATGATCAGCGTGCGCGCAGGTTCGATGCCTCCCATCACCTCCACCACCACGTTCACGCCAGGGTCGTCGATGACGGCTTCTGGAGAGGTGGTGAGAAGGCTTGCGTCCAGGGCAATCGGCCGTGGACGGTTCTGGTCTCTCACCGCAACCCGAACCAGGTCCAGATCAGCAATCAGGGGATGTCTTCCCTCTGGTGTCTGGAGAATGCTTGCCACTCCGGCACCCACAGTGCCGAGACCGAGAAGGCCGATTCCGATCCGGGTGGACATTGAACAAGTTCCGTTTGCGTCGCTAATAACGAGACTCTATGAATCCATCGCCTCATCGGCGTTCTTAAGGGCCTGGGCCTGGGCCTGCATCGCCCGCAAAATATTCAAAAAACCGTTAGCCCTCGAAGGGGTCAGGCTTGCTTGTAGGCCAGTGGCGGCGATAAAGGCGGGGTCTACGGCGAGGACTTGATCCGGGGTTAAATCACTCATCCCTTTGATGAGCAGGGCGAGCAACCCCTTGGTGATCAAGGCGTCGGACTCTCCTTGCCAGTGCACATGGTTGCCCTGGAGAGCGGCATGAATGAACACCTGAGACACGCAACCTTGCACTTTGCGGTCTTCGGTTTGCAGGTCTGCAGGCATCGCAGGAAGCTTTTTGGCGAGCCAGAGCACGTATTCGTAACGTTTGCGTGGGTCTGGCGTGCCGCTAAGTCGATTCGCTAGGCGGTCAAGCTCTTCGCTTCCGTATTGACTTGAAGAGCAGCAGGGTTCTGCCATGGACGGCTTCAGCGATGCAGGCTGGGTTGGCGCACCTTAACCATCAGGCCTACAAGTCCGAGCAGGGCCGGTGCCCCCAGCCAGGCCCAAAGCCCTAGGGCAGGGGTTTGGGTTGGCGTTTCCACCACCTCGTCCAGCAAGACGCTGCCCTGGCGGATCGGTAATGCCAAATAGTCGCGATGTCCGGGGCCACCATCCACCTGCAAATCCAGGACGCCTTCAACCAGGTTTGGGAGCGTTAAGACCATTTGTCCATTGGCTCCGATCTGACCCAGTTCCTCTCCGGGTGTTCCATCAGCGTTGAGCAGGCGTACGGCAGCCCCCTCAACAGGCTCACCTGTGGAGAAGCTGCTACTCAGCTCCAATTGGCCATCCAGGTAGCGCAGGGAGCTTTCGATCCCGTGGGCCTGGACCTGCTGACCTGCCACGAGTCCCAGACCCAAAGCGGTGCATGTGACCAGCAGGCGTCGTGAAAACACGGTCATGGCAGCAGGATGACGAGATCGTCATCTTGCAGAACATTCGCTCCGCTGGCTAGCCCTGCGCAAGCTGCAGCCTTGCTCGGTGATCCAACCATCCAAGGGCTGATCCCAGGGGTCTGTGGGTAGCAAGGTGGGATGGACGCACGCTTCCGGCAGGACGGCGAACGTTGGCAGTGTTGACCATCCCGGCTGACGAAGCAAACGGTCATAACAACCGCCCCCATAGCCAAGGCGCATGCCGTTGCGATCGACCGCCAAAGCTGGAATCAGCATGAGAGCAAGCTCGGCCGGTGGCAACGCTGGTGATGCGAGTGGAGCAGGAATGGAAAAGGCATCAGCGCGAAGCTCTTTTGGCGATGGGGCGTTTCGCCAAGCGTGATAAGTCACGCTGTAATCCGCTGCTGTTGCAGGCAGGGCTAAGCCTGCGGGCTGAAGTTCGGCCAGCGGGCGTAAATCAGGTTCCCCTGGAAGGGGCCAAGTGATTCCGATGGCTCCCTGGCACTGAGCTGGATCTTGGGCGTTTAAGTGGGAAAGCACGCTTTGAACCAGTGAGGCATTCAGCCCTGGCATCAGCGCATGGCGCACGCGGCGGTAGGTCGACCTCAGGGCCTGTTTATCCATGGGTTTGCTTCGCTGAATGCGATGCACTTGTGCAACCACTGTGCAGTCACTGTGCAGTCACGTTGTGAGAACGATGGGGGGTAAGCCGTTTGCTGGGCGCGCGCGAATCCTGCCTGATGTACCTTCGCGTTAACAAAAAAGAAGACGGATGAAAAAGCTCAAAACTTGGCTTAGCCAGCTCAATGCCTATGCCAACAAGCATCTTCAGACCTGGGAGATGGAAAGAAAGCGCTAAAGAACGGCAGCTTTGATGCCTTGATCGTTGAATCCCAGGGTGCTCTTTCCTGCTGCGCCCTCGTCTTGTCTTAAACGTGGATAACCCCATGAGTTGACGAATGAGAGCGGTTCTCTTGTGTGCATCCCTGCTGATGGCTGTCCCTATTGCGGCGGCGGAGAAGGGCCGTTCAACTGCGCAGGGCGTTAATCAACAGATGGCGACGGCTCAAGCGATGCGAGGTGTTCCCAAGGGGGCAACAGTTGTGGATACCACCTGCAAAGAATTTGCTGTTGGTGCCTTTACCTATCGGTTCCAATGCACAGTCCATTGGGCTCAATAATCGGCGCCGCTTGCACGCCCCTTCTTGATTCCAGCCTGGGCTGTTTGGCACTTCCAACAGATGCCAACCCTCTCAGCCTGCTGGTGCATTCCTCATCGTTGATCACGCCCTTGTGCGTGGGCTTCGTCTTGCTGATGTCTCTCTGAAGCAATCAAGATGCGCGAGCGATTTTAAGGATTTAGTAAAGAGTTTTGAACGTGGGAAAGCTCGGCCAGCCCATTGAAGTGGCTGCCTTGCCCCCGTTCATGCACCCGATCTCACAACAACAACGATGCAAGCGTGGAGCTCAATGCAACTCAGAGGATGAAGACTTTTCCGGAGGCAATGTCGAAATAGCCGGCCTCGATCTGAAGCTGTCCCGCTTGAACGGCGTTGGCTAAAACATCGCTGCGAGTCGTGAGCTGTTCAGCGGTCGCTTGGGCGTTGGTCTTGATGGCGCTCATTAAGGTGTCGCCTGGAATCAGGTTGGCTTGAATCGGTTTGATGAGCTGATCGAATAGTGGCGTGAGTGAATGATTTGCGCGAGCGGCTCGAACAGCGCCACAATTGCTGTGGCCTAAGACCAAGATCAAGGGCGTTTTTAAGACCGCGACGCCAAACTCGAGCGAGGCGATTCCCTCGTCAAAAGGTGTGTTTCCTGCGCTGCGGACGACAAACAAATCACCAGCCGCCGCATCGAAAATCCATTCCGGAGCAACTCTGGAGTCGGCACAGCTGATGATCGAAGCCCAAGGGGATTGAGACTCTTCCAGAACGCTCGCCGGAAGGAAGCAATGGTCTAACCAGAGGTTGGACATCACTTGGGCACGTTCATTCAAATCCGTTGCCTTGTTTTTTGCTTGCCAAGCGTCCGCAAACCGGGCATTTCCATCGATCAGGGCCGTGAGTGGATCCTTTGGGCGGCAAGATCGGGCCGATTCCTTCGATGATGGAGCGGCTGCTTCGGCCTTGGCAGGGTGGATGAATGGCAGTGCTGCTGCGAGACCAAAAGCGTTCAGGCCGCTGCGAAACAGAAACGAGCGTCGATTGAGTGTCACGAAACCTGCTTGTCGTGAAAACTGATGTCGCTCAAACATGCTTTAGGGAGAGCACGTAGCGATTGGCTTTGAAGATCGAGGTGGAAAGAGCGGATCAATCGGTGCTGATCAAGTGCCAAAAACGATGGTACGCAAACGTGAGGCAGGGCTCTCAATCCAATCACACGTTTTGAAGTGCTGCAGTCACACTCATTCCAAGCTGCGATTCCTTCCTCAATCTCTTCATAATCAGAACCGATTTGAGTCGTTGTTCCAACCGTTCACTGGCTGTTGTCTGATCGATTCCGCGCGCGAGCTCTCTTACAGATGTAGGGGACTTTTAGATCGATTCCGCGGCCAGATACAGCGAACCAGCAAATCCATCGCGTCGTTTTCGATCACCCCACACACATTGCAGATCCCCCCGTGTTTCCTTGTGATAGAGATCTTCTGCTAGCTGCACAAGATTTCCGCCGGTCTGCAAATAGTCATCGGCGCTTTCGTATCCATTGTTTTGAAGCCACTGCACGGTGAGGTGGATAGCAGTTTCTTCGACCCTGGTCATGGTGTCTTCACGTCATCTTGACGTTCTACTCGGCTGATCACGTCAGTGCTTGGCAATAAAAAACCCCGCCGGTGGCGGGGCTTAACTCAAGGATTGGGGAAACGAATCACTCGTCGCCTTCTTCCTCACCACCCACAGGGATGAGGCGTATAGCTTTTTTGCCAAGCTTGATGGTGAATTCATCACCAACTTGGAGATCGAGCATGGCTGTATAAGCCTTGCCGATCAGCAGATTGCCGTTGCCTTGAACTGTTGCAACGTAAGAAAGCTTGCGTCCGCCTTTACCAACACCAGCATTTCCGCCACCAAGGTCAATGCCCTTGGCATTGAGGAGAGCCTCATAAAAGGCGGTGAAATTGACCCGATCACTGCCGTCTTTCTTTTTGGAGACGTAGCCACAAGCGGTGGCGAGATCAGTCTTGGATACATCGCCCAGGTCTTTGACCTTGGAGAGCAGTTCGGATCCGGTAAGCATTTGAAACTTGCGTTTCACTATTACTAACAAACCCCATGCCTACTAGTCAACTATTTGCCCATATCAGTTGTTCTCCCTCTTGCCTCCTTCTCTGGCAGGAAAGGATTCCGATTCAATAGTTTTTCATTCTGAGAGATGTTGTGACCAACTTTTTCTTGTTGCTGCAGGGCTTTTGCGCTGATGCGGATGATGCTGCCTTACCAGACCAGAGTCAGGCGGGACTCTTCATTTTGTTTCTGGGCTCATTTGCTTCCTGATCCAGCGGCATGCCTTATATCCTGATGCTGTGGAGCTGATGTCTTCGTTCCTGACGCTGAAGATCCTTCGGATAAACGAGCTCGTTGAAGGGTTTCGCTGTGAGTTGACTAGCAGGAAGGTTGTCAATGTCTGGGCTGTCTCGGTTGTGCTCAGTTCACCTCCTGTTGTTACCGACTGTCCCGCAGCCGTTTGCTTACCAGTTCTCAATCCAGTTTGAGGTTGTAGCTCTCCAGCCCAGTTCAAGTCTTTGGATTCGCTAGGCCTTCAGAATCCATGGATTAGGGCTTGTGTATCTGAGCTGTAAAGACAGAGCGGCACTAAGTCAGCCTCTGCTGCCTCCGAGGTCAATCTTGATGGGTTGAGGTTTGTGCGACCGCATCATCCATTTCCTCAATAGCGAGATGAGATCGTGCTTCTCAGCTCGCAGGCTGTACGGAGGTTGCCTGGGGAATTAACCGCCTTCGATTTTTACTCAGTGAGTGGATTTTCAGATTTTGTCGCTTTCGAGAGCCCGCTGTTTGAGTAAGCATCAGCTGAGTGCGCCGACTGTGCCGCTTCATCACATCGCCTGCCATGAAGTCTGCGCAGAGTTTTAAGTGTTTTTGGACAATGATCAGCAATGAGCTGACCTCTATGTGATACGTGTCTCAAATCAAGGCCATGTCGAATGGTGAGTGCCTGAAGATGCTGTTGGCGGGAGCCCATGTTGCTTCGATCGTCTTCGCTGGATGGCGATCGGGTGATCCAGCCTTTCGACCCATGCTTATTTTTCTATCAAGCCCTGTTTTTGCAGGGGATTTCGGCGTGAAAGTCTTAACGGCAACCGTACAAGGCTAGGAATCTTGCTTCATCGAGCGCCTGGAGGAGAACGATCGCTGATTCTTGGACGATGATCGGCAACACATTGTTGTTTCAGGTCAATAGCTTCTTTCTACCGATGGCTTCTTTCTTCAGGTTTGATTAGAACCTGAGTTCCGCTGGTCAGTGAATGCCTGCACCAAAATCCACGACGCAACCCAACGCTCGCTGTTGGGTTTGGTTCAAGGGTGATCCTCTGAAGACGGAGGGCTGTTGGAAGGGGGGCTGGTACGGAGCTCCTTCCGTGATTGGAGGTGTCAGGATTGAACATCACGATTATGTGCCGTGCAGGGTGCCGGAGTGGAGGGTGGTCTTCTCGGAGCCCGCTGATCTATTGGCACCGCCCTCTGTTCCAGTCGATGCGGAGTGGAAGCTGTACCCCACTGAGCCGCAGTGATCGTTCTTCAACAATCAGGTCGGATGGATCTGAAGTCCTCTGCTGGATCATCGACTTCACTATTTTGAGCAATCCGTGATTCAGTCTGACGACTCTTTCATGGATGCTTTGGCCAATAATTGCAGGCTTTCTAGGTTTTTCAGTGTTTGTTGAGTCTGCGCCAGCATGGGTCTTCCCTGGGGAGCGCAGTCTGCGATTAAGGATGCAGCCAGTGAAGCTTCTGATTTTATCAATTTTATACAGTGATCAATTCGAGATCTTGGTTCTGCGGCCTTGGATTCGCTTTTCTTGCTCAAAGTCGGAGCAATCTCTTTGAGAAGGTGATTGAGCGCTTCCTGTATTGATTCGATGCTTGCATCTGGTGACGTTGATCTTTGATCAGGTGGATTCATTTCAGAGGTTGATCCATCAATGGTTGTGATTTAATAGCTGGACATTCAGCTCTACCGGCTTGGTCTCGAGCTCCTATGGGTAGTTCCTAAGCCTGCAAATCGAACTAGTCAGCTGATTCTCATGATGAGCAGCTGTAATGGGATATACCTCCTGCATTGAAGTACTGATCAGGCTTCAGACGATAGTATTTCTCTTCGATTGCTTGTGATTGCTCTTCATAGGGATGGCTAAAGACCTCTTGCAACTCTTGGACAAGAGCGTAGTCACCTTGCTTCGCTTGTTGATAGGCAGGAGCAATGAGCCATTCTCGCCAGGTGTATTTCGGATTCATTTTCTTCATCTTTTCCGCGATCTCGGCTTGATCCCCACTGCTCCCTATCAGCCCGTTCCAGCTCTGAAGCCAGGTTTGCCAATGCTGCTCTATTTGTGGGGGAATGGGTGCATAAAAGCTTTTCTTTAAATCAGACAAATCGTTTGGTAGTTTGGATAGCTCTCGGAAGAAAATTGTAAAATCTACGTGTGTCTGTGCCATGAGTTGGAATAACTCCTGAACCAGAGATTCGTTGTAGTTATTCAAACCAAGTTTTTCTGTCCACATCTGCTGAATGGTGGCGTTGATTTTCTGTTTAAACCCATCACAGATCTTGTCTAAGTGCTCTAGAGCTGCCGCATCATCTTTGATAAGGAGCCTTATGGCCTTCCAAAACATATGAAAATTGGCTTCTGCTGCTACTGGCTGGTTAAAGAATGAGAAGTGTTCACCACCCCCAATCCAAGGTTGGTAGCACGGATCAAAGACCTCACAAAATCCAAACGGTCCATAGTCCAATGTAAAGCCACCAGCTGCACAGTTATCACTATTGAAATTTCCTTGGCAATATCCAATCCGTAACCAATGCGCAACCAAGGTCGTGAGCCGATCTCTGTACAGCTCGGCGAGCTTGACGACTTGAGAGGGAAAATCCAAAGACTGGTCTATTTCAGATTTGTATTCTCGATCGATTAAATGCAACACGATCATTCGTAGCTCTTGTAAAACGCCTGGATCGTTGCTGTTTCGAGCACGTCGTGCAAATAATTCCAATTGACCAACGCGTAGAAACGAAGGTGCAACGCGCGTTGAGATTGCAACCGGATCTTCTACTAAAATATCTGGATCAGAAGAGTTGGAGTTTTCCGAATACCAAGGTCGTCTTACTGCTTCTGTCTGGGAAACATAGAGAGTGAGGGAACGTGATGTTGGTACTCCAAGGGCATGCATCAATTCCTGTGCCAGAAACTCTCTTACACTGGAGCGGAGCACCGCACGTCCATCAGCTCCGCGACAGTAAGGAGTGGGACCAGCACCTTTTAATTGCATTTCCCAGCGTTGCCCTTTAAGGATTCCCTCAAACACAGAAATTGCACGACCATCTCCATAGCCATTGCCATTTCCAAATGGACATTGTTGATTGTATTCAGTTCCATAAATTGATAATGCATAGCCTGTGGCCCAACCAAATGGGCGCATCGGGGCTCGATTCACAGAGAGATCACCGGAGAAGAGTTTTTTAAATTCTTCATTCAAGGCTAGGTCTTGATCCAAGCCAAGTTCGGAGAACAATGTTTTGCTATGGCTTACATAGCTGGGCTTTCCCAGGGGCTTTGGAGTAACAGGCACAAAATGACCTGAGCGGACCTGCCGAGGTCGATGGTCATTCCCATCTTTCGTTGATTCAGGGTCAGGTTGAAGGGTCTCTAGGAGTGAATAATTTGTATGTTGAATAAAATCTTCAAAGGTTTCTACAGATTCTTCAAAATCTGATGTAAGTGGATGCGACATTCTTGTTACTGCTCTCTTGATCTTTTAACCATCTTACCGAGTTGCATCTCCTGTGCTCATCTCGTGCCCTTGCGATGCTGCTCCTCTATGGATTGATGATCCATTTAAGGATCAAAAGATGGGACGAAAGTATCCGTTGAATCTTTTTATTAAAGGATGCTCTGATATGGCTCCAATCCTTCATTGATCTTTTGGGTGCAACGCCCTATTTTTGTTCAATGGTTTTGCTGTTTTTCTTGCTCTATTTCTTTTACTTGTAGATGGTGCATTGATTTAGCTGCGATCAGTGACTATAATTCAAGTAATCAAAGGCCTGCCGCTTCTTCCTTGGGCTTTTAAGCCCCTGCCATTGACGATGGACTTAATCCAATCCAATGCCATTACCAACCTTCATCGACTTGCATCAGTAGAAGATGTGCTGCAATTTGTACGGTTGTGTGTTGATAAAAATCTAATCATCGATTTTGTCTTGAAAGAAGAACTTGATGCTTTTATTAAGCCAAGCAATACCTCAGGCTCTTGGGTTCGTCAGCAGATCGATGGTGTAAGAGTGAAAGCAGTTGATAAAAATGGCTGTACGATCTATGCCATCTGGATGAGGGAATCCTTGATGAAAGACTATGTGGCTTATTTGGAGTCAATTAAAAAAACACTTTCTGATGCTTCAGCATTTTCGTTTCCAGTGATCTGAGAATTCACTGCTGAATGTTTAGCAGATTGAGAATTCTCCAATATGTTCCCTCTTTACTCCAATGTAGTCTCCTAAAACGGCGTCTTCATTGAACTCACCTGTGAGGCATTCGATAACCTGTGTATGGATGAAGGCAGGTTCTTCGGCTTTGCCTTCTTGGTATGTAAACCGGTCTGGGTAGAGCGTTCGGTACTCATTGGGGATTGTGATAAACCAGCTGCTGTCGCTACCTGCGTAGTAAATCTCGCCGCCTATTCGGTAAAACTCGCCATATTTTTTTGCTTCTTCTGGAATTTTTTTGTAGATCTTTGCTTGTTCGTCTGCGGTGAGCCCAAGCCAGTTCAGGCTCTCTTCCATCTTCTCATTCATTAGAATTATTCATTAGATGCTAAG
>Ga0075479_10000276_pt1 | contig 21534 bp, 19 predicted proteins | sample DEB08_DNA_8_FD_76341 | JGI IMG/M metagenome (GOLD analysis project Ga0075479, IMG submission 76341) | Aqueous microbial communities from the Delaware River and Bay under freshwater to marine salinity gradient to study organic matter... | ecosystem: Environmental > Aquatic > Marine > Coastal ... | reverse complement strand
GTTGACACAGTTAAAGAAGTCCGCGCCGATTTTGTCCATTTTGTTAACGAACACGATACGTGGAACTTTATAACGGTCTGCCTGACGCCAAACTGTTTCAGTTTGTGGTTCAACACCTGCGTTCGCATCAAGAACACAAACAGCACCGTCCAAAACCGCCAATGAACGCTCAACTTCGATTGTGAAGTCAACGTGACCTGGGGTGTCGATGATGTTCAAGCGGTGCTTTGGTGTGTCAGCGTTTTCACCATCTTCTGTACGTTCCCAGAATGTGGTTGTCGCCGCAGACGTAATTGTAATACCGCGCTCTTGCTCTTGTTCCATCCAGTCCATGGTGGCCGCACCGTCGTGCACCTCACCGATGTTGTGTGACTTACCTGTATAGTACAAGATACGCTCAGAGCAGGTTGTTTTACCTGCATCGATGTGCGCCATAATACCGAAGTTACGATATAGATCTAATGGATATTCGCGTGCCATTTTTTAGCTGCCTTATCTGAATTACCAGCGGTAATGGCTGAATGCTTTGTTCGCATCGGCCATTTTGTGTGTATCTTCGCGCTTCTTAACAGCCGCACCACGAGAGTTCACTGCGTCAAGTAGCTCACCCGCTAGGCGCTCTTCCATTGTGTTTTCGTTGCGTGAGCGAGACGCAGAAATCAACCAACGGATCGCAAGCGCTTCACGGCGCTCTGGGCGAACTTCGACTGGAACTTGGTATGTTGCACCACCAACGCGACGCGAACGAACCTCAACAGAAGGTTTGATGTTGTCTAGCGCTTCGTGGAACACCTCAACAGGTGTGCGCTTTACTTTTGACTCAACACGGTCAAGAGCATTGTAAACAATCTTTTCAGCGACAGATTTTTTACCATCGATCATAAGGTTGTTCATGAATTTTGATAGAACACGATCACCAAATTTGGCGTCGGGCAATACTTCGCGTTTTTCAGCAGCGTGACGACGGGACATTCAAATTTCCTCTTACTTCGGACGCTTAGCGCCGTATTTCGAACGGCGTTGCTTACGATCTTTAACGCCTTGTGTATCAAGCACACCACGTAGGATGTGGTAACGCACACCTGGAAGGTCTTTCACACGACCACCGCGGATAAGAACAACTGAGTGCTCTTGCAGGTTGTGCTTTTCACCAGGGATATAGCTGATGACCTCAAAGCCGTTTGTTAGGCGGACCTTAGCCACCTTACGCATCGCCGAGTTAGGTTTCTTTGGAGTAGTCGTGTAAACGCGAGTACAGACGCCACGTTTTTGTGGGCACTGCTCTAGGTGCATTGACTTCGACCGTTTTACTTTTGGCTGCCGTGGCTTACGGATCAGCTGTTGAATCGTTGGCATTCCGGTAAGTTCCCCGTTCGCTCAAACTAAAATATCATGCACGAGGTGTCCCGTGCGGCTCAGGTCGCATATCGCGCGTCCGCAATACACAATCACCGCATGCGTTCCCAAATCGCGGAAACGACGCGGCGGATTTTCAGAGGATCGAGGCAGGGCCTGGATCTTGACCACTTCAATTATGAAGTTCGGCGATGGGGCGACCCCCACTCCGAGATAGGGCGCGTATAGGCAGAGTCGGCACCATTGTCAACATCTGAGCAGAAAGCTTTCATATTCTGTTCACATATGGTTGGACAATGCCCCATTTGCCCAGAAACTTTCCCATATTACGGAACCATATCGTGGGAAAAACGATCAGATGCAAGTGATTGGGCTTTGTCGATTTTCATACCCCGCATTGGGCGGATTTCAACGCGAACATGAAACCATCGAACAGCGTAAGGCGTTTTTGTATGACGAGGCCCACTTAAAACATCGGTTGCGATTATTTCGGGCGTTCAACCTACCCTCAATCCTTGCTCAGACTGACACGGATTTTCAGTATTTGGTCCTAGTTGGCAATGATTTGCCCGTCTGGGCCCGCGATCAGTTGAACGATCTGACCAAATGGGCGGATCACATTAAAATCCTACCATACCCCCCACATCCACATCGCCAGATTGCGGAGCAAGTCATCCTGGATCATTTGGACGTCGCACATGCGCATTCAATTCAGTTTCGTTTGGATGATGATGCGGTTCATCGCACATTCATTGAACGTTTGAAAACCACTGCAGCGGTTGGTGTGATTGACTACGCAAACAAACCACGCTTTGCCCTCGACTATGCACGCGGTTATGCGATCCGGCCTTCGGCCGAAGGATTGCAGGCCGAGGAATTGGTGCGAAATTTATGGACCCCCGCATTAGCAGCGGTGTTCAAAACATCGGCCAATAACACCGTCATGAATTTTGGTCATCACAAACTGGACCAACATATGCCCGTGATCAGCGATTGAGACACACCCATGTTCCTTCGATCATTTCATGATGAAAACGACTCAGCATCCGCAAGAGAGCTGGATCGTTTCAAATTCACGCCTCTCACCGCTCAACAACAACACCACTTCAAAACCGACTTTAACTTCGATATTGATCTGATTAAGCAGTTGTGGACCGACGCCTAATGCGCGCCTCTCGCAACATGGTGTAACCTCCAGATAGTGCGATAATCGCCGCCCCAATCAGCGTTTGCGCATCGGGCCAATCGCCAAACACCCACAGCCCAATGAACAATGTCCAAATCACTGCCGAATATCGGAACAGCGCCACAAACGAGATGTCCCCAACGCGCATGACCAAAACACTGAATGCGTACCCACCGACGATAAAGAAGGCCGAGGCAAGCAAACAGAATTGATCAAGCCCAGACATGTGCGTGAAATCGGCCCCGATCATCATGATGCCAGAATAGACCGTGACCGAAAGTGACGCGAGCAAGGTCACAAAAAGAGATGGAACTGCCTTGGACATCGCGCGCGTTGTTAAATCGCGCGCAGTCACACAAAGAACGGCGATCAAAACATAGATGGAATAAACATCAAATCCATCGCTCCCTGGACGCACGATCAACATCATGCCCCCAAAGCCCACCAAAATTGCAAGCAAACGCCGCCAGCCAATCGGATTTTTAAACAACAACACCCCGCCTAGTGATACGGTCAATGGCAGGGTCTGTAAGATTGCCGTGACATTTGCAATCGGCATGTGAATCAAGGCCGTTAAAAAGAAATAGGCCGCCGCAATTTCAGATGCAGATCGCGCGATCATCAACGTCCAATCGCGTGCGCTATGTTGAAATTTCAGCGCCTGAAGATACCAACACATGATCACCAATGCGACTGTTGCCACGATCCCACGCAGAAACAAAATCTCGAACAAAGGGATGTGTCCGCCCAGCAGTTTCACAAAGGTGTCATTCAGAACGAATGCCGCCATGCTAAGCATCATGAGCGTCGCGCCGCGTTGATTATCTGTCATGAATGGATCCGTGTTTTTTGCCGACTGTGCAGTGATTTTTTCACCAAGAAAAGAGGCATAAAGAAAAAGGCGCCGCATGCGACGCCTTTTCCAGTTCATATTTGATCTTCTTATTCGGCGTCTGGCTGATCATCCGTCGGTGCCGCGATTGCGACCGCCTGCTGTGCCTCTTCCTGACGTGCCTCGATCACAACATTGTCACGATCCGTCGCGATACGACTAACGCGTTGTGTTGCACCACCTGTGCCCGCTGGGATCAAGCGTCCAACAATCACGTTTTCTTTCAGGCCGATCAACTTATCACGCTTACCTTGGACAGATGCCTCGGTAAGAACGCGCGTTGTTTCCTGGAACGAAGCTGCAGAGATAAACGAACGCGTTTGAAGTGACGCTTTGGTGATACCCAATAGAATTGGTTCACCTGTCGCGGCACGACCGCCTTTTGACAGCGCTTTTTCATTCGCTGCTTCAAACTCGGCGCGATCAACATGTTCGCCCTTCAGAAGTGTCGTGTCACCGCTGTCAAAAATTTCATATTTCTGAAGCATCTGACGTACGATCACTTCAACGTGCTTATCGTTGATCTTTACGCCTTGCAGGCGATACACGTCCTGAACTTCGTCAATCATGTAGTTTGCCAAGGCCTCAACACCCATAATCGCAAGGATGTCATGAGGTGCAGGGTTGCCATCCATGATGTAGTCGCCTTTTTGGACGAAATCGCCCTCTCCAACTGGGATGTGCTTGCCTTTTGGCACCATGTATTCGACTGGTTCACGTGTCTCATCTGATGGTTCGATCGAGATGCGGCGCTTGTTCTTGTAGTCGCGGCCAAAGCGCACATAACCATCGATTTCCGCGATGATTGCGTGATCTTTTGGACGACGTGCCTCGAACAATTCGGCAACTCTTGGCAAACCACCTGTAATGTCTTTGGTTTTTGCACCTTCACGTGGGATACGTGCCAATACATCACCTGCGCAGATTTTTGATCCGTCCTCGACAGACAAAATCGCATCCACAGACATTGGATATGTGATAGGCGCACCCGCGTCATTGCGAACCGGCTCACCATCATCTCCCACCAAGATGATTTCAGGTTTCAAATCATTGCCGCGTGGCGCTGCGCGCCAATCAACAACGATTTTCTGCGTCATACCAGTTGCGTCATCAGTTTCTTCACGAACCGCAATACCGTTCACAAGGTCCACATGTTTCGCCATACCATCCTTTTCTGCGATGATCGGCAATGTATATGGATCCCATTCAAACAGTTTTGCACCGCGTTCGATTGTATCGCCCGCTTTGACGAACAATTTTGAACCATAGCTCAGCTTGTGTGATGCACGCTCTTCACCGTGTTCATCCATGATGCGCAACTTCATGTTGCGGCTCATGACCAAGATTTCACCATTCGCATTTTCCAAGATCGCTTCGTTTTCGAATTCGATCTTACCTGGTTGCGATGCCTCTTGGAACGATTGCTGACCACCCTGCGCAACACCACCGATGTGGAATGTACGCATGGTTAGCTGTGTACCTGGTTCACCGATGGATTGTGCCGCAATGATGCCAACGGCCTCACCCACGTTCACGATCGTACCGCGTGCAAGGTCACGACCATAACACTTGGCACACACGCCTTCGTCTGCGTCACAGGTCAATGGGCTGCGGATCCGCGCAGAGGCAACACCCGCCTCATCAATCGCATCTGACATCAATTCATCGATCAGCTCGCCTTTAGCGACGATAACTTCGTCCGTTCCGGGACGCATGATATCTTCGGCAGCGACACGGCCCAAGACACGTTCCGCAAGCGTTGCGATCACTTCACCATCATTCACGGCAGGTTCTGCCGTGATTGAGTTTTCAGTACCACAATCATTTCCACGAACGATACAGTCCTGTGCCACGTCAACCAAACGACGCGTTAGGTAACCAGAGTTCGCCGTTTTCAACGCCGTATCCGACAGACCCTTACGCGCACCGTGGGTTGAGTTAAAGTACTCAAGAACGGTCAAACCTTCTTTAAAGTTTGAGATGATTGGCGTTTCGATGATGTCGCCGTTCGGCTTTGCCATCAAACCACGCATACCGCCCAACTGCTTCATCTGGGTGACAGAACCCCGCGCGCCAGAGTGCGCCATCATGTAAACAGAGTTTGGTTCGTTCTCTGCGCCATTTTCATCCTGACCAGGTGCCGAGATCGTGTTCATCATCGCGTCGGTGACTTTATCGTTACACTTTGACCATGCATCAACAACTTTGTTATACTTTTCGCCCTGTGTGATCAGACCGTCCATATACTGTTGTTCAAAGTCTTTTACTTGGTCACGTGTTTCTTCAACGATATCCCATTTGTCATTCGGAATAACCATGTCATCCTTACCAAAGGAAATACCTGCTTTGAACGCTTCACGGAAACCCATGGTCATGATCTGGTCACAGAAGATCACAGATTCCTTTTGACCGCAGTAACGGTAAACCGTGTCAATGACGCGCTGAACGTCCTTTTTACGCAATAGGTTGTTCACGAGGTCAAACGGTGCCTTCGCGTTTTTCGGCAACAATGCGCCAATACGTACACGTCCCGGTGTGGTTTCGTAACGCTTAACCACATCATTGCCGTGTTCGTCCACTTGCGGGATACGCGCCATGATTTTCGCGTGTAGGTGAACCGCCCCTGAGTCAAGTGCGTACTGCACCTCTTCGATTGAACTAAAGACCATGCCTTCACCCTTCATGCCTTCACGCATGATCGTGGTGTAGTATAGGCCCAAGATCATGTCCTGTGAGGGAACGATAATCGGCGCACCGTTTGCAGGTGACAGAACGTTGTTCGTGGACATCATCAAAACGCGCGCTTCCAATTGTGCCTCAAGGCTCAATGGAACGTGAACCGCCATTTGGTCACCGTCAAAGTCCGCGTTAAACGCAGAACAGACAAGCGGATGAAGCTGGATCGCTTTCCCTTCGATCAATACGGGTTCAAACGCCTGAATACCCAAACGGTGAAGTGTTGGCGCACGGTTCAAAAGAACTGGGTGTTCACGGATCACTTCATCCAGAATATCCCAAACCTCTGGACGCTCTTTTTCAACCAATTTCTTGGCCTGTTTCACGGTGGACGACAGACCTTTGGCCTCAAGGCGGCTGTAGATGAATGGTTTAAACAGCTCGAGCGCCATTTTCTTGGGCAAACCACATTGATGCAGTTTCAACTCGGGACCCGTCACAATCACAGAACGACCAGAGAAGTCGACGCGTTTCCCCAAAAGGTTCTGACGGAAACGGCCCTGCTTACCCTTCAGCATATCTGAAAGCGATTTCAATGGACGCTTGTTCGAACCTGTAATGACACGACCACGACGGCCATTGTCAAACAAGGCATCAACAGATTCCTGCAACATCCGCTTTTCGTTTCGCACGATGATGTCAGGCGCGCGCAGTTCAATCAAACGCTTTAGACGGTTGTTACGGTTAATCACACGACGATAAAGGTCGTTCAAATCAGACGTCGCAAAACGACCTCCATCCAACGGCACCAATGGGCGCAATTCTGGTGGGATCACTGGAACAACTGTCAAAATCATCCATTCTGGACGGTTGCCAGACTCAAGGAAGCTTTCGACAACCTTTAGACGCTTGATGATCTTCTTTGGCTTAAGTTCGCCAGTCGCCTCTTTCAGCTCAGCGCGCAGCTGCTCTGCTTCGGCTTCAAGGTCGATTTGTGCCAACATTTCTCGGATTGCTTCGGCACCGATGTTCGCGGTGAACGCGTCCATGCCATAGGTGTCCTGCGCGTCCATGTATTCTTCTTCGCTTAGCATCTGACCGTATTGAAGATCGGTCAGGCCAGGTTCGATAACCACATAGTTTTCGAAATAAAGAACACGTTCCAAATCACGCAATGTCATATCCAGCATCAGACCGATACGGGATGGCAGTGATTTCAGGAACCAGATGTGTGCAACGGGTGAGGCCAATTCGATGTGGCCCATGCGTTCACGGCGTACTTTTTGAAGAGTAACTTCAACACCACATTTTTCGCAGACAACGCCGCGATATTTCATGCGCTTATATTTTCCGCACAGACATTCGTAATCTTTGGTTGGGCCAAAGATACGCGCACAGAATAGGCCGTCACGCTCTGGTTTGAACGTACGATAGTTGATGGTCTCTGGCTTTTTGATTTCGCCGTATGACCATGACAAAATCCGCTCGGGTGAGGCCAAAGAAACTTTGATTTCATCAAACATCTTTGGAGACGCTAGCGGGTTGAATGGGTTTGTTGTGATTTCCTGGTTCATTTTGATTTCCTCAAATTAGGGACGAAGGGGTGGGGAATAAGGGGTGACCGTTATTCCTCGTCCTCTGCATCCAGGAGCTCCATATTTAGGCCAAGGCCGCGGACTTCTTTGACAAGAACGTTAAAGGATTCTGGGATCCCCGCTTCAAAGTTGTCTTCACCCTTAACAATCGATTCATAGACTTTGGTCCGCCCAGCAACATCGTCTGATTTCACTGTCAGCATCTCTTGCAACGTGTAGGCTGCGCCATATGCCTCCAATGCCCAAACTTCCATCTCACCAAAGCGCTGACCACCGAACTGGGCTTTACCACCCAATGGCTGCTGCGTAACAAGTGAGTATGGGCCTGTTGAACGGGCGTGGATTTTGTCGTCTACCAAGTGGTGCAGTTTCAATAGATACTTCACACCAACAGTCACTGGGCGGCTGAATTGTTCGCCTGTGCGACCGTCAAATAGAACTGACTGACCTGATTGATCAAATCCTGCGCGGACCAATGCGTCGTTAACGTCCGCTTCGCGTGCACCGTCAAAAACAGGTGTCGCAATTGGAACACCACGTGCCACATTGCCCGCCGCTTCGATCAACTGATCCTCGTCCATGCCAGTGATGCCCTCTTCATAGACATCTTCGCCATAGGCGATGCGCATCGCCTCGCGAACGGGTGTTAGATCCCCGCTGCGACGATACTCTTGGATCGCGTCATCCACTTTTAGGCCCAGACCTCGTGCAGCCCAACCCATGTGTGTTTCCAAAATCTGACCCACGTTCATCCGTGATGGAACGCCAAGTGGGTTCAAACAGAAGTCAACGGGTGTGCCGTCCTCTAGGAATGGCATGTCCTCCATCGGAACAACGCGTGAAATCACACCTTTGTTTCCGTGACGACCCGCCATTTTATCACCCGGCTGAAGCTTACGCTTCACAGCGATGAACACCTTGACCATTTTCATAACACCCGGAGGAAGATCGTCGCCACGACGGACTTTTTCGACCTTATCCTCAAAACGTGCGTCTAACGCGCGTTTTTGTGCCTCATACTGTTCATGAAGGGCCTCAACAATCTGCGCATCTTGCTCATCCGCAAGCGCCAATTGCCACCAATGGCCACGTGTCAAAGACGACAACAGCTCTTCTGTGATTTCAGAATTCGCTGCAACGCCCTTTGGACCTTTGACCGCTGTTTTGCCCATGATCAGATTTTCAAGACGCGCATAAATGTTGCGGTCCAAAATGACCAATTCGTCATCACGGTCACGTGCAAGGCGTTCCACCTCTTCACGTTCGATCTGCAATGCACGTTCGTCTTTTTCAACACCGTGACGATTAAAGACACGAACTTCAACCACAGTACCGTAGTCACCCGGTTTCACACGCAATGATGTATCACGAACGTCAGAGGCCTTTTCACCAAAGATCGCACGAAGGAGTTTTTCTTCTGGCGTCATTGGGCTTTCGCCTTTTGGTGTGATTTTACCCACCAAAATGTCACCTGGTTGAACATCTGCACCGATATAAACGATACCCGCTTCGTCCAGGTTGCGAAGGGCTTCTTCACCTACGTTTGGAATATCACGTGTAATTTCCTCAGGACCCAATTTCGTGTCACGTGCGGCCACTTCGAATTCTTCGATGTGAACGGATGTGAACACGTCATCTTGTGCGATGCGTTCGGAAATTAGGATCGAGTCTTCATAGTTGTAACCGTTCCAAGGCATAAACGCGACAACCACGTTTTTACCAAGGGCCAATTCACCCATGTCGGTCGATGGACCATCTGCAATCACTTCGCCCTTACCAACAGTTTGACCAACCTTCACCAATGGGCGCTGGTTGATACATGTGTTTTGGTTTGAACGTTGGAATTTGCGCATGCGATAAATGTCGACGCCCGCGTCGCCCAGCTCAAGATCGCTGGTCGCGCGGATAACGATACGTTGCGCATCGATCTGGTCAACAATACCGCCACGTTTCGCCATGATCGCCGCACCAGAGTCGCGTGCAACAACGCCTTCGATACCCGTACCAACCAATGGTGCCTCAGCACGCAAAAGTGGCACAGCCTGACGTTGCATGTTTGACCCCATCAATGCGCGGTTCGCGTCATCGTTTTCCAAGAACGGGATCAAGGAGGCCGCAACCGAAACTAACTGTTTCGGGCTAACGTCGATCAGGTCAACATTTTCACGTGGCGCAAGTGTATAGTCACCGTTTTGACGTGTTGATACCAATTCATTGATAAAGTTGCCGTCAGCGTCCAATGTTGCGTTTGCCTGCGCAACTGTGTGACGCATTTCCTCTGTCGCCGACATGTAGGACACGTCATCCGTCACCTTACCATCAACAACCTTACGATAGGGTGTTTCGATAAAGCCGTATTTGTTGACGCGTGCAAATGTTGCCAAAGAGTTGATCAAACCAATGTTTGGACCTTCTGGCGTCTCAATTGGACACATACGACCGTAGTGCGTGGCGTGAACGTCGCGCACCTCAAACCCTGCACGTTCGCGTGTTAGACCGCCTGGGCCCAACGCAGACAAGCGACGCTTGTGTGTTACTTCGGACAATGGGTTTGTTTGGTCCATAAACTGCGAGAGCTGCGATGAACCAAAGAATTCGCGTACTGCCGCAGCTGCGGGTTTTGCGTTAATCAAATCCTGTGGCATGACAGTGTCGATTTCAACGCTGGACATACGCTCCTTGATCGCGCGCTCCATGCGTAGCAAACCAACACGGTATTGGTTTTCCATCAATTCACCAACGGAACGAACACGGCGGTTACCAAGGTGGTCAATATCGTCAACCTCACCCTTACCATCACGCAGTTCAACCAATGCCTTGATACAGGACACGATGTCTTCTGAACGAAGGGTACGTTGTGTATCTTCGGCATCCAAAGCCAAACGCATATTCATTTTCACACGACCAACCGCTGATAGGTCATAGCGTTCGTGATCAAAGAATAGCGTATCAAACAGACCGGAGGCCGCCTCAACCGTGGGCGGTTCACCTGGGCGCATCACGCGATAAATATCAAGAAGCGCAGTTTCGCGGTTCATGTTCTTATCTTGCGCCATTGTGTTGCGGATGTATGCACCCACGTTCACGTTGTCGATGTCCAACACTGGAATATCCGTGAACCCTGCGTCCAACAGATCTTTCAATGTTCCGCCGTTCAACTGACCTTCTTTGTCATACTCAACAGTCAGTTCATCACCTGCTTCAACGTAGATTGCACCGTTTTCTTCGTTGATGATATCTCGGGCGACGAATTTTCCGACGATGTGATCAAATGGGATCAACAGATCCGTAACCGCACCCTCTTCGATCAATTTTTTCACAGCGCGTGGTGTGACTTTCTTACCTGCCTCTGCGATCACTTCGCCGGTTGCGGCGTCGATCAAATCATAGGTTGGGCGTGTGCCACGAACACGTTCAGGGAAAAACTTTGTAACCCATCCACGACCCTTTTCATGGCGGAATGACACAGTGTCATAATAGGCCGACATGATGCTTTCTTGATCCATGCCAAGCGCATAAAGAAGCGTTGTGACAGGCAATTTACGACGACGGTCGATACGAGCGTAAACGATATCTTTCGCGTCAAATTCGAAATCCAACCAAGATCCACGGTATGGGATGATGCGGCAGGCAAACAACAACTTACCAGAGCTGTGAGTTTTGCCCTTGTCATGGTCAAAGAATACGCCTGGCGAGCGGTGCATTTGTGAAACAATCACACGCTCTGTGCCGTTCACAACGAATGTACCATTTGGCGTCATCAAAGGCATGTCGCCCATGAATACGTCTTGTTCTTTGATATCTTTCACCGACTTGGCGCCAGTGTCTTCGTCAACATCAAACACGATCAAACGCAATGTCACCTTGAGCGGCGCGCTATATGTCATGTCACGTTGCTGACATTCTTCAACATCATATTTCGGATGCTCAAGGTCATATCCCACGAATTCTAAGATAGAGGTTTCGTTGAAATCCTTAATCGGGAAAACCGATTGGAATACGCCTTGGATACCCTCTCCATCGAGTGGAGCTGGCTGATCACCTGAATTCAGGAATAGATCATAAGACGATTTTTGAACCTCGATCAGGTTCGGCATGTCTAGGACTTCGCGGATTTTACCGTAGTACTTACGAAGACGTTTTTGGCCAAGATAGCTTTGCGCCATGGTCGGTGTCACCTTTCTTTTCTCAACAGAAACACGAAACCGTCGGGCACCGGTCGCGTTCCCCAATGAGACAGCACAAGTTCGATCAATTCCCGGCACACTTCCCGTAGAGTGCCTCCCGATCTTTGAACTCTGCCTTAAAAAACGCCATCCTCGAAATGGCCCTTATTAAGACAGACGAAGCTGGATGCGAAAACTCGCACCCAGCTAAGCTTTGTAAGCCCAGGTTTCCCTGGCAAATTGGCTTATGCCAATTCGACCTCTGCGCCAGCTGCTTCCAGCTTGCCTTTGATGTCTTCTGCTTCGGCTTTTTCAACGCCTTCTTTGATCTTGCCGCCAGACTCAACCAAGTCTTTCGCTTCTTTAAGGCCTAGGCCTGTGATGCCGCGTACTTCTTTGATGACTGCGATTTTGTTGCCGCCTGCAGATTTCAGAACTACGTCGAATTCTGATTTTTCTTCTGCTGCTGCACCGCCTGCGTCGCCCGCTGCTCCTGCAACCATAACTGCGCCGCCAGCTGCTGGCTCGATGCCGTACTCGTCTTTCAAGATTGTTTTTAGTTCTTGTGCTTCAAGCAGTGTTAGACCTACGATCTCTTCTGCTAGTTTTTTCAGATCAGCCATTTTAGACTCTTTCCGTTACTAAAGGTTGTGTTCCAACGATGGGATATATCCATCGCAGGTAATCAAATTGCTTATGCAGCTTTCTCTTCGATGGTCGAAAGAATGCTTGCGATGTTGCTTGCAGGTGCGCCAATTGCGCCAGCGATGTTCGAAGCAGGTGCACCGATGCAACCCACGATAGACGCAATAAGCTCTTCGCGAGATGGCATTTTTGATACCGCTTCAACGCCAGCACGATCCAATGCATTTTCACCCATTGCACCGCCCAAGATCTCAAATTTTGAGTTTTCTTTAGCGAAGTCTTCGGCCACTTTGGCAGCTGCCACAGGGTCCTCAGAGAAGGTGAGCACTGTCATGCCTGTTAGGTATTGGGTCATGCTTTCGCATGGCTTACCCTCTAGGGCGATTTTGGCGAGCCTGTTTTTGGCAACACGCACAGATGCTTCGGCCGCACGTGCACGTGCGCGAAGATCTTGCATATCAGCAACTGTCAAACCTGCGTAATGGGCTACGACCACAACGCCAGAGCTTTCAAAGATTTGGCCGAGTTCCTCAACCACTTTCTCTTTTTGTGCTCTATCCACAGTTTCACTCCAATTTTGGGGATCACTCCCCGGCTCAGTTTTGCCAAGGAAACCTTGGCGTTCGGGGTCCGTGATAAGGGGCCGAGGCCAAAAACACCCGAAGGCTATGCCTTGCGGTGAAATTCTTACTCATTCCCATCTCAGGAAGGATTTATAGAGAAATCTCTACCCTCCGTCTCGGACAGACAATACCCCAGACGTTTGATACGCTGGGGTATTACGGTGTCACATAAGGGATTCTTTTACTTTTGCCAAGGGGGCAAAGCGAAAAAGATAATACCCTTATGTGACCCTCATCTTTTGAAAACAAAAAAGGGCGCGATAACCGCGCCCTTCAACTCTAATAAAGCGCTTATTACTCAGCTGCTGCGTTGTCCACATTCACTTTGACACCTGGACCCATGGTTGAGCTTAGCGTGATGCCCTTCATGTAGGCACCTTTTGCGCCTGTTGGCTTTGCTTTGGCAACGGCACCAACGAATGCACGGATGTTTTCGACAAGCTTGGCTTCGTCGAATGACGCTTTTCCAACGCCCGCGTGCACAACGCCGCCTTTTTCAGCTTTGAACTGAACTTCGCCGCCTTTTGCCGCCTGAACAGCTGCCGCAACATCCATGGTCACAGTGCCAACTTTTGGGTTTGGCATTAGGTTGCGTGGGCCAAGGATTTTACCCAAACGACCAACAACTGGCATCATGTCAGGTGTCGCGATGCACCGATCGAATTCGATTGTGCCGCCCTGAACTGTTTGCATCAAATCTTCTGCACCAACAACGTCTGCACCCGCTTCCCGTGCTTCATCTGCTTTAGCATCACGTGCGAAGACCGCAACGCGAACTGATTTGCCTGTGCCATTTGGTAGGCCAACAACACCGCGCACCATTTGGTCCGCGTGACGTGTGTCAACGCCTAGGTTCATCGCGATTTCGATGGTTTCATCGAATTTTGCAGACGCATGTGATTTAACCAACGCCACGGCTTCTTCAACTGTAAGGTTCTCTTTGCCCTGAAAGGCTTCGCGCGCTGCGCGTGTACGTTTACCCAATTTTGCCATCTTACTTCACCTCAATGCCGATTGAGCGCGCAGAGCCAAGGATGATTTGCATCGCTGCTTCTACGTCATTTGCAGAAAGATCTTTCATCTTTGCTTCTGCGATTTCACGTACCTGAGCTGCAGTCACGTAACCCGCAACTTCGCGACCAGGTGTTTCCGCGCCCTTTGGACGGTTCCGCTTACCAACTGGCTTCAGGCCTGCTGCTTTTTTCAAGTAATAAGACGCAGGAGGTGTCTTGATGTCCATTGAGAAGGATTTATCCTGATAATACTCAATGATTGTTGGGCACGGTGCGCCCTGCTCCATGTCGGCTGTTTTCGCGTTGAACGCTTTACAGAATTCCATGATGTTGATGCCGCGCTGACCCAATGCTGGACCTACGGGCGGAGATGGGTTTGCGCCACCTGCAGGGATCTGCAGCTTCAGCGTACCAACCAATTTCTTGGCCATATCTTTTTTCCTTTTCCAACGCCCCGTTGACGCGTCGCGGGGGCAAGTTTCGTTGTGTGGTCCGGTCAAACCGCCGCGGCGGCCCTACCTCCCACATATTTGCTCAGCCCTGCTTTGAGACCTGAGTAAATTCCAGTTCAACCGGCGTTTCACGACCAAAGATCGACACGGTCACTTTCAAACGCTGGTTAGCATCGTCAACAAATTCCACCAAACCGTCGAAATCTTCGAATGGTCCGTCGTTGACTTTCACTTTTTCACCGACTTCAAATGTCAGCAATGTACGCGGTGCTTCTTCGCCTTCTTGAACACGGTTGAGGATTGCGTTCACTTCTGCATCGCGCATCGGCATAGGGCGGCCTTGCGGACCCAAGAAGCCTGTGACGCGGTTCATTGAATTGATCAGGTGATATCCCTGATCAGACATCTCCATGCGCACCAAAACATATCCTGGCATGAAGCGTCGCTCGGTCGTGACTTTTTTCCCACGACGCACTTCGATCACCTCCTCAGTGGGCACCAACACCTCTTCGATCTCGTCCTCTAGACCAGCCTCGATGACAGATGTTCGAATTTGCTCGGCGATTTTCTTTTCAAAATTTGAAAGAACACTGACCGAGTACCACCGCTTTGCCATATGCTTTTAAATCCTTTTAATTCCCGCGGCTTGTGCCACATTTTGCGTATGCCACGCAGATTTCACGTCGCGTTAGCACCAAAAAAACCGGCGTGCAACGCGAATCGTCACACGCCAATTAATTGTTAGTCGCAGCATATAGCCGTAGGTCCACCGATTTTCAAGGCCGATCAATAACCTAGGTATCTGACTACATAAGGTGAGAACAGGTAGCTTACGCAATACCACACCGCATACACGGCAGCGCAAATAACAACTGATACGAAACGAGGTTTCGCTGATTTAAGCGAAAAAGCTCCACAGCATCTGGAGGCCCGAGCGGAACAACCAATCAAAAATCCCAAAGAATGTTGCGGCAAGCGCACTCATTACAAAAACCATACCTGTCGTCAACAAAACTTCGCGGCGCGTTGGCCACGTCACCTTAGAAACTTCCGAGCGGACTTGCTGAATAAACTGGAATGGGTTTGTCGTAGCCATCTGCGCACTCTCTGTGTATTGCACCGCTCAGTTAACGCTTTGAGCTGATGATTTCAAGAGCACATCTTGTACGTGACTATCACCGATCAGTTTTTATTGTCATAATGATTGTCTTATTTCGACTAACTTGCACCCAAATCTGAGTAAGTTACTAGCGCTAATCAACGACAGCAGAAGTCTATCGAATTGTTACAATTGAGCGCCATGAAAAATTACAAACACGCCCGAAACCCTACATTCCCTGCCGATTTGAGAAAAAAATGACTCCTACGGAGGTGTCAGACACGATTTATAAACACCGTCAATTGTGCTATACTGTGCGGGCAATTTCGCGACTCTCGGATTTGCACTTTCCTCCTAAGCTCACAACGAGAGAAAGTGAAATATTACCATTATTACTAGCTGGCATTACGAGAGATGAAATTGCATCCTCTCTAAGTGTATCACCCGAAACGGTAAAGTTGCACACGCGGAACATTCTTTCCAAATCTGGCGCGACCACGGTGCATGATGGTTTTACGACATGAACCTATACCGAACTCACTATGGTGTGGGCGGACAGTGAAGTGATCGTTTTCATAGCCTGTTTCAGTGCGTATGCCTAATCCTGCCTGGACGACAAGACGTTCGGGTCACAAACTAACTCAACATAACTGTGATGTAAGATGAATTATCAGAGTTCAAATTTTCATACGTCGCCAAAGGTTCGCTTGTCGATGCAATAGCACCTAGAAATTTACCAGACGGACCTAACGACGCTGATCATGCGCAAAAGTTCAGGATTATCCCAGGAGCAACTCTACATATGTTTGATCCCTACGAATTCAGTTTTGGCGTGACTTTCAAAGATGAATTCTATGACAACAAAGGATTATTCGTCGAACAGGCAACCTAGCCGGCACTCAGACGTGAATATATTTTTGAATTCGATCGAGCGGACGTCCCCGACCGCATCCAATACGACGTGCTAAGTGGAACGCATGCAATAGAGAACCACCCTTCGGATATGACCACAAACGGGCCCAGATTGTCGATCATCGACAAATCATCAAGAGTACCGATGAGCCTGCGGATTAAGTGGGAATGGGACGAAGATTAGACTGAAAGTGGCAGGGGCAGCAGGGTTCGAACCCGCGACCTACGGTTTTGGAGACCGTCGCTCTACCAGCTGAGCTATACCCCTAACGACGATGTGGATACGATGCCATGCACGGGAATTCAAGTACAAAACGCCCAAAAATTTGATTATGCACTAGCATCGAATAATCGCTGTCAAATCTGCTGATGATCGCGTTGAGAAGCAGGCATGTGCGACAGCGCAAATTATATAGAAACGACCTGGTCCTGCACCTGCGATACAACGTTGTAGAGCTTAGGATAAAACCCCATCAAATCCGCAACTGGAAATTCAAATTCAGGATGCGAAACTTGTGGTTTTTTATACCAATGAACAACAGATTTCGCGCGCCAACGTGCACGCATGATCGTTAAATTGCGCACCCATTCATCTTGGAGAGTGCGAAACACAATATCTGCCCGTGTTGCATTAATAGTGATAAGTTTCATGATCAAAAGTGATAAGTTTCGTGATCAAATGTTTGGTAAAATGACATTCAACAAAGTCGACCTCGGGAAATAGATCATATCGGGGGCCAAGTGCCGTCACAAATCGATCATTCCGTCTGGGATGCATGCGGTAAAACGGATTGGATCGATTGACGACACTGGGCGCCTCGACAAAAACAACCTTCGTATTCTCAATAATTTAGTGTATCGCATCATCTTCGGTATAAAACCCAGCGCCATAATGCTGCGCCCCAAGGTTACGGATGGGCATGCCCATTTCACGCTCTAACATGGCGCTGAAGGGATCTGGAACTTTACCCCCAAAGGTATCCGCGCGCTCTAGACAAACACCATATGAGTGCTTTCAAGATTTTTCTGATCCCGAAACAAATTTTTTGAATTAACTTATTGGCACAGTATAAGATCGACGGGACGTGCGTCCATCACCACATAACTCATAGCTCACCACCTAAATTTCGCCCACAATCAGGAGTCGCATGATTCTCTTTCTAGTTCGCTAACAAGAAATCTGAAATGCAGCCTTGTCAGCAGCATCAATGGAGTCATATGGTGCATTAAATGTCTTGGTTTAGGATGATTTGATGGCGATTCAAACTGTTGGTGTGATTGGCGCGGGTCAAATGGGGAATGGCATTGCTCATGTACTGTCACAGTCTGGCTACTCCGTTTTACTAAATGATGTGAACCAAGACGCATTGGACCGCGCAGTTGAACGTGTCAGAAAAAACATGGACCGACAATTCCGCAGTGGAAAGATTTCAGAGGATGAAATCAACTCCGCAATGGGGCGGATCAAAACGACGCTGGATTTAACAGAATTAGGCACATCGGATTTAATCATCGAGGCAGCAACCGAAGATGAAAGCGTAAAGCAAAAGATTTTTGACAGCGTGCTACCGCATTTAAAGCCAGAAACAATTTTAACATCTAATACGTCATCAATTTCGATCACGCGATTGGCCAGCCGCACGGACCGACCCGAAAAATTCATGGGGTTCCATTTTATGAACCCGGTGCCTGTAATGCAGTTGGTTGAACTTATTCGCGGCATTGCTACAGATCAGGACACGTATAATTCATGTCTAGAGGTCGTGAATTCACTTGGAAAAACTGCAGCAAGCGCCGAAGACTTTCCCGCGTTCATCGTGAACCGCATCCTGATGCCCATGATCAACGAGGCGGTCTATACACTCTATGAAGGTGTGGGATCTGTCCAATCAATTGACCAATCCATGAAACTGGGTGCCAATCATCCAATGGGCCCGCTTGAACTGGCGGACTTTATCGGACTGGACACGTGTTTGGCGATCATGAATGTTCTTCATGATGGATTGGCGGATACGAAATATCGCCCCTGTCCCCTGCTGACGAAATATGTGGAAGCGGGATGGTTAGGTCGCAAAACCCAACGCGGTTTTTATGATTATCGCGGGGAAACCCCAATTCCGACCCGATAGGATCAAGCGGTCCCAATTGTTTTTGCGCGCAGCCACTTCATAAAGCCGCGAGGATCACTAGACCATTCTTGGATTTCATCACGATCAATTGCTGCGCGTACGATTGGGGCCTGTGGCTTATTCATTGCGATCACAACTTCGCGGATCAATAATCCCTGCCGCAAAGTTGCGGAAATTTGGTTTGCAATCTGATAAAGCCGTGAATTTGCGCCCGGAAAAAAGACAGGAACCACACTGGCATTGGACCGTTGGATCATTTTCGCGGTAAACGGATTCCATTCACGTTCCACAACAGGTCCCATCATTGTGTCTGAAGAAGCGACCTTACCAGATGGAAAAATCACGATCACGCCGTCATTTGCCAAATGTTCCATCGCGCGCATTCGCATTTCAATGCTTTTGGCGATTGCATCTTCTTCGTGGTCAAACGGTACGGGGATCATAAAGTCTGCAATCTGATCCACATCTGTCAAAAGCGAACGTGTCAAAATTTTATAATCTTTGCGCACACGCCCAATCAATTCCGCCAGCACCATGCCATCCACCAAACCATGGGGATGATTGGCCGTGATAATCACGGGACCAGATTTCGGAATATGGGCCAATTGTTCTGCAGGCGTTTTCACATCAATTCCCATGACATCTAAGGCCTGGGCGAAAAACGCATGGCCTTTTGGAATTCCACGACGCTCATACGCACGAATGCAGGACAACAAACGCCATTTCCCTGTCAAAAATTCGATCGTCTGAATTGTTTTACGCTGAAACGGATTTGGGAAGGTTGTCGCATAGGATAGTTTGCGGCCGTCATAGGGCTGATCTTCCACTGCAGCGCTATCCTGATCCGATGTTTGCTCTATCACCATGATTATTGGTCTTCACCAAAGCGATTGGAAATGAGTTCGCCAAGGGCGTTCAACAGCTCTTGCGCTTGCACCCCTTCGGTTTTGATATTAACCTGCGTGCCCTTGGACGCCACTAACATCAACAGTCCCATGATACTGTCACCACAGGCGTCCATACCGTCTTTTTCAATCGTTGCGCTGGCGTCAAACTGTTCAACCATATCAACGAATTTTGCGGATGCACGCGCGTGCAAACCCTTTTCATTTACGATGGTGAATGTCCCCTGAGAAGTGTTCATACGTTATCTGCCATTATTCACCGTCCATGCTATCTAGGTATTTACGTCCCGCGTCAATGGAGGCCGTGATTGCGGCCTCTAACGGCAGATGACGCGATTTGGCAAGCTTCACAAGAACAGGCAGATTCACGCCATATAAAATTTTACGGTCATCCCCCCGACATGCAGGCAACGCAAGGTTTGAAGGACTGCCACCAAAAATGTCGGTAACGATCACAACACCATCGCCTGTGTCAACCGCATCAGCAAGGGCACAAATCTGATCCTGTTTTTCGCGCCTGTTATGTTCGGCCTCGATCGCGACAGAGGCCATGCCAACCTGTCGTCCAACGACATGTTCGACTGCTGCCAAATATTCTTTGGCAAGTCCCCCATGCGCAACGATCACGATCCCGATCAAAATTTGCCCTCAATTCCCACACACGGCTATCTTTTTGCCCTGCGCTCTAACTCTCTGTGTCGTACTGACACCACCCAACCATGATTTGCAAGCGCCTTAGCCACGGTTTCCGCTAGGGCAACTGAACGATGCTGACCACCCGTACAGCCAAACCCAATTGAAAAATGAGTCTTGCCCTCATCCACATAGGCTGGCAAGAGGAAGACGGATAAATCCATCACTTTTGCAAAAAATTCCTCAAAACGCGTGTCATTTTGGACAAAACGTTGCACACTATCTGATCTTCCATTTAGGGACCTTAGGGACGGATCCCAATAGGGGTTATTCAGAAAACGACAATCAAATACCATGTCGATTCCTGCGGGCGCGCCGCGTTTGTAGGAAAACGAATGGATCATAATCGCAAGTTTGCTTTCGCCACCTCGGTTAAAAAAACGATCCACCTGTGCGCGCAAATCATGGGGCGACATGTCCGAAGTATCCAAAACAACGGTTGATGCATCTTGGATTTCGTTCAACAAATCGCGTTCCCGGTCAATTCCGTCATGTGGCGTTTCAGCAGGGGCCAATGGATGGCGGCGTCGCGTTTCGGAAAACCGTCGCACCAAAATCGCGTTGGATGCCGTGACAAAAACAACCTCCAACGACAACCAGCTGTGTGCAGATAACTCTGCTAACATGTCCAAAACCGCTTTTGTCGTGAAATCACGTGTTCGCGTATCTAGGCCAATTGCAATTTTGGCGCCTAGCATCCCCGGTGCAACGACGCGTGATACAAGCGAAATTGGCAAGTTATCAATGGTTTCATACCCAAGATCTTCAAGACATCTGATCGTAGTAGTCCGCCCAGCACCTGACAACCCAGTCACAATAACCAGCTTCACACGCGCATCTAGCGGCATTTCAGACATGCAAACCTCTATAGGTCTTTGACGATCCCGTACCTGGCAAAGATATACAAACTTTGCGCAAATGCGTCCAGTTTGTAATCATAAAACACCGGAATATCATGCCCCATGATCTTGGCCGTTTGCTGTTCAGGAAGACGTTCTGTTTCCTTTTTGCCCAGATCAACAATCAAACCCAGTCGCGCATTGTCCGTCATCGGCGCCCGTAAAATTCCAATTCCGCGCGCTTCGATCCCCATGGGCAGGTTTGGGGGTCGCTCAACCGTTATGCCACGTTCGTCTCCAATCAATAGACAACGATCATCCCCAACCAAAAATGCGCCCAGCGCAATCAGCTT
>Ga0075479_10000274_pt1 | contig 21569 bp, 12 predicted proteins | sample DEB08_DNA_8_FD_76341 | JGI IMG/M metagenome (GOLD analysis project Ga0075479, IMG submission 76341) | Aqueous microbial communities from the Delaware River and Bay under freshwater to marine salinity gradient to study organic matter... | ecosystem: Environmental > Aquatic > Marine > Coastal ... | reverse complement strand
GCTGAAGCTCACCGCGGAGCAGAAGGAAAAGCTCGCGAGTCTGGCAGCCGGCCGGCAGCGTGACGGCGGCGGCCGGAACCCCCGGGAGATGTCACAGGAGGAGAGACAGGAGTGGATGGCCGAGATGCGAGAGCAGGCCGAACAGGCAGAGAAGAAAATGGATGAGATCCTTTCCGACGAGCAGCGGACACGTCTGAAGCAGATTCGGCTCCAGATGATGGGCCCCACGGCTTTCGGGGATCCAGAGTTTGCGAAGGAACTCGGTCTCAGCGGTGACCAGAAGGAGAAACTCGAACAGCTGCAGGGTCGCATCCGCCAAGCCCGCCAGGACGGCAATGCCGGCGAGAACATTCGACAGCGTTTCACGAACGCCGTGATGGACATGCTCTCACCTGAGCAAAAGGAAAAACTGGAAAGCCTGCGTGGGAAGCCCTTCGACACCTCCGCACTGCAGCTTGGCGGTCGCCGTCGCAACTAGTTCAGGTGCTCGTTCAGGTCGCCTGTTGCTGCGTCCTGATCTCGACGCGAGCATTGGACGACGTTTCTCATGCATTGGTAGACTCCGTCCGCATGCCAGGTGGCATGCGGACGGGGGAGCCACGCGTAATCGTGCGCACGCCTCGCGATGCACCGTTTCTTGGGCCGGAGGCTCAGCGTGGACGTTTTCGGCTCACTCCCTCTTCTTGGGGCCACAGCACCGACGACTGATGTCACAGAGGCCGCACCAGCTGCCGGCCCCCTGATTGCGTTACTCGCTTTTGGGATCGCGTTGCTGCTGATCCTGATCCTGCGGCTGAAGCTCCAGGCGTTTTTGGCGTTGCTGGTGGTCTCCGTGGCCGTGGCGGCATCGAGCAGGCTCGTCAATCCCGATGCGGTGCCACTGACACAGGTGGCGAACACCATCGTGGACAGCATGGGAGGCGCGCTCGGATTCATTGCCACGATCATCGGCATTGGGGCAATATTTGGGGCGATTCTTGAACACAGCGGCGGCACGCAGTCGCTTGCCAAGCAGCTTGTTCGAGCCTTTGGCCCAGAGAAGGCTTCGTGGGCGATGCTGCTGACGGGATTCGTGATTTCGATTCCTGTCTTTCTCGATGTAGCCCTTGTAATTCTCGCGCCTTTGCTTTTTGCGCTCGCGCGAGACACAAAGCGGCCGTATCTCTACTTCGGGCTTCCCTTGGTCTCCGGCCTTGCGGTCACGCATGCCTTCGTGCCGCCAACTCCCGGGCCTGTTGCTGTGGCCTATCTGCTTGGTGTCAATCTTGGCTGGGTGATCCTGTTTGGCGTGATGGTGGGCCTGCCGACAGCGATCATCTGTGGACCGTGGATGTGCCGCTGGCTCGCCGATCGGGTGGTGGTTCCACCGATCGATGAGGATGCAATCGTCGCCATCGATGACGAAAACCTGCCGTCCCTTAAGACGGTGCTGACCTTTATCGGTCTTCCAATCTCGATGATCCTCGCGAATACGGTGGTGGAGCAGTGGGTTGCCCGAGACCTTCCGGACGGGCTCGGCGGAGCCGAGCGAGCAAGCCAGCTCGCTGAACTGCTGGCAAACGCCGATGCCTGGGTACAGGCGGTCACGTTTCTCGGGCATCCGGTGATCGCGCTGCTCGCGACGACCATCGCTGCCCTCTACTTTCTGGGCACCCGTCGTGGCGTCGATCGCGAGACGTTGCTACAGATTTCCACACAGGCCCTAGGCCCTGCTGGAATCATCATTCTGATCACTGGCGCAGGTGGCGTGTTTAAGGGAGTGCTCAAGTCAACGGGCATCACCGACGCGCTGGTTGTGGTGTTTGCCGACTCAGGCATCTCGGTGCTTGTGCTCGCCTGGGCGTTTGCAACACTGATCCGCGTCGCTCAGGGCTCAGCCACGGTGGCCATGCTGACTGCCGCTGGCCTGATTGGCAACTTCGTGACGGGGCTCAATCAGCCTCAGCTGGCCCTGGTCACCGTGGTCATCGCTGCTGGCGCTACGGGCTTCTCCCACGTCAATGACTCAGGTTTCTGGATGATCTCCCGATATCTTCGCATGACTGAGGGGCAAACACTGAGAACGTGGGGGGTGATCTCCACGATGATCTCTCTGGTTGGATTCTCCCTGACACTCGTGCTCTGGCAGTTCATAGGCTGAGCGGTTGCGTCTGCTGGCCCATCATCGAGAGCCAGGTGGCTTCATTGCGGTCGGTGTCAATCACGATGGAAGTGGGGACCGGTCCAATCTGACGGCCCGCATTCAAGACGAGTGTGTTGCCCAGCCGATCGATCCACGAGCCACTCTCGAGAAATGGGGCGTTGTGAATGTGTCCACACAGGACAGCACTTGGTCGATGCTCGTCGATCCACGCCAACAGCACCTCATCTCCAACAGTCCTTGAGCCAACGCAGGCCGTCGGCGAGCCTGCAGGCGGAGCGTGGTAGATCCATATCCACAGGCTCTGTCTGTCTTGAGCATCTGCCGCAAGCTGGGCTCCCACAGCCGCCTGCGACGCTGGCCCATCCCACCATGGGCAGATCGTGACTGCCATCCCTTCCGCGTCGAATCGGTCACCGTCGCAGGGAATGCCAAGTTCCCGTACCTGAGTCATCCAATCTGCATACTTCTCACCTGCCGCATTTCGCGCGGTGAGATCGTGGTTGCCGGAACAGACTGCAAGCCCGGTCTTGCCAGATAAGCGGCGGAGGTGCTCAAGCACCGTCACGAGCTGCCCAGACTTGGGGACCGGTGAGGCGACGTCGAGAAGGTCTCCGGCGAGCACAACGAAGTCGTAGTCCGCAGCCACACCTTGCAGCCAGTCGAACTGCTGCAGTGTGTAGTGAAGGTCTGCCGTCAGGAGAACCCTCATTGGTCGACTGCGTTGTTCGGGTCGGCCTCGCGGTCGGAGCCAGACTCCGAGTCAGCTGCAGCGGACGGCTTGTGGATCAGGGAAGACAACACGGTGTCGACCATCTTGAGGCTCTCTTGTGATCCTGCGTATTGCCGCTGGATATCAGCGAGATACGCCGTCGCTGCGTACAGCCTCTGACCGAGGAGCTGGGCCACTGCCAACAGCACCTGCGGATTCTGGACCAGGAAACCATGTCCGTTTTCAACAACCACACACCGCGTGGGAGTCACCGCCCGTACTGTTGCGCTGACAGGCGTGCCGACGAGCAGCGACATCTCGCCGATCGGCGAGCCCGGCTCACTGATCTTCGAGATGGAGACGCCACCCTCTTTGAGGATGTCGACCACACCCGACACAAGGATGAAGAAGCGGCCGCTCGACGGATCCCCTTCGGTCAGCAACACCTCCCCAGCCGCAAAGTCGTGTGTAGGCAGGTTGTTGCAGTACTGGAGAACATTGCTGGTGATCATGGCAGGATGTCCCGCTGAAGGCAGGGAGCTTTGTAGTTTGCCGGGCCACACAGGGCTTCAGAAATTCGTGCCTCAGAAGAGGTGTTTTTATGCTCTGAGCATCCGTTCGCTTCGCTGACAAACGCGTGGGGCTTACTCTGCCGCTGCTGGGGTCAGACTCGGAGCGTCGGCCGAGGGAAACGTGTCCGGAACGACGGCGGTGACCTCTCCTGTGGCCGCCCATTCACAGCCACGGATCAGACTCGTCTGGAATCCTACACACTGCTGCGACTCGTTGGCGTGGCCCATAGGCGTGTGGAAGACTCGTCCCTTGCCATAGCGAATCGTCAGCAGCATCGGCTCGTGCCGCTTGGTCTCTGGCGAGTAGGCCGTCGCCAGCACTTCCATGTTCGCGGCCGGGCCGCGAAGGCTGTTGTAGAGCTCGTCTTTTGCATGCATCCAGAGGGTGGGCATGCCGCGTGTAATCGGATGGTCGTCGTCGCGAACGACGATCGCAAAAGGTGCCTGCGGGCCGTGACTGCCACCCCGCCCAGGCGAGGTGTCTCGCACGAGCTTGTTATCAGCATTGTAGTAGACGAGGGGGCCACTCTTCTCGTTGCGGCCACCCCAGCCGCCGAGCCCAATCATCTCGTTGTAGGCCGGCCACTCAGGAAACGAGTTGTCAGCAGCATGCACCACGACAAACCCGCCCCCGTTGGACACGTAGTCTTCAAAAGCCTTGCGTGTCGATTCGCTCCAGAGAGCCGCGCCATGTCCGAAGTTGCTCAGCACGACGTCGTAGGCCGTAAAGTCCGGAGCGAAAGAGGGATCTCCGCCGTTTGGGCCATGCGTCACCACGGTGACCGAAAACAGGCCAGATTCCTCGAGGGCGGCCTTCATGATCTGCGTCGTTTCGGGCCAGTTGCCATGGTTGTTCTGGCCATCCACGATCAGCAGCGTCATCGGCTCAGCCGCAGCAGCCCAGCTGCCACACGCCACCACGATGCCAATGCACAACACAGCCTGACGCAGGAACGGAAACAGGGGGGCGTTCATAACTCTTCCTCAATGACAACGACTGCCGGAGACGGTTGTGAGCGACGGCCACAGCACCCTCGCTGCCATCAGGTCTACACCAGATGGCCTCGTCACGCACATCTGATGCTCAAATAAACACCGGCCGACTATTCCTGACAGAAGGCACAAAGAGTCCGTCGCAAGCCGGCTAATGAGAGTTGGGTGGTGGCTCGCGAAGCGTCGATAAATATGCCACGAGGTCGCGAATCTCGCGACGTGAAAGATAGTTTGGGAAATCTGCAGGCATTCCGGAGAGTCCGACGGAGCGATCGTCGATGTCGTCAGTGGCGACCGTGATGAGTGTTCCCTCCGGAGTGATCAGCGTGAGTTCCGATTCCGTCTCTTCCCGAACGATACCCGACACGACCACGCCATCCGCCGTGAGCACCACGGCTGTCTCAAACCCTTTCGCAATCGCTGCGCTTGGGGCGACAATTGACTCCAACAGGTAGCGGCGATCCTTGGTGGCTGCGATCCCTGAGAGCTGGGGGCCAACGTCACCACCCACTCCTGCAACCTGATGGCAGCGGCGGCAGGAGGAGGCGCTTCCACCGAAGAAGATTCCGCGGCCCCGGACCGGGTCACCGCCAGAGAGGCATTCGCTGAAGAGGTCAACCTGCGAGCCTGACTGGGCTTGGGCTGCCTCCTGCTGGCCGCGGATCGTGCTGACACGGGCTGCGACAGCGTCGGACTCGAGCGATCCAGCCGCCTCAAGAAGATCGAGCAGACATTCCGCTGGCAGGGAGCCCTCTTGCTGACGGGCAAACGCCTGCAGCAGCAACGATTCTCGCTTTGCAGCCAGAGCGGGATTGCCACCCTTGGGCGGCCGCTTGCCCGACGATGCCGTCTTGGTGCCAGGCCCACGCTCACCGATCGCCTGAACAATCTGCAGGGCCCGCTGGATGGCGACGCTGCTCTCAGAGGTGATGAGCTGTTCAAGTTTGGGGAGAGCCTGTAGTGGGCGGTCCATCGCCAGTTCCTCAACCGCTGCGAGGCGAATGCTCTCAGCGTTGTCACGGAGTCCACGTTCAATCAGCTGGCTCTTGCGATCGGTCAGGGCGAGCAGCGCCTTGAAAGCCGTCTCCCGCAGCGTGGGCTCACCGGCACTCTCGGCGAACACCTCTTCGAGGCGAGGTGCGAGGTCACGGATGTTGAGCGTGACGGCGACACGCAGTGCCATCTCCCGCAGCGCGGGTGGTCCAGCTAAGAGTGATGGCAACACCGGGCTGATGCCCTGAGCGAGTCCATCCACACTGCGGGGGGATAGCGGCCGCCATCGTCCGGTCACGGAGTCGAGCGGCTCTGGCATGTTCCACGTGTTGAGGAGGCCGGCAGCGACCACTCGGACTTCCTCGCTGACCGAAGCAACCGCAGCGACTGAGGCCACCGCCTCCGCGTCGCGCAGTTCGCCACGACGATAGGCTGCGTTGAGCGCTCGCCTGAGGACGGGATTTGCGAGGTCCTGGCCGCTCGCAAGCAGATCGGCGAGTGCTGCGGTCGCCGCGTCGATCGGCTCGTCGTTGATCGCCCGGGCGGCCTCCGCGACAACCAGGGGGTCGACGTCCGTCAGCATCGTGGCAATCAGAGGATTCTCCAGCCGCCGCAGTGCGAGCGTGATCCCCAGCCGCCCGGCGTTGCCCGGATGGTTTGAGGCCACCAGGCTCTCGATCAGGCCAGGATGACGGGTTGCAAGATGTACAAGGCCTATCACCGCCTGGTGGCGAGCGACAGGATCACTGTTTTCCAAACGGTCGAGCAGGCCGAGGAGTGCCACCGCCGTCTCGCTTTCGCCGAAAACACCCGCGGCGGCTGCGGCAAAGCCTGCAAGCCGTAGGTTTTCAGAACCCAGCCGGCTCTTACAGCTTCCAGCCACAAGCGTTTTCACAGGGGAGGGAAGGGCGGATTCCCCATGGTGCTGCCAGATGTCGGCAAGCACCTTGAGCGTCTGAGCCTGCATTTCTTCAGACAGCCCACCGTCCGTGAGCAGTGTGTGCAGATCAGTCGTCACGGTGATGGCTTCGTTGACACCGCTGAGTCCAACCTGCCAGAGTCCCCAGAGACCATGGCGGGAGCCAAACGGATTGTCACTCTGAGCGGCCTGCATGAGCGTGCTCACACCGCCGCGGCTGGCCAGTTCCCCCTGGGCGCGCTGTCGCACCCGTCGATCGACATGCGTCAGAAGATCCGCCAAGTCGGCGTCCGGCATGTCTGCCAGCGTCACTGTCAGAAGACGACTAACCTCTTGAGCCATACCACCGCTGGCTGCGGTGTCGGCAAAACGATAGAGCCGGCCTTTCCCTTCGCCATCCCAGCCATTGACCCAGTCGCTGACGAGCAGACTGCCATCAGGAGCGAAGTCGAGGTCGGTTGCCAGAATCGACCAGAGAAACTCATGTTTATCGGCCACCTCAAACGACGCACCCTTCGGCTCGACCGCAAAGCTCCAGATACCGCTGGTGGCAGTGACGCCCCGGAAGTCGGCGAGGAAGAAGTGGTCGTTGTAGCGATCGCCAAGCCCTGTGCCCGGGTAGAAGGTCAGTCCTGACGGCCCGTTGCCGAGATTGGCGACTGGGGGCAGCGTTGAGGCCGGCTGGACAGCGGTCGTTTCCGCATCGGCTTTCCAGGGATACCAGATCCGTTCACGGTTCCAGGGACCACGGTCATCGAGATACTGGAAGTACATCCGCCAGCCGGTGTCTCCCTCCTGGACGACATAGACCCACCGCGCCTGGTCGCCGCTGTCGCTGTTGTTGTCACCAGTGAAGAGATTGCCGTCGTTGTCAAAGGCCAGCTCTTGAGGATTACGGAGACCGTAGGCAAACACCTCAAGGTGCGAGCCATCGGGGAAGCAGCGAAACACCGCGCCGGTATCGGGCCGCTTCAGCCGCGATCCCTCTTGAGTAATCACGTTGTAGCCACGGTCGCCGAGGCTGAAGTAGATCCGGCCATCCGGGCCGAGCGTGAGACCGTGCAGGTCATGTCCGCGAAAGGCCACGCGTACCCCGTAGCCGTGATGCAGAGCCGTCTGCTCTTCCGCAACGCCATCGCCGTCGGCATCGCTCAGGCTCCAGAGTTTGGGAATACAGGTGTAGTAGACGCGGCCTTCATGCTCGAGCACCCCAGCGCCCGTGCCGTCCTCGAGGTTTGAGAAGCCATCAGCAAAAATCGTATCCGCATCAAACACGCCATCACCGTCTGTATCACGAAGCAGACGGATGCGGTCATGCTCGGTCTCCCAGTTGGCCGCGTCGGCACCCATAAACCGGCGAAACATGGCCACTCGCTCTTCGATGCTCTCCAGCTGAAGATCCTGCAGCAGCCAGTCCATGTGGCCGCGGTTGTCCTCCACGCCCTGCTTCTGCCGGAAGGTTTCACACACCAACACGCTGCCGTCTGCCCGCACCGTGAAGGCCACCGGGTTTGCCACACGGGGCTCGGCAGCCGCGAGTTCTGCGGTCATTCCCTCCGGCACACGGAAGCCCTCAAGAGCCCGAGCTGCATCCGGCGAGGCCGCCGCGATTGGAGGGGTGTAGCTGGTCTCCGCAGCTGATGCAGAGGGCAGCGAGAGTAGCTGCAGGGACAGAGCGACGAGAAGACGATTGGCAATGTCGTGGCGATACATGGAAAACCATCAAGAGGAGCAGATTCAAGAATCGACAGAGTTTTGAGTCTACCTTCGCAGCGGCAACGGCAAGATGGCTGCGAGGACCTCCATCTCCAGGGACGCCACTGGTATGCTCCTGCCATGAAACTCCTTCCAGCAATTGACCTTCGCGGTGGAAAAGTCGTCCGCCTGCTGAAGGGTGACTACGACCGACAGACGACCTACGGTGACGATCCTGTAGCTCAGGCGCAGGCCTTCGAGGCCGCCGGGGCCAGCTGGCTGCACGTGGTTGACCTCGACGGGGCTCGCAGCGGCACCCCAGAACACACCGATGTGATCCGTCGGATCTGTGCCGCGACAAACCTCTCAGTCGAGGTCGGCGGCGGCATTCGCGACGACGCGGGCATTCGCCAGCTGTTGGAGGCTGGCGTGACGCGTGCGATCCTCGGCACCGCCGCCCTCCGCAACTGGGAGTGGTTTGGCGAGGCCGTCCGCGAGCAGTTTCCCGGCAAGCTTGTGCTCGGGCTCGACGCTCGCGATGGCAAACTCGCCGTTGCAGGCTGGGAGGAAGAGCTCACCAAAACCGCCCTCGAAGTCGCTTCCGAGGTCAATGACTGGCCACTCGCAGCCATCGTGTTTACCGACATTGCCACTGATGGAACACTCGCCGGTCCCAATATCGCAGCGACACGTGCGATGGCGGAGGCCACGAGGGTGCCGATTGTGGCCAGCGGTGGTGTGGGCACGCTCGACCATCTGCACGCCGTACGTCAGCTGCCGGTGGAAGGTGTGATTGTTGGTCGAGCGCTCTACGACGGCACCGTAACGATTGAAGGGGCGCTTGCAGCGGTCGAGGGATGATCACGACCCACGAGAGCGACCAACGCCTGCGGTCTGCAAAGCCGAGAGGCCTGCAGCAGCCCAGCACGACATTCCTGAGGTATCGGATGACGCGGCTACTGATGCTCGGAGTTGCTGCGATGCATGCGTGTCTCGCATCCGTGGCGACGGCCACCACCACCTGGGATGGAAAGCACGACACCAGCCAGCTTGACGTGACGGTTGTCTATTTCGTGCCGGCGGATCGCGAGCCCTTGCCCGACTGGAACGATCGCGCCGCCTACTACTGTCGCCGGATTGAGCAGTTTCACGACCGCGAGTTTCAGGGATCGTCAACGCTCACCACGCATCTGCTCCCCGAGCCGCTCATCTCTCAGCGGACAACGGCCCAGCTGCGGCAGGGCGATGGCGATGCGATCTTCTTTGCCACGCTGCGGGAGGCTGCCGAGCGGCTGAAGTTTGGCGACGGGCCGAGAGAAGGCTTTCCGGTGCTACTGGTGCTCAGTGATATCAACTGGCGGCCTCTGGATGATTTCTACCGCGTGAAGCCCACCGCCGACGGGTTTGCTTTCGAGGGAAACTTCAACGGCAGCGAGCACTTTCCCGGAGCCACCTCAGGCGGCGCGAGGGCGACCTATCTGGCCGATCGGGGCGTGGGCTGGGGGCTCGTGAGCGGTGACGGCTGGCGGGTGCCCTATCGCGGCAGCGACTGCGTGGTCTATCACGAAGGCTGCGGCCACACCGTCGGTCTGCCCCACCCTGAGCCCGGCAACGGATCGGTGATGAGCCTCGGTCAGTATCGCGGCTGGATCAGCGAGTCATGGCTTGATCGCGAACAGAAGCTGCGGATGGGCTGGGAGCCAACTCAACAACCGCTGACGCCGCAGCAGCAGCTCTTCAGCGAGTTCCGGGCGTTGCCGGAGCCACGCGTCCCGCGGCCGGGCGATCTGGTCGACCTGTCATTGTCGTGGCCTGCAGGTGCGGAGCTTGCATCGCTGCAAGTCCGCTATCAGACGGCGATCGAGGCACCGTGGGTCGACGTCCCTCAGTCCTGGGAAGGTGGCCAGCCGCAGACGGCACGCTTGGGGCGGTTCGATCGCGAAACACCGGTGAGTTACCGCGTTGACGCGAGGCTCACCGATGGCTCCACGGTGGAACTCTGGGGCTATCTGCAGGTGAGGCAGTCGCCACAGCAGCCACTCCTGCCGAAGCAGCTGTCGAAGGATCTCGTCCGTCTGCATGAGGAGGCGGGGCTTGCCGCAACTGTGGCTGAGGGCTCGCGAGATCTACTGGCGGAGATCGATCTCGAGAAAGCCTGGCAGGCAGGGGAGTGGACCCGCGAAAACGGGGTCCTGACCAGCCCGAAAAAGTTTGGCGCCAAACTGGAACTTCCAGCACCACCGACTTCCGGCTATCGACTCCTTGCGATTGTCGAGCCGCTTGACCCGCCGAACGGTCTGATTCTTGGGCAGCAGTCTGAAGGGCAGCGGTTCGTGTCGCTGTTTGGCTATGCCGTTGACCGGCAGCAGCTCAGCGCGATTGAAAACGTGGATGGCCGCAATGTAGGAAACGCAACAACCTATCGAGGTCGAGTGTTTCAGCAGCGGCAGTTGTCCGAGGTCACCGTGACGGTGACGCGGGCAGGCGTCCAGATAACCGTCGATGGTAAACCCATCGTGAACTGGCAGGGCACACCAGATCAGCTCTCGCTCTCGGACTACTGGCAGACTCCAGACAACACGGCACTTTTTCTCGGAAGCTACGACTGCCGCTACCGCTTCCACCGAGTTTCGCTTGAGCCGCTCAGCGACCAAACGAGAGCGAGGGCCCCGTAACGAGGCCCTCGCATCTAGCGTCAGTGGCTGCTTTGAGTCAGCAGCTCCGCTGGGTATCTGGTCACGCAGAGTATCTGGTCACGATGGGCACCTTCGAACGCCGAAGCTGTTCGAACGGAGGTCAGCTGCAGCCTCGTGTGTCGGCATCCTAGGCGTCTGGATTTTCGACACACACCATCAGGTAGGCCGCGGTGCGATCGTCGAAGTGCACCAGGATATGCGTCTCAACTACTCAGCATCAGAAATGGTTATCGTTACTTTGTCAACATTTCCAGTGAACTCGGAAGCCTCACGACTATCGAACAGGTTGGAAACGACCTGCGTTGCGTCATCGACTCCAACGTCGGCTGTTTCATCTGCAGAGAAAACAGCGGGCTGCGTTTTTTCGACGCGACCTTCGGCTACCTTTTCCCCATCAACAAACAGCTTGGCAACACCACCTTTCCCGGTACCGCCACCGTCATAATCAAATGTCAATTTAATGTTGGCCTTTTCGCCGTCGATCGCGCTGGGAGACTCAATAGTGTATTGATCGAGGCCGAACCAGTTGTAGGTATAGGCTGGTTTGCCATCGTTCATGTAGAGTGCCCAGCCGCCAAACTTACCACCTTGGCAGAGAATTATCCCATTCGCCTTATCGTTGAGGGAAACATCGGCTTCGATCGTTTTCGACGTGTTTTTGACATTCAGGAAGGTATTTTCGAGGATCCCCTCCATGCCGTGTGCCAGTGTCAGCGATTTGCGATCCCCCATCAGATCAGGTCGCCCGGCGATCTTGGCGTTGAAACGCTCGTAGAGGCGATCATCAATGGGGTAGACGTTGTTGGCCAACGCCTCGAGAACAAACAAGCGTCGCAACTCCTGAAGCTTTTCGGGATTCTCTTTGGCAAGATCCTTGGTCAAGCTGAAGTCTTCTTCCACGTTGTAAAGTTCCCAGATGTCTTCCTCCAGAGGCCGCAAAGGGACTCCTTGCCATGGGACTTGGTGGACGGTCCGAGCTAACCAACCTTCATGGTAGAGCCCGCGATTACCGAACATTTCAAAATACTGCGTCGTGTGGCGATCTACTGCATCTTTATCCTTCGCGGCGTAGAGCATGCTCACACCGTCGAGTGGCTTTTGCGTTACCCCGTTGATTACCTTGGATTGAGGGATTTTCGCGGCTTCCAGTACAGTTGCGGCCACATCGTTAACGTGGTGCCATTGATCGCGGATCTCACCTTTTGCCTCAAAGCCGGCCGGCCAATGCATGACCATGCCGTTTCGAGTTCCCCCGAAATCAGCGGCCATCTGCTTGGTCCACTTGAAGGGGGCATCGGTTGCAACAGCCCAAGCTGCGGAGAAATGGGGGAAGGAATCGGGGCCACCCCAATCATCGGAACGAGCCAACATGCTCTCGATTGTTTCGGCATCAAAAATGCCGTTGAGGTGAACAAGTTCATTGAACGTCCCTTCTAAGCCACCCTCACCACTGGCGCCGTTGTCTCCCATGATGTAGATGAAGAGGGTGTTATCGAGTTCACCGATGCGATCGATGGCGTCTACCAAACGGCCAATTTCTACGTCGGTGTGCTCTGCAAAGCCGGCAAAGGTTTCCATCTGCACTGCGAAGAGATCTTTCTCTTCTTGGCTTAATGACCCCCAGTCTTTAATGTCCTCTGGCATATCTGCCAGTTGAGTATTTTGGGGCACGATGCCGGCTGCCTTTTGCCGAGCGAGTGTCTCCTCGCGCAATGCCAGCCAGCCTTCGTCGAACTTGCCCTTGTACTTGTCAATCCACTCCTTCGGCGCATGATGCGGTGCGTGAGTAGCGCCTGTGGCAAAATAAACGAAGAATGGCTTATCGGGCGTCATCGCCTGTTGAAACTCAACCCAACGAATTGCGGCGTTGGTCATGTCGGTTGTGAAGTGATATTCCTCTTGAGTTTCCTTTGCGACGCGGGTTACGCCGTCAAAGATCACGGGCTCCCATTGGTTCGTTTCACCTCCAATGAAACCGTAGAATTTGTCAAAACCAGACTGGGTTGGCCAACGATAGAATGGACCAGAAACCGAAACTTCCCACGCGGGGGTTTCGTGCCATTTCCCAAACGCGGCGGTACTGTATCCGTTGTAGCGCAGGGTTTCCGCGAAATACCTGGCATCGTTGGGACGCATCCCGCGGTTACCAGGGAAGCCCGTGGCGATTTCCATCACCGAGCCGACGTTGACGTTGTGGTGATTACGTCCGGATAACAAAGCAGCGCGAGTTGGCGAGCAAAGGGCCGTGGTGTGAAAGCGATTGAATCGCAACCCGTTCTGAGCGAGGCGTTCAAAGGTCGGTGTCTCAATCGGGCCGCCAAATGGCGCTGTTGCCCCAAAGCCAATGTCATCGATCAGAACGACAACCACGTTGGGTGCACCTTCTGGTGCCGTGACCTGGAAGGGTGCAGGTTTTGTCGCCTTCCGGGCATCCATCTCACGGATTGGAGGTGTGCGTGGGTTTGGAATCGGCAGGATGGAACGATCAATTTCTTGTGCATTCATTGCCTGAGGCGTGAATAACACGACGATTGCCATCATGACGAGGCTGCGAACCTTTAATGTTGGAACGCTACGTTGCATGTCGGTTCCCCTTTCCAAGTGTCTTCCAATCCTTAGTTTTAGTTTTTCGATACGATGGGTCGATGAAAAGTGCGGAGGCCCCATAAAGAGGCCCCCGCATCGTCTGAATCGGTAGCCATTCAGAGTATCCGGCCGAACACCGGTCTGCTGCAGCCGCAAGTCTAGGCCTCTGGATTCTCAACACGCACCATCAGGTAGGTCTCGGTGCGATCGTCGAAGTGCACCAGGATCTGCGTCTCATTCATCGTCAAGTTCTGGATGCCTGTTTCCACGATGGGCGAAGTTCGGCCAGTGAAGGCCCAGGCAGCTCGTTGCGACTCCTGATCCACCATCCCCTCAACAGCAGCGGTCTCACCGGTGGCCTTGTTCTGATACGTGCCTGCAATCACGCCGTCGTTGCGAATCGCGAGCTGCAGAAACATCGTTGGTGGCTCCGCATCTTCACCTTCCTGAGCAATGGCAAACACGCCGAGCGGAAGCCAGTCTTCGCCAGCGGCATCAGAAGCCTCATCGTTTTCCTCGGGAACACTCATCGCGAGCTCTTGGGCCTGCTGTGCGTACTCCTCCACAGGCACCGCTTCGTCTCCGACCATCACGGTTGAGCCGTCGTAGTAGCTACTCCCACCGGAACCGTAGTCGTAGTAGCGGCCCGCTCCCCAGTTCCAGGGCATCAACGCAGAGACCGTGTTAAACCCGGCCCATGTCCAGAAAATCGGGTTCTTATCGAAGTAGTAGTGCCCAGTCTGCAGGCCAGACCAGAAATCGTCGTGGAGGTCGCTGTTGTAGGCGTTGTTGAGTTCATTCCGAATGGAATCGGCATGCTCGCCAAGCATCTGCTGACGGTCTGTACGCCGTTCGCCTCGACCGGCAGCGAGATCGCTGCGAGTCTCTCCCCGTTCGGCAACACGAACGGCCTGCTGATCACCGCGGCCGGCCACGCGATCCTGCCGGTTGTCGGACGCAAACTCACGGTTTTCGCCTCGGCTCCCCCTCGCATCTGAGCGTGCTTCGGTACGGTTTCCGATGGCATCTCCGCGGTTGCCGGCGACGGTGTTGCCGCCGCTTGCCGTCGCTGCCGCTGCTCCGGCAGCAGCTCCCGCTTTTGCGGTGCCTCCGTTGTCGAGGAAGTTTGACACGGCGTTTCCGGCGGTTGACTGAGCGGCATCCATCCGAGCCTTGGCATTGCCGGTTGCTCCAGCACCAGCCCGCCCGGCGGCGGCCCCACTCGGCGCGTTGAGGAAGTCCTTCACCTGGCCCTGCGTGGGCCGGGCAGCCGTCGCTCCTGCAGGCCGTGAAGGTGCCCGTTCGCCAGCTGCCGGCCGGCTGCCACCTTTTGGCGTAGCCCCTGCCGATGGCCGGCTCGTGGTCGGCTTGCTTGGAGTCGGTCGAGACGTGCTGGGTTTGTTCGGCGACGGTCTGCTGGGGGCAGGCTTACTTGGAGCAGGGCGACTTGGCGCCGAAGGACGTGATCCCCCGCTTGGCCGCGCACCGCCACCGGATGGTCGACCACCACCGCCACCACCCGGCCGCGCATTCGCAACGCCGCTCGAAAGTACTGAGCCTGCGAGCACAACAACCCCAAAAAACTTGCCAGCCAGCAGCCAAAGGCTGCGTGTCTTGCGGACCTGCATTAGATGTTTCCCCAGTGAAAAGGTTTGTGGTTCGCGACTCACGCCGCGCTACTGTCGTCCCATCATCGCCCGCACCGCATCGGCGGGATCAATCAGTCTTCCGGTCTCGGCGTCGTCAGCGATCGAAAGCTGCACGCCCTTGATCACGCCATTGAACTCGTTCCCCACCGAAACGTAGTCGGGCGAGACCGGAGCCCCAGAGTCTTCCCCAACGTCCAGTCCGTCGTCGGCGGAGTAGATATTGGAAAGCGTCGCCTCAAGTCTGCCTTCGCCCACCTTCTTGCCATCGACAAACAGTGAGACAACTCCACCCTTGCCGAGGCCCGGGCCTTCATAGGCGAAGTCCATCTGCACCTGATGTTCACCCGGGGTGAGCTTTTCGTCAGATGTGACGTACGTATTGCCGAAGCCGCCGTAGTTGTAGCAGTACTTGAGTTTGCCTTCGTGGGCGTAGAGAGACCACCCACCAATGTTGGCCCCTTGGCAGATGATGACGCCTTGTCCGCCTTGCTCCGGGACCACCACGCCAGCGGTCACAGAATGCGATTTGTTTTTGATGCTCAACACACAGTTCTCAAGCAGCCGTCCCATGCCCGGAAAGAGCAGCTGCGTGGTGCCTCTTACCAGCACGGGTCTGCCAGCGGTATCGGGGTTGAGTTTCTCAAATAAACGGTCATCAAGGGGCAGCACCTTGAAGCGGGTGGCTTCAATCAAAAACTGCCGCTGCAGCTCTTCGAGCTTTTCTGGCATTTCTGCCGCCAGATTTTGGGACTGGCTCCAGTCTGTATCGGCATAGAGTTCCCAGACGTCATCCTCCCAGGCGGGCGACGGCTGCGTGGGAGGAGCCCACGGCGTGCGATGCTTCGTCACCGCAGTCCAGCCGTTGTGATAGATCCCACGATTGCCCATGATCTCAAAGTACTGTGTTGTGTGGCGATCGTCGGCTGCTGCGTCGTCAAACGAGTACGCCATGCTGATGCCCTCGATGGGATCCTGCTGAGTCCCGTTGACACTTGTCGGATGAGGCAAGCCGGCGGCCTCAAGCACTGTGGGGGCAACATCAATCACATGTGCAAACTGCGAGCGGATCTCCCCCTTGGCTTTGAAGCCATTTGGCCAATGGACAACCGCCGCATTCCTGGTGCCTCCCCAGTGTGACGCACACTGTTTGGTCCACTGGTACGGCGTGTTCATCGCACAGGCCCAGCCCACGGCGTAGTGGTTGTAGGCGTCAACGCCACCGAGCTTGTCGAGCTGTTGCGTGAGGTATTCCTCCGTTTCGAGATCTTGAATCCCGTTGAAGTAGCTCATTTCGTTGAAGCAGCCATTGATCCCACCCTCGGCCGACGCTCCGTTGTCACCGACGATGTAGTAGATCAGCGTGTCATCAAGTATCTGCAGCCGCTCAAGGGTGTCGACGATCCTGCCGAGGTTGTGGTCGGCATACTCAAGAAAGCCCGCATAAACCTCCATCTCCCGAGCAAGCACGGGCTTGAATCCTTCTGGCACATCAGCCCAGCGAGGCACTTCGGCGTTTGGGGCAGTGAGCTCACAGTCTGCGGGGATCACACCAAGTTGTTTTTGACGAGCAAAGGTTTCTTGGCGGATGGCGTCGTACCCCTGGTCAAACTTGCCGGCATATTTGTCGGCCCACTCTGCAGGAACGTGGTGAGGCGCGTGCGTCGCACCTGGGGCGAAATACATGAAGAACGGGCGGTCGCCGGCAAGTGACTTCTGTTGTCCAATCCACTTCACCGCCTTGGTGGTCATGTCTTCCATGAAGTGGTAGCCCTGCTCAGGCGACCTCTTGTTCTCGACCGGCGTGGTTCCCTCATAGAGCGTGGGATACCACTGATTCGCCTCGCCACCGATGAAGCCGTAGAAGTACTCGAAGCCGCCGCCACCCGTCGGCCAGGCATCAAATGGCCCCACGGGGCTCGCCTGCCAGACAGGCACTTCGTGGCACTTGCCAAACTGGGCCGTGCTGTAACCGTTAAGCTTGAGCGTCATCGCGAGTGGAGCCATCGAGTTGGGCAACACAGAGCTATAGCCGGGAGCGCCCGTTGCGAGCTCCGTAATCGCAGCCATGCCGGCAGAGTGGTGATTGCGTCCTGTGAGCAACGCCTGCCGCGTCGGCGAACAGAGCGCAGTCGTGTGAAACCGGTTGTATTTCAGACCATTCGCAGCAAGTCGCTCGAGTGTTGGCGTCTGGCAGGGCCCACCGAACGCACTCGACGCGCCAAATCCAACATCGTCGAGGAGCACAACGAGCACATTGGGCGCACCTTCCGGTGGACGAATCTGAGGGATCGTCGGAAATGATGCATCTGGACTTCTGGCGTCAAACACGACACTGGTGGGCTGTGTCGTATTCGGCATAGGCAACACAGCCCGGCTCGCTAGGTCGACCGAGAGACACGTGTTGACACTCAAGGCAGCAACCAATGCGACCAACGCCGTCGAGTTGATGGTCGGCCTGCAATACGGATAAACGGCTGTGACGAACCTGGTCATCTGATCGCTTTCCCTGAGGTGGTCGCGTCGACAGTTTCAAAAACTCCATCTGAGTGTCGTTGCGTCATCACCGTCGCCTATGCAGAATGCGCATGGTGGTGGAAAAGACGTGCTGGCCTTTGGGAAACCGAGAGGCGGTGACCATGCAACCGCGAGACCGCTGCATTCTTCCGTCTGCAGTCAGAGCCACCCCTCTGTTGAGTGGGCATGTTCGGGTTGACGATCCTGAGGAAGACAACGCTGTCTTTGAACTCCTCTACGACTATGAGACCGTTCATCTCGGTCGGCAGGGCGCCAGTCGCGAGGTCAGCTTCGCGGGCACGCCCGCCGCGGCGGTATACCGTGAGTGGATCGGCGGGAGCTCCCACAACCTCGGCACGCTGCGGGGCGACAAAATCGCTCTTTGCATCCCCTTGGTCGACACGAAGTCGAGTTGGTGGGGCCAGCCCCTCAAACGCGGCAGCCTCCCGATCTCACGATCTGGCCAATCGATTCACTTTACCTACCACGGTGGCCACCAGAACCTTGTGCTTGCGGTTGATCGAAGCGTCTACGAGGCAGCCTGGGCCGTCGACGGGGTCGGTCCAGCGATGCCCTGTGAGTCTGCAGTTGCTGCCGCCCGCCAGCAGCTCTTGGCCAGCGCTCCAACGCGGGTTGCTGCGTGGTCACGACGTCTTCAACGCGTGCTGCAGGCAGCATTGCAGCCACAAGCGGATCCGAGCATGCCGGTGATCACCGGCGCTGGTCTACAGAACGAAGTGCTGACCGCGCTGCGGTCGCTTCTGGAAAACGGTCGCGTCGATAAGGTCGAACAGCCACTTGCTGAATCGATCGTCAAAGAAACGCTGGTACGTGTTGATGCCGCCGTGAACGACGTGCCGAGCGTGGCGGATCTTTGCGTGGCGTTGAACGTCAGTCGCCGCACACTTGAGATGGCCTTTCAGCGAGTGACGGAGACGAGTCCACGGCAGTTTCTGACCCAGCGACAGCTCAACCGCAGTTACTGCCTTCTCAAACAAGCAAACCCTGTTTCCACACGTGTGACGGACGTTGCGATGGCTTGCGGCTTTCATGAACTCGGCCGATTCGCTGGTCGCTTCAAACAAGCGTTTGGTGAATCACCAAGAGACACGCTCCACACTCGCGTGGGCAGAGCCACTCCGAAAGTGCTCGGGGCTGATACTGACTGAGGCCGCCGAACGCGGTTTCACCTGCTGATCATTGGTGTCTAACTAGAGAGGGGGTAGCCATCTCTTCAACATCTGTCTCGCCAGGCCTGGAGGGAACGCGTTGCTACCGGCATTTTCTGTTGCCGCTGATCAGGGATCGGTCAAGTTGACATTCCACCAGCCGGGGGAAAGCGGTGGCGTTTCGCCACTTGGGGGAAGTGTGCTGGCGATGGCCTGTCGCAGGGTTGCGGAGAGCCTCTCCACCGTCTCGGCGTGGGCCGGCGAGCTGGCCAGGTTGGTATGTTCTTGGCTGTCGGCGTCGTGGTCATAAAGTTCGCGGCCCGCTTTGCCGCCATCCCACTCCGTATACCGATACTGTGGCGTGCGGAGTGAATATCCAAAGAAGGATGCCGGCTTGCCATCCACGCGGCCCCTTCGCACCACCTGCGTGATCGCCCAGCCACGACCGTTTTCACGTGGATCATGCAGCACCGGCACGAGGCTCTGCCCCTGAAGATTTCCAGGGGCCGCCACCCCGCAGAGTTCCGCAAGTGTGGGAAACAGATCGACCTGTGAAACAGGCGTGTGGGCCACGCTGCCAGGCTTGGTGACTCCAGGGGCCACAATCAGCATCGGCACCCGAGCGCTCTCCTCAAACAGGCTCTGCTTCTGCCAGAGGCCATGCTCTCCCATGTGGTAGCCATGGTCGCTGGTGAACACGATCACTGTGTTGTCAGTAAGGTTGAGCCGATCGAGCGTATCGATGAGCCGGCCAACCTGGGCGTCCATGAAGGAGATACTCGCCGCATAGGCCTGCCGCACTTCCCGCCGCTGACCTTCGGTCATGCCCGCCTGCTCCTTCTTTTCGCTTGCGAGCGCTGCTGCGGGGATGTCTCTGCGATCGTCCTCCACTCCAGTCACAACCGGCATCTGGTCAAGAGGATGGAAGCCAAAGTAGGGATCTTTTGGTGCGACGTATGGGGTGTGTGGGCGGAAGAAGCCGACAGCGAGGAAGAACGGCCGGTCATCGCGGTTGGCACACCTCTCGAGAATCCAGGTGGCGTCTTCGGCAAGCATGCCATCGGTGTGTTGGTCGTCGCCTCGCGGTGAGGCATACCAGCTCAGCGTGCCGCCAAACTGATTGGGACGCAGCGTGATGATGTCTGGCTCTTCGACCAGCCGATCCACACCTGCAGGATTGCACTCCACTTCCCAGCTTGCGGGATCGTCGTGGCCGTCGGTCCCCACCGACTTCGGCACGTTGTAGTGGTAGAGCTTGCCAACACGAGCGGCAAAGTAGCCATCCAGCCGAAACGCCTGCGGCATACTCAGCTGCGAGGGGATGGTCTGCCGGAAGAGTTGTTGGTTGGAAAGAATCCCGGTGGAGTTCGGATAGAGCCCTGTGAGAAACGAGTTACGACTCGGACCGCAAAGAGGAAAGGTGCAGTACGCCATATCAAACCGCATGCCGCGAGCGGCGAGCCTGTCGATGTTTGGCGTGTGGGCCAGCGGGTCGCCGTAGCAGCCCAGCAGGTTGTTTAGGTCGTCGGACACGATGAAGAGCACATTCGGCCTGGCAGCCGCCTCTTCAGCCATCGCAACGTCCACAGCGGCCAGACAGCCTGCCAGCAACACAAACCATAGTGCCCATCGCTGAATCATCTGAGCTTCCTCACAGATGCGACGGTCCCCAAACCCTGCCTCTGATCATACGCCAGCGATGGTCGGGCAGGGCAGGTCGGCCGCACGCTGGGGGCCATCACTGCACGGCCGCTGGGTCATCAACGACTGCATCGTCGCGGAGCGGATCCTCAAGGAGTGCATCGTGAAACTGGTTCGACCAACGGAGCTGGTAGAGCACCGTGAAGAGCAGGGTGAACCCAGCACAGACGAGAAACACGCGATCGGAGCGAATCTCCAGCTTCTTCACTCCAAGGAAGATTACATTCCCCGCGATCACGCCCACGAACGAAAGGCAGTTCCAAAGGCCGAGCACCTGGCCGCGATCACCGTCTTGAGCGAGGTGCTGCACCATTGTCTGCAGCGGGACCATCACGAACCCGCACATAAAGCCTCCGCCCGCGAGCAGGCAGGTCACCAGGGCAAAACTCGGTGGCGCGATTCCCAAGGCAGCATAGGCTGCGGTGTTGGCCAGGATCCCATAGAGAATCAGATCAGGACGGATCGCATGTCCTGAGAGTGCGCCAGCAGCATAGTCGCCGACACCGATCGAGATGCCGAGCAACGCCATCAGCAGTGATGCCTGCAGATACGAGATGCCGAGAATCTCTTTGTAGTCAGGCAGGATGAGCACCGCGATGCCACCAATAATCATGTAGAAGAGCGTCCAGGCGATCAGCACTGACCTTAAGGGCGTGCCTTGCGTGCTCTTCCACGTGTTGATGTAACCAGAGAAGAGGGCGTAGCTAATCGGCTTGTCCGGATTTTGGGCGGTCAGCGGTGGGATGCCATGGGCGGCGATGGTGCCGAGCACGCCGACAAGCAGGATCGCGATCCCCGGCACCCATTTCATCGTTTCGCCGTGGGTGCCGATGTAGCACTCGTACAGCGGTCCACCGACGGCACTGCCGATAATGATCGCCAGGTAGGTGAACATGTTGACGGTGCCGTTGGCCCGACTGAGTTTCTCGGTCTCAACAATCTCGGGAAGCATCCCGAACTTCGCGGGCGAGAAAAACGTGCTCTGCGGGGCGATCGTGACAAGCGCCAGCAGCACAAGCCACACGTTCTGGTTCCAGAGCCCCCAGATGGCGATCAGGGCGATCGCAATCTCAGACCACTTGGTCACGATGCTCACTCGTTGCTTGCTGTACTTATCCGCAAACTGCCCCGCAAACCCGGAGAGCATCACAAATGGCACCGCCAGACAGAGCGACGCCCACGCCTGACCGCCCTTGCCAAGGATGCCTTCCCAGATCCCACCCATCGCCA
>Ga0075479_10000269_pt1 | contig 21683 bp, 15 predicted proteins | sample DEB08_DNA_8_FD_76341 | JGI IMG/M metagenome (GOLD analysis project Ga0075479, IMG submission 76341) | Aqueous microbial communities from the Delaware River and Bay under freshwater to marine salinity gradient to study organic matter... | ecosystem: Environmental > Aquatic > Marine > Coastal ... | reverse complement strand
GCTGTGATGCTGTGCTTAGTAGAAGGCTGTGGACTTGAGCCGGCGGTACACCTGGCCAGAGAACGTGTGGTCGAAGTGCGATGTTTTTCTGCGTGCGGTGTGTTGTTCCACCCGCACAGAACCGAATTGCGATGAAGCGTCAACCTCCATTTCTGAAGCTGTTTGTTGGGGCAGTGATTCTATTCAGTGGAATCACTTTTCTGACCAGAACGAGCAGCGAAACGCCGGTAGTCGTCGTTTATTGCGCCCACGACTCTGTGTTCGCGGATGAGATGTTGCGGCTGTTTGAGCAGCGTTCGGGCATTCGTGTGCAGGTTCTCTATGACGAGGAGGCCAGCAAAAGTCTGGGACTCACGCAACGATTACTGGCTGAACGCGACTCGCCTCGCTGTGACGTCTACTGGAACAACCAGACGCTCGGGACCGAGCGTCTGCGTCTTGCAGGTGTGTTGCAGCCATGCGCTGCCGAATGGTGCGACCGGATTCCTGAGCGGTTCCGAGCGAGCGATCTGCAGTGGTGTGGATTTGCCGCGAGGCTGCGAGTCTGGATTTTTCAGACTTCGCAGGGGGAGTGGAATCCGCAGCGAATTGCGGAGGTGATGGCGTCCGGCGATCTGAGCAAAGTCGCCATTGCAGTTCCATTGTTTGGCACCACGCTGACGCACTATACCGAGATCTGCCACGATACCAGCCTTGCGAATCTTCAGCAGTGGCATGTTTCGTTGCACGAACGTGGAATCAGAGAAGTTCGGGGAAACGGTGCGGTTCGCGATCTGGTCGCGGCCGGAGTTTGCGAACTGGGGCTAACAGACACGGACGACGCCTTTGCGGCCATTGATGACGGGGCCAGTGTCGGCATTCTTCCAGTGCGGCTTGCGGGTGGCCGGACGATTTGCATTCCCAATACTGTTGCCATGATTCGGGAGTGTCCGCACCCGGAATCTGCCGAAAAGTTGATTCGCTTTCTGCTTTCTGAGGAGGCGGAGGTCTTGCTGGCAAACTCGCAGGCCAGGCAGATTCCTCTGGGGGCTGTTTCGTCCGAGGATCTGCCGGACGATGTTGTGGAATTATTACCGTGGGCTGCGGATGGCGGAACTCCGGCTGCGGCTGCAGCGGCAGACCAGGCGGTGCTGGAATGGTTGCAGGAATTCTATGCCGGGCCCGTGGCAGAATAGCTGGAGGCCTGTGCTGTCGTATTCAACCAGCAAAAGCCCGACCGGCGACCCGATCGAGCTTTTGGGGAGAGTGTGTCGGACTGAGAAAGGTCCGACTGAGTCGATGAGAGCAGAGAGAGTGCGTCTCAGGGGCTGGCGTTTTCGTGAGCGTCAAGGCGATCTTCGAGAGCTGCGATCTGTGCCAGAGCATCTTTTGCGGCTGCATCCGCATCATCGGCGCTGTTTTCAGCGTCGACAGCGACGACGAGTGCTGCGGTCGCAAGACCGGCATAGATCACACCGGGAAGGTTGAACGCACCGAACTGGCCACGAAGCGTACTGAGTTCGCTGACAACAGCGGGAACAGTGATTGCGGACGGTGGAGCGGTATCGTTGGTCCAAAGTCGCACGTCTCTTCGGGAAGCGGGGCTGACAATTGTGTGAAGTCCTGGTCGCAGTCCGGAGAATGCGGCGTAGCCATTCTTGTCGGTGGTTGTGGTGGCAACGATCTGCTGTTTGTATTCGAGTTGAATACTGGCGCCTGCCACTGGAACGCCCTGCCCGTCAACGATTCGCGTCGTCAATTGGCCGACTTCGGTCAGTCGCACATCTTTTACTGCAACGACACTGTTGTTGGCAGCCGCAAGGACGGGAGTTGGAAGCACGAGGGAGAAGACAATTGCTGCGGCCAGCAAATTGTGTGCGACGGTGCGATAGGAGGTCATAAGTCCGTTCCTTCAGAGCATCTGACACGAAGTTGAGAAGACAGGTATCAGTCGCTGAGTGAGTTCTGATCCGGGTGAGGTTCCCTGCGACTTTAGTCGGAGTTTAGACGGAAGTGTGATTTGCGAAAATAGGAGTTTGCGGATTGCTGAAGATCCGAAATTTGCGGCTGCACCCAGCTGCTGAACTTTCCCGGCGCTTCGCCATTATGGATCTTCCGCAGGTAACTTTTGAAAGCCTCTCGTGATGTGTCGCTGTCATTCATGAGGTAGCAGATCCACGCCCAGCTGTTGCGGTAATCATCAGACTGCATCTCGGCGGCGTGCTGCAGTTGCTCCAGAGACGTGAGTCGGGGTGGAAAACCGAGCCGGGCTTTCCAGCGAACAGCTTCACGCCGTGAGGCGAGGCCGCTTTCTTCCGATTGTGTTTCGAGGTACTCGGCGATCCCTTCGTCGATCCAAAGTGGCACGAACGGAAGGTGCTGATGCAGACGCACATGTGTGATTTCGTGTCTCAGATCCGTGGTGAGCCACCGGCTTTTCCACGCATAAATCTGACTCACGTCGTTATCTGAAAAGAATACAGCGCGGCGATTCAGGGCTTCAGGAAGCTCATCTTTGAGGTAGTCCTCGTAGGACTTCCGGGTGTTGAACAGGATGAGTTCAACCGGAGCTTTTGTCGGCTCAATTCCGAACTGTTGCTGCAGGATTTTGGTCACAGCCTGCAGTTGGTGACAGACGGCATCCACATCAACAGGGAACTCAGAATAGATGGTGAATTCCTGCCGCTGCTGCTGAATGACCCAGCGAGTGTTTTCCTGGCCAAATCCGGTGCATTGCAGCGGCAGGATCAGGTAGAGCGCGGCGATGACGAGAGGGACAGGCACGAGCAATCCAGAGGGGGAAGAGGGCGTTGAGAAGCCGTCGGAAGAGGATTCCGGCGGATTGGCCTCTGAGGGAATTGTTCAAAGAGAGAAAAGTCTCAGGGGGCACACCGGCAGATCGTGCCGAATATTGGGGACGCGCGTCAACACCAGAATCGGATGATGCCTGCGTTGCACTTGCTGATGGCTGGCGAGTTGTCATGGCGGCAGAAAAGTGTCGGCAGAGGAACGATAAGCCGGGTTCTGTCGAGGGTGTTCATTTCTCTGGGATGCTGATTACTCAGCACCTCTGGCAGCCTACCCGAAGGTCAGCGAACCGGACCGGTTCGAGGCAACAAAGTTGCCGTTCCTTCTGCTTGGCCTTGCTCCCGATGGGGTTTACCCAGCCAGCCGGTCACCCAGGCTGCTGGTGCGCTCTTACCGCACCGTTTCACCCTTACCACGACGTGGTCATGCACGGACAAGTCCGTTCGTGACCACCGTTCGGCGGTTTGCTTTCTGTTGCACTTTCCCGGTCCTTGCGGACGGTGGGTGTTACCCACCATCGTGTCCTGTGGAGCCCGGACTTTCCTCCAGACGTTACCGTCCAGCGAACACCTGTTCCTCTGCCGACTCGGGAATTCTAGCAGGCCAGGGGGCGGAATGGCGAGAAATTGTGAGTGTGTCCAGACGGCAATCGCCTGAATTCCGAGAGGTTGCTGTAAAGAAAAGCTCTGTTCGGTCTGCAGGACAGGCCACTTTGAAGTAAATTGCACTCCAGACGGCGTATGAGGAGATCTGCGGCGTTGCGAATCTGAACTTGAGATGGCGGGTGAGTGCAATGAAATCGAGACTTCCGATTCTTGCTGCGATATTCGGGCTGTTCTTCAGCGGGCTGGTTGCATCTCGTTATGTGGGGCGAATTCCGCATCGTGGGTATCGGCAAAGCACGGGTGTCTTCCAGTTACCGCACAAGCGGACGGTGAGTCTGCAGGGAAAGTCGGTGCTGCGCAGGCTCTATCGCGAAGGACACTACCAGCGTGCACTGCAGCTGGCCAAAGAGTTTCTGCGGCATGATGGTGAGAATCCCGGGATGTGGGTACTGCGTGCGGTATTCCATGCAGCAATTGATGAATCCGAGGAGGCAATGGATGCCCTGTACCAGGCAGTGCACTGCGGTTTTGATGAGCCACAGCAGTTGCTGCAGGCTCCGGAGTTTTTTGAATTACGCAGTGATCCTCGATTTCCTCTGTTGCTTCGTGAGGCGGCAGCTTCCATTGGCGACCGATCGGAACGAGGCAACTCTGCCGCAGCCGGAATTGTGGAGGGGCAGTCAGCATTGGTCACAGAGCGGAATACGACGTGGGATGATCGAGCGCACGTGCTGGTGACCACGTTTGCAGAGGATCCGCAGGGCCGCCGGTTCTTTCCGTTTCGGAAAAGTCAGCTGCAGGACCCGGTCATCACGCTGGTGAATCAGTGGATCAGCGAAGGAACTGCAGCGGGGTTTCGTGGCATCCTGTATGACAACAGGGATCGCGGACACTCGACGCTGCAACGCACCGATTTTCCTCAATTGGCTTTTGTGGAATATGGTCCGATGGCTCGTGCTTCCGGCGTGGATTTTGGTGCACATCCGGAGTTGTGCTTTAACCTGCCCACATTTGGAAACGCATCAACGGCTCAGGTTGGCGATGTCTTCTGGTGCAGCAACCCGCGAAAACTGATGGGGGATCAGGTGTCCCGTGCTCAGGTGCTGAACAACTGGCGTCGTGACCAGCTTTACTGCTTTCCATCGCATCAGGACTTTTGTGTTCCGCATGGCGATGTGTTTCCATTCAATCTGCCCTGCTGGGTGGTGTCTGAAGGATCGTCCGGGTCCGATCAGCCGTTCCTCCGGGCGATTGCATTATGTGCGGCATCATTTCGGCCGGAAGTCCGCGAATTCCTGGAGACTCGGCAACTGCTGTGGCAAACGGTCCAGTGGCTGATGCGGCGCAGCTGGACGTTTGTGGAAAGCCCCGCCGATTACCTGTCCGGACGTGCTCATGCGGTGGTTTTTCGCGGGCATGAACTGGATCAGGAGCGAATGGTCCGGATGGCTCATGATCTGACCACAGACCGTGTACCCGCGCAGATCATTCTGAGAGTTGCGCAGGAAGATCTGCCACTGGCTGCAGAGACTGCGGAGTTGGCTGCCCTTCCGGAAACTGTCCTGACCGGCGCTACGGCGATCGGCCGGATTCACCGGACCCGACGACTGACACGAAGGATGGTGGTGGATGTTGGAAACAGCGGCGACTTCAACGGTCGAACACTGACATTTGAGTGGCGATTGCTGCAGGGAGATGCGGAGCGAGTTCAGATTCGAACGCTCAACAACGAGGGATCCAGAGCGGAGTTGTTGATTGACTGGCATGACCCCTTCCAGGTGCCGTGGAACACTGATCTGCAGACGGCACGAGTCGACATCGGAGTCTTCGCCGACAATGGGGAATCTCTGTCATTTCCGGGGCTCATCTCAACATGGTTTCCACCGACCGGGCGGCGTGTCTACAGTGACGGAAAGTTGATCAGCGTGGATTATTTGTCTCCTGCTGCGGAAGGGATGTATGCAGATCCGGTTCTCGAGCCGGTCCGGATGTGGAGAGACATTTATCGCTATGAAGACGGGGTGTTGATGGGCTGGGATCGTTTTGGCGGTGACGGGCAGGTTGATCGCTTCAATGCGGACGGTCGTCAGGCAGATCCCGGTGGAGAAGCGAAGATAGTGACATATCAGCGAATCACATTACCATCAGGGCTCGCATCGCTGCAGTATTCTGCGGTTGATCAGCAGCAGCCTTCGGGGCCGCTGAAGCCGGGGAAGCAGGATTCGCTCTGATGTCAGACTCAGGTTTGTTCCCGTTTGGGGCAGACTGTCCGCCTGTCTTTTGTGGGCGGGAAGCTTTACTTCAGCATTTGAGGGAAGTGAAGAAATGCCGGCAGGCAATGGTTTTCGACATCAGGCGTATCCGACAGTCCCGCAGCAGCCGCCGGAATTTCACATGCTGAAATACCGTGAGGGCGTGGATGGGGAAGCGGAGAAACTGCACACAGAGCTCGATGTGTCGCGTGTGATTCTGGTACACGGAACCTTTCTGGGCGACGATCCGTTTGGGGTATCAGATACTCTGCGAGTTCTTTCCGGACAGGTCCCGTTGCTTGCAGCCCCATTTCGGGAGTTTGCTGATTCGCTGCAGACCCGGGCGCGTCCCGTGATCTCTGCGGTTTCCCGCGATATTGGAAATTACAACGCAGTCTTTTGTGATCAGTTTCAGCGGCTGGTGGGTGATGATCCGGTCGTGGAGCTGCTGGAGCCCACGTGGAGTGGTCAAAACCATGCGTTTGCACGGGTGGATCTGGCGATTCGCCTGTTGCACCAGTTGTTCAGCAATCCGCTGCAGGAGGGCCAGCGGACAATGCTTTGGGGGCATTCGCATGCCGGCAACGCTTTTGCAATCCTGACAAATCTGCTGGCTGAAGGGAAATCGGCCATGCAGAGGATTCAGGATATCGTCGGTATTCATGACCAGGAGCACTGGGTGTCTGTTGTGGACGAACTGTCACAGTATTCCGGCCCGCACCCGCTGGCTGAATCACTTTTGCTGGTTACCTTTGGAACCCCTGTGCGTTATGGCTGGGACCCATTGGGGTATCGCGATCTGCTGCATATCAGTTTTCATCGTGTGCATGATCCGCAGCACCCGGACCGAGCCTGTCCCCTGTTTCCTCCCCAGCCTCCAGGGGACGTCATCAGTGCTCGTTGGGGGGACTGGGTGCAGGCATTCGCGCTTGCCGGTACCGATATTTCATTACCGCAGCTGAGAGAGATCAATCAGCGGCTGGATTTCCTTTTGGAAGCGGGGTTGGAGGACCCACAGCATGGCCTCGATACGCAGCTACTGGTTCCCAAACGGTTTCGGGATTTATGTGCCCGCTTGAAGCTGGGTGTCCGCTGCCACACGGACGGCCTGAATCTGCTGGTCGACTATGAACGGTCCGGGGAAACCATTTTTCCTGGGATCCCCATTGAGAAGACGGCGATGGGGCATGGCGTTGCGACAACGGAAGCGTGGTTGGCGACGCATTTAAGGCTGGTGATTGAGACACTTTTGGGGCGGTTGGCTTAGAGCTGTGCCGCCCTTTCCGGGTGTCCCTGAGCCCAATGGTGATTGATGTCTTTCTTTACGAACTGGTTTCGGCAGTCAGAGTGACCATGACCGCTTTATAACCGGGGGTGCGGGATAACGGGTCAACGTCATTGGGGACAAGAACATTGGCTTCGGGATAGTACATGGCCGCGTTGCCGGCTCTGATGTTGCCACTGCGGACGAGGATGTACTGCATTTGTCCGCAGCTGCTTTTGACGGTGACTCGCTGGTTGGGTTGCCAGCCGAGTCGGCTGATGTCTTCATCGTTCAGCAGAATAACGTCTCGGCGTTCCTGTCCTCGATACAGATCTTCTTCGTCGTAGACGACGCTGTTGAACTGCCCTTCGGAGCGGATTGTCATCAGGCAGAACTGATTGTCTGCCTGTTGCCGTGGAGAGATCCGGAACTCGTGGAATTTTGCAACGCCGCCGGGGCGTGGAAACTTGTAGTTGCGAATCGCGCGACCTGGGACATGAAACTCTTTTTTACTGGCGTCGATCTCCTTCAGCCCGGAGTACTCGGGAATAAGTTCCGCGATCAACTCCCGGATGGCTTCATGACTTTCCATGGCGGACCAGTCCAGCGGCGTCGTGTCGCTGAAGAGTCGCTGTCCGAGTTCTGCCAGAATCGCGACCTCGCTGCGGACCGAACTGAACGGCGACTTGCCTCCGTCGCTTAATCGTACGTAGCTGAACATGGATTCCTGGGAGGTTTTCTGAGTTTCCTCATCACGTGGGAGGACGGGAAGAATGAATGTTTCCTTTCCCAGTCCATGCGCGTGACCGGTATTGAGTGTTGTGGAAAGATACATCACGGTCCCGATCCGGGACATTGCTTCTCCGGCCCATTGAGTTGCCGGATTACTTCCATACAGGTTTCCGCCGAGGCAGAGCGCAAAATCCATTTCCCCGCGATGAGCAGCCTGCATACAGGCCATGGTGTCATAACCGGGGCTCTTCGGGGCAGCAATCTGCAGTCGTTCTTCGAAGCGTTCGAGCAGGTGCTGTTTAAGTGCGGGGGTCACGCCAACGGTTCCCAGTCCCTGAACGTTACTGTGACCGCGGATTGGCATCAGTCCGGCATGTTCCCGACCGACCATTCCGCGGAGGAGTGACAGGCTGGCGATGGCCTGGACATTGTTTGTGCCATTGAGGTGGTGGGTGATGCCCATGCACCAACCGATGACAACGTTGCGAGCGGAGCAGTATTGATCTGCGATGTACCGGATGGTCTGCCGGTCCACGCCCGAGGAGGACACGATCTCGTCCCAGGATGATTCCATGACACAGCGTTTGTATTCGTCAAATCCTTCGGTGTGTTTGTTGATGAAGACCTGGTCATGTGCGTTGCGTTCGATGACTTCGCGAGCGATCCCGGTCAGCAGTGCAAGGTCACCGCCGATATGTGGCTGGACGTAAGTGCTGGCGATTTCGGTACCGAACAGCAGACTGCGGGTATCGCTGGGAACACGGAAATTGACGAGCCCCAGTTCGCGCAGCGGATTGATGACGATGATCTTTCCGCCACGTCTTCGGAGCTGCATCAGGGACCGCATCAGGCGGGGGTGATTGGAAGACGGGTTCGCGCCGATCAGGATATAGAGATCTGCCTGATCGAGATCTTCCAGCTTCACGGTTCCGGCCCCACTGCCAATGGCGGAGCCAAGACCAACTCCGCTGGCCTGATGGCAGTAGTAGGAACAGTTGTTGACATAGTTGGTGCCAAACAGACGAGCCATCATTTGCAGCAGAAAACCCGCTTCGTTGGAAGCTCTGCCACTGGCATAGAAAAACGCTCGTTCCGGCCCGGCCGCCTGCAGCTGTTCGGCCAGTTTCTCCATGGCGTGTTCCCACGTTGTCACTTTCCATGACCGACCACCCTCGGGCAGATACAGCGGCTGAGTCAGTCGACCGCTGTTCTCCAGTTGGCGGGGCGTCATGGCACGCATCTGGTCCAGGCTCATGTTTTCGATGGCCTGTTGGGTAAGGCCGCCCTGCATATCGGAAGCCATTGCCTGGAACGATTTCTTGCAGACCTCCGGGAAGTGTCCACCTTCGTTCACCATGCCACCCAGTTGGCCGCCCATGCCTACAGCGCAGGTCTTGCAGGTGTTGCGGGATCTCATTGCCCGCCACATTTTCAGCCAGCCGACTTTTCGGGCCAGACGAAGGCTGTATCCGATGGCTTTCCAGCCACCACCGCTGCGTGGAGTCCTGATAGTCATGATTCGTGGTGCTTCTTCACAAACAGATTGACAGGCCGGCAGTCCGGCCTGGGCAGGGTGAGAACAGCCCGGCGGAAGTATCATCGCAGGTGTGCGATCAACAGCAAACCTGAACTGGCGGGCTTCACGTGGTGACGGCGAATTTCCAGCAATCGTGAGGTTAAAGTGGCTTGTGTTGAATCCCTTTCGGCAACAAAGGACACTGGTATTCAATCCGGGTATGAGACATCTGCTCAGCCGGTGCAGATCGCAGTGTTTTCTCAACGCAGTGTTTTCTCAACAGAGATGCGTGACAGAGATGTTTAACAAATGTACTGAGTGTGTCAGCAGGAATTTCGGGTCATGATGACGCATCCGATCAGTGAATTTCTTCTGCAGCAGAATCGGCGGCAGTTTTTTGCCGGCGGTGGATTGCGTTTGGGCAATCTTGCGCTGGCCGGACTGACTGCAACGGGGGCCATTGGCAACGCGGCCTTTGGTTCCGGAAATCTGCCGCAGCCAGGATTGCCGCATTTTCCGCCCCGCGCGAAATCGGTGATCTATCTGCACATGAACGGGGGCCCTTCGCAACTGGACTTGTGGGACTACAAACCTGGGCTGCAGAAGTACTTCAACGGTGATCTCCCGGATTCCGTTCGCCAGGGGCAGCGGATCACCACGATGACCAGCGGACAGGCTCGCCTGCCCGTCGCTCCGTCAAAATTCAGCTTCTCAAAGCGTGGTGACAGCGGGACCTGGGTCAGTGAATTACTCCCTCATACCGGAGGTGTCACTGACGAACTGGCTCTGATCCGCACGGTGCACACGAATGCGATTAATCACGACCCCGCATGTACATTTGTGACGACGGGAAGTGAGGTTCCGGGACGCCCCAGTCTGGGTTCGTGGGTGTCCTACGGTTTGGGAAGTGAAAGCAGCAACCTGCCGGCGTTTGTCGTCCTGACACCGCACTGGACATCGAAACGACCGACTCAGGCCCTGTTCTCGCGGATGTGGAGCAGTGGATTTCTGCCGTCGAGGTATACCGGTGTGGCACTGCGAAGCGGTCAGGACCCGGTGCTCTACATCCGGAATCCTGCCGGGGTATCGCCAGCCAGTCGCAGAAAGATGCTGGACGGTCTGGCTCGACTGAACCAAATGACGCTCGATCGTTATTCTGATCCCGAGACGGTCACCCGAATGGCTCAGTATGAGATGGCGTGGCGAATGCAGACCAGCGTTCCGGAACTGGTGGATTTGTCGGGAGAGACTCAAAGCACGCTGGATCTGTACGGTCCTGAAGTGACGACACCGGGGAGCTTTGCGGCAAGTGCGTTGTTGGCCCGGCGAATGGTGGAACGGGGGGTTCGAGTGATTCAGTTGCTGCATCGAGGCTGGGACCAGCACGGTGCCCTGCCCTCAGAAATTGCACACCAGTGTTACGATACGGATCAGGCTTGTGCCGGATTAATCCAGGATTTGAAGCAGCGAGGTTTGCTGGACAGTACGGTGGTTGTCTGGGGCGGAGAATTTGGTCGCACCGTGTATTCTCAGGGACGCCTGACGGCCGATGACTACGGGCGGGATCATCACCCCCGAAATTTCTGTATGTGGCTGGCGGGCGGCGGGATTCGTGGCGGAACTGTTTTGGGAACGACCGATGACTTTAGCTACAACTGCGTTGAAGATCCCTGTCATGTCAATGATCTGAATGCCACACTGCTGCATTGCCTTGGCATCGACCACGAACGATTCACGGTCAGGTTTCAGGGACTGGATCAGCGATTGACCGGTGTGGAAAAGCAACGAGTGGTCCATGAGATTCTCTCCTGATTCGATGTGCTCATTCCTGTTCTGCAGACGGATCCACTGCGTCAGCGTCTGGCAGTCACAGCAGCAGACGCAGAAGGACCTGAAATCATGATGTTATCACCGGAAGTCAGCGGAGCGTCGTTTTCGGAGACACTGCTGCAGCGGATTCGTGACTGTGGCGTCATAGCCGTGCTGGTGATTGAGGATCCGCAGCGTGCTGTGAAGCTGGCCCAAAGCCTGCTTGCGGGCGGCGTCTGTGCGATGGAGCTGACCTTGCGAACCCCGGCTGCCCTTGAGTGTTTGCGAGCAATCACAACGGAAGTTCCGGACATGCTGGCCGGAGCCGGCACGGTGATTCTGCCGCAGCAGGTGACCGAAGTGCAGCAGGCGGGGGCTTCGTTTGCGGTATCTCCTGGAACGAATCCGGAAGTGATCGCCGCTGCTGCAGCTGTTGGATTGCCTTTCGCCCCGGGCGTCATGACTCCCAGCGACATTGATGCCGCAGTTCGTGCTGGTTGTCGCAGCCTGAAATTCTTCCCCGCCGTTCCGGCCGGCGGTTTGTCGATGTTGTCCAGTCTGCAGGCTCCCTATGCCCACCTTGGTGTGAATTACATTCCACTGGGGGGAGTTTCCGAAGGGAATCTGGTCGACTGGCTGAAGCATCCGGGCGTTCCTGCGGTCGGTGGTTCGTGGCTGGCTCCCAAAAAACTGATTGACACCGGAAAGTGGGATGAGATTCAGGAACTCGCGTCACGCGCCGCGTCGATCGTGCAGTCGATTCGCAGTACTCATCCGCAGGTCTGAGTCTTCAACAGCAGCTCTGCACTGTGATATTACCCAGCCCGCACAGCCTGCAGACCCTGCCTGGTTTGCTCAGTCGCTACCTTCGGTCAAACTGACAGCATGAAAGGTTGGATTGGTTGGATCAGTTGGAATGAGACGAGCATCGCGGGGGAGACTGACGATGAGTAGACCGGATGTACGACGAGGAGCGTCGTTTCAGTCTGCGGACATTGAAGCAATTGTCAGGATGACATAAATGAACAGACCAGTTGGATTCGTCGTCTACGTCATTGCGGTATTGGCATTTCATCAGGATCTGATCGCTCAGCAGCCGAACGGCCTGCAATCCGGATTTCCTGAGCAAGTGCCAGCTGGATTCATCCCCAGCCAGAATTCCCTGCAGAAGTTTGCCGCAAGGCGTGTTGGCGATGCGAAGTTACCGGAGGGGACCTATAACGCGTGGGGTTGGCGACGGCCGGCAACGGACCTTGGCAAGGCGGGATCGTCGGGCGAAGGATTCCAGCATTTTTCCGCAGCGACCTTTCGCTATACGCAGTGGTACCGGCCGAGAGCAGCGACACTGAACGCTGAGCAGCGCTGCAGTCCGGCGAATTTCCGTCCACGCGGTTTGTCCAATCTTTTTGCAAATCCGAAAGACTGCTATCGCATGGAGTACCAGCCGTACTCACTGGGCGACGAGGGTTCCATCTACGGGCCGTCCTACGTCAAACGTGCCCCCGATGCACGCTGTGCCCCCGAATGTCTGATTGAACTCGAGTGATCTCCGGCGCTAAGAGAATCGCTGCCTGTTGCTGCCACAGCAATTTCGATGAAGCTCTGTCCGGTGTGTTTGCGAGAGTAGGGAACGGTCTGCAGTGAGCGGCACGGAACAGCCAACAGAAGAGTGCGTCGTGATCGCGGGAGTGGGGCTGATTGGTGGCTCTGCGGCCCTCGCAATCCGACAAGTTGCTCCGCAGGCCCGCATCATCGGTATCGGGCGCAACGCGGAACGGATGCAGCGTGCCGTCGATACCGGGTTGCTGGACCAGTGGTATGGCCGAGTTGACGCATCTGAGATTCCGGCCGGATCCCTTGGACTGGTCTGCCTTCCGGTCGATCGTGTTGCTGAGTGCTCGAGACAGTTATTGCAGGCCGGTTGTGACGTGGTTACCGACGCGGGAAGCGTGAAAGCAGCGATTTGTTCTGCACTGTCGGATCTGCCTGGTTTTGTAGGTGCGCACCCGATTGCGGGCAGTGAGCAGAGTGGGTTTGAGCATGCTGACGGAGGCTTGTTTGCGGGGCGAATCTGTGTGATCTGTCGCGAAGATGTCGAGCACCCGGCAGTGCAACGGACGCTTCGATTCTGGCATTTGTTGAGGATGGACTGTCACATCATGCCTGCCGTCAGGCACGATCATGTTCTGGCACGCACCAGTCATCTGCCGCACATCCTCGCTTCCGTGGCTGCGGGCTGTGTCACGGATGAAGAACTCATGTTCGCCGGGTCGGGCTTTCGCGACACGACCCGGATAGCCGCCGGTGGTGACGCGTTGTGGTCTTCCATTTTGCTTGAGAATTCGTCGGCCTGTATTTCTGCGGTGGATGCGGCAATGCAGAGGCTTTCGGAATATCGCAGTGCTCTGGTGGGTCATGAAGAAGAGACTTTGCGATCATTGTGGGCGGACGCAGCGAATCGTCGTCGTCGGCTGCATGACCCGGAGATCCAGTCGTCGATGTGATTTGGCTTACCGCCGTGAAATGCACGATTGTTCGGCGATTTGAGAATCCAGGCGGGATCCGGAATTCGCGCAGTGGGGCGAATTTGAGAAACATTGCTCGACCGACTACATTTTGTGAGGGAGACAGGCTGATCTCGGTGGGGTTTTCTTTGGCCCTGCAAAGAGTCGCATCGGCCTGTTCCTGAAGGCTGTCCCCGCGGACTGTCGCTGCGGACTGTCGCTGCGGACTGTCGCTGCAGGCTGTCGCTGCAGGCTGTCGCTGCAGGCTGTCGCTGCAGGCTGCTGCGGTACCGGTGCAACACAGTTTGCATTCTGCTGAGTTTAAAATTTTCATCTGAGATTCAATTGATATGGCCGACATTCAGACACAGCTGGTAGTCCTTGGTGGTGGACCAGGTGGATATCCCGCAGCCTTTGCAGCAGCGGATCACGGGATGCAGGTGGTGCTCGTGGATGACGGGGCCAAGCCTGGCGGTGTCTGTCTGAATCGTGGCTGTATCCCATCCAAGGCACTGCTGCATGTTGCCAAGCTCATGCACGAGGCGGAGGAAGCTGCGGAGTACGGAGTTCAGTTTGAAAAGCCCACGATTGATCTCGACAAACTGCGGACCTTTAAGAACGGAGTGATCGGATCACTTTCCGGGGGGATTGAAGGTCTGTGTAAAGTTCGTGGCGTCACGTTCATCAAGGCACGCGGGTCTTTTCTGGATGCAAAGACGCTGCAGTTAAGCCTGTCTGACGGAACGACGCAAACGCTGGGGTTTGATCAGTGCATCATTGCTACGGGGTCATCTCCGGCGATGCCTCCGATTTTTAACATCGGTGATGAACGGGTGATGGACTCCACCGGGGCACTGGAACTCAGGGACGTTCCTGGGAAACTTCTGGTCATTGGTGGCGGATACATTGGGCTGGAAATGGGAACGGTGTATGCCGCGCTGGGATCGCAGGTGTCGGTTGTGGAAATGACAGGGGGGTTGCTGCCGGGGGCCGATCGCGACCTCGTGACTCCATTGCAGAAGCGATTGCAGCGAGTCTTTTCGGCGATCCATCTGAACACCAAAGTTGCCAGTCTGACGGCAGGTGCGGACGGAATTGTGGCAGCGTTGGAAGGTGAAGGCGTAGAGCCTCAGCAGACATTTGATCGAGTGCTTGTTTCCGTCGGTCGTCGTCCCAACAGTCGCGGCTTTGGACTGGAGAACACAGGCCTTCAGGTTGACGACAAGGGATTCATTTCCATTGACCGCAATCAGCGTACATCCGTTGCTTCGCTGATGGCAATTGGTGATGTCGCCGGGGAGCCCATGCTGGCTCACAAAGCAACTCGGGAAGCCAAGGTGGCGGTCGAGACGCTGCTTGGCGAGCCGGTGGAATTTGACAACATTGCCATTCCTGCGGTTGTCTTCACGGATCCGGAACTTGCGTGGGCCGGTATCACTGAGAATGAAGCGAAGGAACAGAAGCGGGATGTGACTGTTTATCGTTTTCCCTGGGCGGCATCGGGGCGAGCACAGACGCTGGCACGAACCGAAGGGGTGACCAAGATTATCGTTGAAAATGCGAAGCAGCGTGTGGTTGGTGTGGGGATGACGGGACCGGGGGCTGGCGAGATGATTGGCGAAGCCGTGCTGGCGATCGAAATGGGGGCCACTGCACGCGATCTGGCCGATTCCATCCATGCACACCCGACGTTGTCTGAGACATTGATGGAAGCTGCTGAAGGGATTGTCGGCCAGGCCACACACAAGTTCACGCCTCGCAAATCCTGACAGTTCGCAATCTGCCGATTGCACGCGGCTGGATCAGTCGATTCTGTTGGCAGCACACGTGGACACTTGAGGATCAGATTCGATGACAGGCGGTCCGATGCGGGTGGTGCAGTTTCGGCAAACCGGAGTGCCGGCTGAGGTCCTGGAAACAAGTCAGGCCGCTGTGCCTTCACCAGGCTTGGGTGAAGTACGTGTCCGAATGCTGGCCGCTCCCATCAATCCGTCCGATCTGATGTTTGTGCGCGGGCATTACACGCTGAAGGCCAGTGTACCGGCCGTACCCGGTTTTGAGGGAACGGGGGTCGTTGAGGACTCGGGCGGAGGGTTGCGAGGCAGGCTGTTTCGCGGCAAACGCGTTGTTGTGCTCAGCAGTAACGGCGGGACATGGGGGGAACAGCTGGTTCTGCCGTCCACCAGGATCGTACCCATTCCGCAGACATTGAGTGACGAACAGGCTGCCACATTCTTCGTGAATCCGGCGACGGCATGGGTGATGACCCAGGAAGTGCTGCGAATCCCTCGGGGCCAGTGGCTGGTCCAGACAGCTGCCGGCAGTGCTCTGGGAAGGATGATTGTGCGCCTGGGCCGGCATCTGGGTTTTCGGACGTTGAGTGTGGTTCGTCGACAGCAGACCGCAGCGGAGTTGCGGGCTTTGGGTGGGGATGCCGTGCATGTGCACGATGATACCGCCTCCGATCCGCAGGAGTTGAGTGCAGCGTTGCGCGGAATTGCAGGTCCGGATGGTGTGCGATATGCGATTGATGCTGTGGGTGGTTCGACCGGGACCGGAGTGGTGTTGAGCCTGGGCCGTGGTGGTCGAATGCTGGCGTTCGGGACATTAAGTGGACAGCCGCTGTCCTTTTCGCCACGGACGCTGATGACGGTTGGAAGTCAGGTTGAGGGGTTCTGGCTGGGACATTTTATGGAGCAGCAGGGACTGGTGTTTCGCCTGCGGTTGGTTCGGCGGTTGATCCGGCTGATTCGAGCCGGTGTACTGTCATCCGAGATCGCTGGAAGCTGGCCGCTGGATCAGGTGCACGAAGCTGTGGCCGCGGCCGAGGATTCCGGTACGGCTGGGAAGTGTTTGCTGCGTCTGGACACCACCTGATGACTGCAAGGTGGTTCTCCTGAGAGAAAGCAGAGAAGCGATGATGCCGAGTCTGAGTCGATTGCGTCTGTTGCACTGGGGTTACTGGTCCTGCCTGACCCTGACCGGGCTGATACTGCAGTTACCGTTTGTTCGGGCTGCAGACGATCAATCACCGCAGCTTCCAAATATTGTCATGATCCTCGCCGACGATTTGGGGTTTTCAGATATTGGCTGTTATGGCGGAGAGATTTCCACGCCCAATCTGGATCGGCTGGCGGGCGACGGAATTCGGTTCACGCAGTTCTACAACACGGCTCGGTGCTGGCCAACCCGTGCGGCTTTAATGACGGGATATTATCCACAGCAGGTGCATCGGGATAAATTACCGACCCTGCCGGGCGGTGGTGGAAATCGAAATGTACGTCAGCCGTGGGCTCGACTGTTGCCGGATCTGCTGAGGCCGGCGGGTTATCACAGTTACCACAGCGGCAAGTGGCACATTGACGGCCGTGTCCTGCCGACGGGCTTTGAACGTTCGCTGGAGGTAAGGAACCAGGGGAATTTCTTCACGGCGGCTGGCAATCGGCTGGATGACCAGCCAATCGAGGTTCCGGCCGACGAATCCGGGTATTACGCCACCACGGCCACGGTCGACCACGCACTCGATTGTCTCACGTCACACCAGGTCCAGTACGGTGACAGTCCTTTCTTCCAGTATTTGGCTTTCATTGCCCCTCATTTTCCGCTGCATGCACTGCCTGAAGATATCGCCCGCTATCGCGATCGATATCTTTCCGGGTGGGATGAACTTCGAGAAGAGCGGGCATCAAAGCAGCGCAGACTGGAATTGCTGGCAACGCCACTGTCGCCGCTGGAGCCGGAGTTGGGACCTCCGTACGACTTCCCCGATGCGTTTGAGAAGCTGGGGCCGGGCGAAATCAATCGGCCGCTGCCATGGCTGGAACTGACAGTGGAACAAAGACGGTTTCAGGCGACGAAAATGGCGATCCATGCGGCGATGGTGGACCGTATGGATCGAGAGATTGGGCGATATCTTGATGGATTGAGGGCCGCCGGTCAGCTTAAGAATACGCTGGTTCTGTTTGCCTCAGATAATGGTGCCAGTGCGGAGATCATGGTTCGTCATGGCGGCCATGACCCTGAAGCTCCTCCAGGCAGCGGGGCAAGTTACCTGTGCCTTGGACCGGGGTTTTCCAGCGCCGCAAATACGCCGTTTCGTCGTCATAAAACGTGGGTTCACGAAGGGGGAATCAGCACGCCGCTGATCGTCAGTTGGCCCGCAGGAATTTCAGCTCGCGGCGAATTACGGCAGACGGCTGGTCATGTGATTGATTTGGTGCCGACTTTTCTGGATGTCGCCGGGCTGGAAGCACCTGAAGAATGGGAGGGCCGAAAGCGTCCTCCCCTGCCCGGTCACAGTCTGCGAGGGGCTTTTGCTCGGGATGTCCTGATTCCCCGGCAGAGTCTGTGGTGGCTTCATGAAGGGAATCGTGCTGTCCGCATGGGCGACTGGAAACTTGTTGCGGCTGAAGGAGATCCCTGGGAGCTGTATGATCTCAGCAAAGATCGGGCTGAGGGGCAGAATCTGGCTGGGGATTATCCCCGTCGGGTTGAACAGCTGGAACGCGAATGGCAACGGCTGACAGAGGAATTTACTGAGTTGGCGAAGCAGACAATGCGTGCCGGGGACAGAGGCAGAAATCAGCGTTGACTCGGCTGCTGGTTGTCGCCTGATGTTCGCCTGACCAATGCTTCCGGATGTGGTTTTGCTTTACCCACGCTGTCGTTGAATGCTACGGATGACTCGCACGGCATCAAGCGTCAGGCCCTGCTGGTCAAGTTTGAGTCCCGCGGTTTTGGGGGCTTCGTCGAGCCTGGATTTGAGACGGAGTTCAGCCCGAGGAAGCTGCAACTGTTGAATCAGCAGCTGTGCAATGCTCATGGCATTGCGGCCATCACAATCGGGGATGCGCGACACTCAGGTCAGGTGCGGGTTTTCAATTCGGCGGCGGTGGAGAGTTTCATGCTGCTGGTCAACGGGTTTGGAGCGATGGAAGTCAGGTGCGGTGGTCAATGACTTTGGTCCTCGGATATGGATCTCCCTCGATGTGGATTTTAGCCCACAGACGATCCTGTGAATCCGGTTGCAGACTGAGCCAGTTTCGTCGTGCTATGAACGGCGAAGTCGCTCCCATGAATCGGGTCATTTGCCCAACAACCGGATGGGCGCCGGAAGAAAATGTCAGCTGATGATCGGTGAGTCGATTCAGAAAGTGCACCATCAGTCCCACCGGAGGACTGTTGACAATTGCGGAGCTGACCAGTTGAGTGATGAGGTTGAAACACGGGTTTGGGGCCGGCCCGGTTCGGCGAATGACGCCTGTTGCGGCGACGTGGACGTCACCTGAGACAATTGTGACTCGACATTGTTTTTCGCGGGAGAATTTCAACAGTCGTTCGGCCAGCCGAACCTGTTCATCGCGATGGGGAGGACTGGTCCAGTGATCGCGCAAGTCATCGTGGAGTCCTCCGGGATTCCACACGTGTTCAAGCAGGAATTCTGCGGCATCGGGAAAGGCCGGATACATCAGGGGCAGTGAGAGCATCAGAATCAGATGCTTCGGTGCTTCGGCATCAGCTGGCAGGCAGTCCAGCCAATTCAGGAACCGATCCATGTTGTGACGGCCCATGACCTGATCGCTGGATCGACTGCCGCGAAGGTCCAGAGCGGCGAGTGCCAGTGCCCCAAGGTGAAAGCCCACGGAATGGTTTTGGTCTCCCGGCCGGGGTTGAGGCAATAATCCGGGAACTTCATCAAGTGACGCGGAGTGATGCTGGAAGAGCCGAAAGTACTTTGCCGCAATTTCGAAAATCCCCTGGTAGACGGGACATTGCTGAAGTTCGGGGTCATGAGATCCCCAGCCATCAAAGATGTCGTGGTCATCCCACATCATCAGCGAAGGGATTCTGCTGTACGCACGTGACGGTTCAGGCTGTGACCACCGTCGGAGATACAGGTTCAGGTAGAACCGTTCGACCTGGATTTCCATCAGGTCTGTGAACTTCCTTGTTGTGTTTTGCCCGGATTCAATCCACCTCTGGATGGAGGACGTTTCTTTGTTCTCTTCCAGAATCTGATCGGCGTAAACCTGGTCACCACCCATCATCAGCAGATGAAAGGGAGGTGTTTCGGCAGAGTGAGCCGACCCCGTGGCGTATGCAGCTGAAAAGTCGTTGTGCTGCTGCAGCATGTTGGACCAGCGTTCATTCTGCCGTCCACGAAATTTCTGCGCTTCTTTCAGGCTGTGAAAGCCGGCACAGGAGCCGTAAGCCATCGCTGGAATCTGACCGGTCGCTGGAATGAAGAAGTCACCCTCGTATTTCCTGTTACCGAGTGTGACACGGTACTGAATCTGTGCTTGTTCCGGTGGTCGCTCGAATCGCAGCGAGGTTTTCCAGAACCACGCTTTCTGGAATTGATAGATCAGTGTGGGATCGTGTTCTTCAGATCCGCTGTGCTGTTGAGACTGGATCTGAGGTGGGTGTTCGGAGTTGGTGACAACGAGGATCGAAACGTCCCATTCTGTGGCGGTTCCACCCGCAAATTTCAGCAAGGGTCCAGCAATGATTTTCACGTTTGAATCCTCTCATTCAGCCTGATTCAGTAACCTGCACAGTCTTAGGTAGGCTCCAATCATTCAATAGTCCAGTTTTTTCCGCTCAGACTGTCCTCGGAGTCTGGCTGGGGGGGGATGATATTACAGAGCAGGTGAAGAGGGTTTGTTCGCGGAGCAGACAGATGAGTCAGCCCGATCCACCAGCAGGTTGCCTGATGTGGTGGATCGGCTTACTGCCGCACTGACCTGCGGCGCTGATTCGCGATCCAACTGAACAGTTCCGGAGTCGCGTAGGCTGCAGACCACGAGTTGTGGCCGATATGTTCCATGATTGTGAAGCGGACGCGGCGGCCTCCGCTTTCGCGAATGGCGTTCACCATTTCTTCGGATCGCTGCAATGGGACGGCCTTATCTTCTGTTCCGTGAAAAACCCAGATGGGAAGCGATTTCAATTTCTCTGCATCGCCCGGGTCTCCTCCACCGCAGATTGGAACAACGGCACAGAAGCGACCTGCATGGTCCGCAGCGAGTCGCCACGATCCATAACCGCCCATGCTGAGTCCGGTCAGGCAGACGTGGTCTTCATCAACGGCATATGTGGAAGTGATATGGTCCAAAAGTTCGATCAGTCGTTGTTGTTGCGTTGGCTTATTCCACGCGTCATCTCCTGGACACTGTGGGGACACCAGAATGTATGGCAGTTTGTCTCCTCGCGCAGCAAATCGCGGCGGTCCCCATTTGGCCACCAGGCTGAGTTCGCCGTAGCTTTCACCCCGCCCGTGCAGGAACAGGATCATGGGCAGTTTCGTCCTGGGGGTGTAGTTTTCAGGCAGATAGAGCAGATACCCGATGCTGCCGCCGTCTGTTGTCGCCAGTGATTGCTCAACTTGTGTACCCGGACGCGGGGCCTGAGATTCATCACCGGCGGCAACTGCAGTGAAAGAACCCAATACACACAAAGCAGACAGTAATAAACAGAATCGCATCATCAGGAAATGACCTCGAAAACGGCATTTGTCGGTGGGAAACTCCGTAGCAAATCAGGCCGTGCTGGACGGCTGCAGATGCTGCGTTTGCAAAGATCGTTCTGTTTCAGGGGAGCGTCAACCGGGCCAGACCCTAGTGAATTACGCGAATGCGAATGTCGCGGAACAGCAGGTCATTCGGCTGACCATGATCCTGGAATCCGATGTAGCCCTCCTGTGGGCGATCTTTCATGGCTCCCTTGTTCAGCATGGTGTCAATGATTTGTTCGCCGTTCAGTTCCACCTGCAGGTGGTGCCCGATACAGGTCACAACCATCCGATTCCATTCGTGAGGCGGCATGGACATGTTCTTTGCCGGCCCTACGGTGCGAATGATTCCACCGTGATCATGCTGTCCCAGTGGTTCCTGCTTTTTGCTGGAGTCGAGGATCTGTGCTTCAATGCCCTGCTCCACCGGGTCATTCCGGTCTCCAACGCGAAAATAGACTCCACTGTTACCGCCTGGCGGGTAGGCATACTGCACATCAAGGACGAAGTCGGCGTACTTCTTCTCTGACCACAAGTAAGCACCGTACCTCTGCCAGCCTTGCTCGCCGTCTCGTGGCTGGATCAACAGTGAGCGGTCTTTTTGCGGGATCCAGTTGCCGGTGGTTTTCCAGCCGCTGAGGTCTTTGCCGTTGTACAGCGATTGAAAATCCGTCAGATCGCGCAGCTTCAGGTTCTTCCAGCGA
>Ga0075479_10000268_pt1 | contig 21702 bp, 32 predicted proteins | sample DEB08_DNA_8_FD_76341 | JGI IMG/M metagenome (GOLD analysis project Ga0075479, IMG submission 76341) | Aqueous microbial communities from the Delaware River and Bay under freshwater to marine salinity gradient to study organic matter... | ecosystem: Environmental > Aquatic > Marine > Coastal ... | reverse complement strand
TTTTTCTTTTTAACAATGAACGCGTTAACTCGCGCCATTCCCCATTGTTGCGGTGTAGTTCCCGGCCGATGACCTGTCTTCCACGCGGCAACTCCACGATTATAAACTTTCTTTAAGGTCTCTGGTGAAATACCAGACTTCTTCGCCTTCGCAGCGATACCGTCCGGTCCTTCTTCTAGGTCGATACTATCATACATCGAGTATCGTTTTTCTTCAAGATAGTTCTTAAAAGAAATCATGCCAGTTTCCTAATCATTCCTGCAAGTACCTTAGCATCTACATCTAGGTTAAACCTGCGAATAGTATCAGCAGCGGCAAACTCTGGAGAAGTGTATTTACCTTTACCCATCTCACGTTTGATGTGTTGCGCCACTTTACGATATTTGTCTTTATTTATAGTTTTTGATCCGACACGATGCATCAAATCAGTCACCCAGTTCTCTAAGATATCATCTTGGCCTGGTGTGTCCTTAAAATACTTTTTGCGTAACTTGTCGGTGCCCTCTTCACCTGCACCGCCGTCTTCTGCGACACAGTTAGGGACCATCTTACCACCCTTCTTTTTCATACCGACTTGCTTGTAACCATCCCAACAATCTTCGTCATACATATCTTTGAACGACTTGGTGTACTTGGATGGTTTAGTCTTGGCGTCTTTGTCGCCTGGCGCTGGTTTGTATGCAGATGAATCGTCGTCTGCCTTCTTGCCATGCTTCTTGAAGTGGGCGTCACGTTTTGCCTTGGTTGACTTCGCAAGACCTTTGTGGTATCGTGCTGGTTGTGTACCCTCACGATCTTTGATGTCTGGATCTTGTACACTCTCGTACTTGATCTCTGGACTCGTTGTCTTGAACCCTTTCTTGCGCATGATGGTCTTGTTGACTACTTCGAACTCACCGTTCTTGTAGTTCACGACAATCGGAAGATTCAGATCTGACTGCATGTCCTTGAGGACCGCCTCCGCATCTCCGTGTTTCTTAATGTCTTTGCCCTTGTTCTTTGCAATCTTCTTGAACAAGCGCTGAATCTCTGCGACCTTGATCTCTGGGTCATTACGCTTGTCGTTCATGCGATCTGCAAAATGACGGGTGAACTCGATGTCGATGTCGAACTTCTTCAACAAACGATCACCGAACTTCTCTAGGTCATCAATTTGACGTTGCGATACGTCTTCTACGATTGGCTCAACTGCATCCAACCACTTGCGCATTTTCTTACCGTCAGATGTTTCTACGATAACATAGTTCGCACCTAGAACGGATACGGTAGCGATCTCTTCAGATTCTTTAATAACTACCGTATCACCAACTTCAAACAGTTCACCCGAAACATACTGTTCACGAGTTTCTGATACTGTTTCTAGTTCTAGATGATTACGGAATTCGTTGGCTTCCTTGAGTCCCATACCCTTACGCACATCATTAAACAATTTGCGTGTGTCGGGATTTGACATGGACTTAGGAACACCTTGAGAGAATGAAACAAAATCATTTTTCTGTGCGTTCTCTCGTTGTTTGGAGGCAGACATACCCTCTACGCCGCTAGCGTCTGGATCTCTCTCACCTGCAGATACTACTTTAATACTCTTAAAATTGTAAAAACCATGTCTTGCTTTTTGTCCGTTGTACTTGTTCAACAGGACTTCGAATTCTGTAATACGGTCTGCACCGACAACCATAGTAACTGACTTGTAACCTTGATTGTACAATGTGACCATTGCGTTGATCGCTGTTTTCACAGTCTTATCAACCATGACGTTCCGTGCATGTTTTGGAAACATCTTACGTGTGTGTTTGATTTTGTCGGTATACGACAGGGGATTCTTTTTCGCGTCTTGAGATTGTGACACGAAGACTTTATAGTCGGCTTTGCCTGACTTTTGAGCTAACGTATCCATCACCTTACCATGTCCGATGGTAGGTGGATTCATACGTCCGAATGTAAAGTAGACCTCGCGTTCTTCCTCCACGAGGTACTGACTAAAATTCTTAATCACTTCTCTGCGCCGCCTTGTCGTCTAGCTCTCTTTCTATCTATCTCTTGGCGACGAACCGTTTTCATCAACTTGCGTGACTGACGGTCTATTCTTGCTTGCACTGCTGGTCTCTCTAAACGCTTCTCGATCTCCTTCTTACGTGCAATCGACATATCACCTTTGTCTTGACCTTTGGTGATCTTCGAAATCATCGCCTTTCTTGCTTGACGACGTGCACGTTTCTGAAGAACCTCTTTTGAGGCCATCTTACGTTCTGCGCGTTTGCGACCCATTGCAATGCGAGTTTTATTCTTCTTCATTTTCATCGCGAGTTTACGGCGCTGAGTTGCGTCTAACACTTCACTCACGAACTGCTTAAATGATAGCATAACTACCTAATCCTTTATTGGTTTATTCCATATTATCTACGGGCCGAATCCCAACCCTTTAATATATCAGATGAAAAGTTGTTGTAGGAGAACTCCATACGATCAACCAATTTCACCGCGTCACCACCAAGTGTATCAATTGCAACATATCCTTCTTCGCCAGTCACTTTGTAACCATTCGAAGTTTTTACGAAAGTATCAATTGATTTTAATTTGTCCAAACTATTTATAAGTTTTAATTTCACTAATACAATTAATCGTTGTAACTCAAACATTTTTATGAGGTTTGCCCTGTTAGTTGCAGAGAAAAAGTCCATTTCGTCCTTCATCTTAGCGACCCAAGCGTCCTTACCACGTTGAGACTTCTTACTATCTATCTCTTTCTTATAGTATGCTTGACGATGTTTAATGAGGCCTTCAACATGTTTTTTAGAGTCTGGTATCAGCGTACCCGCACGAACGAATGTGTTGTTGTATGTTTCGATCGCCTGTGCAAACTTAGGATTATCACCAACAGATTTTAGTGTAGACGAAGAGGTTTGTCGGAACAAACGACCGATCTGCGTCAACAAACCATTTACTTCGGTTGTCTCACTTTCACTCATCGTTGCGTTAGTCACGTCGCGAAGCATCGCGTCCTGTGACCATACATTGCGAGACTTGCGAAACTTGGAGACATCCACACCGTAAGATGCAGTCATGTTTTCAAAAGAATCGCCCGTGTAGGTTGTGTGCCAGACGATTCCGATTTTCGCTGCACGAATGTCTGCCGCCTGATCCCACGGCACTGCATACGCGATTGTGTTCGGGTGAAAGACGACATACTTCTGACCACCGATCTTTTTACCTTGTAGATCTGCGCGACTGAATAGGAAGTCTCCCTGAACGACACCCTTGATGTTTAGGTCGGGGAGATACTTGAGTGCAGCCTTGAGTTTAGTGTTAAGATCACCCTTGGTGTCTGCATCGATATCCGCGTCGGTCTTGTAGACCTTTGGGTTCTTATTGAAGATGCCTTTCTTCGCGACAAAGAACTGACCGTCACGTGGATCTTGTCCAGCGAAGATAGCAGGCGCACCGTCCCACTTGACCGATACGCGACCACCACCAGATCCCGCCAACATGTCCCGTAGACCACGCAGTGCATTGATCGCCTGACGTGTACCGTCAACTCCACCATACAGGACCTTGTCCTCGATGTGAGTCATGTGAGTGTTCTTCTGTTCTGTGATGAAGTTACTGAAATTTTCCATGTTAACTATACTTTATAAAGATGGATGATTTAGGTGTTGCAGACTCGGCAATACTAACAACCATAGAGACGACTTCGTCAGCCTTTCTTTCCGTCACTAGTAAGTATATGAATTGCATCGATAAGTATTTACTGTACAACCAGTTATTCGTGTAGTCTTGTAAGAACAAAGACATTTCGTCTTCTGTCATAGTAGAGTCAGAGAGTTCATTGTACATCTTAGTGAATTCTGCAATCGTAGACTTATTGTCTATCTTAGATAATCTTTTAAACTCACTTTGATTTTTAAATTTTCTCTCTGGTATTCCGGCGAGAACCATGGCTGATTGAAGATTGCCGCCACCGATTTTTCCCCCAGCGGCAGATTTTCCTTTAATCTCTCCCTGCCATCCTGTCATTCCACTATCGAATGTTCGGATCTGCATATTGACTTCTTTTCTACCGACTCTGTAGGTGAAGTATACGTCTTTACTTGCATCACCTGCCTTTCGATACGAAGTTAACCAATCAGAGTTCTTACCGATACCAGAAACAGCGTGCCTGAGAAATGTCGCCTTTGGTCTGGGCGTTCCATCGTTGAATACTTCTTCGGTACATGAGGTTGCACCAGAATCAAGTTTCTTGAGAGAGATTCCTAACAAGTTATTGCTTCTATGTTCCTTTAGAATATATTCGTTGAACTCATCTAGAGTATCATGGTTAGTGTCAAGAGTGAAAGATTTTTTCATTACCCATATATCAGCAGGGTTCCATTTGTTCACGTCGAATGTGATGCCCGCAGTTTTCTTCAGTTTTTTATAAGTGTCTTCTATCTTGCCGACAGTACGACCGCCCCGATGAAACACATACTTAACAGCATCCAATCTTTTAAAAATCTTATTAGCTACGACGCATCCAGAATTTTTCCAATCCTCATCTAGATCGGCAAGACATTGTTTTAAAGTTCTATCACAATCAGTATAAGTTGATATGGTAGTGCTGTCCAGCAGATCCAACCCTTCTAACCAACTGTTTAAGTCACTGCCCTTCTTCTGTCTTGCAGCGCACATATATGCCTGAAAACATTCACCCAATGCAGTGATCTTAGCACCGGCCCCAGAACCACCTTGACCACTGTATGGTGATTTATCAATTTTTGTCCAAGGGTATCCGTTGAAAATAGGAGAGAATTTGACAGTGGTGCCTACACGCATCGCCTTATTTAAATTTCTCTCGTTCCTTTCTTTTACCGCTTTTATAAATGCCTTTATGTCGTCAGTAACATTTATTTTCTGAGACTCACCATCACCAAATTTTATTTTCTTGCCCGCTTCAATGTCCCTGACAATCATGTCAAGGTATCCTTTATCGAACTTACCGTCGTCTCCGTTAAAATTTGCCACTTAGTGATCCTCTTACTCTTTATTGAGTATAACAGACACTATTTATATGTCAAGGGGATTTTCGGCGTTTTCTGCGTTATATTTTGCGATAGTTTCGCGAAGAGGTCTTACCCATGTATCTCTGTGTTCGACAAAAATCTGCGGATCGTGGTTATCTACAGAGATAATGGTGACGAGCTGAGTAATGGGACGACCTGTGCGTTCTTCCCACATGATTGCGTAGGCGGATTCTTGCATGAAGTAATTGGTGATCCAATCCTTCCGCTTGGGTTTCATTGAGGTCTTAAAATCAATGATAGACAATTTACCATCAAAATCAGCGACACAGTCCACACGACCAGCGACACCCAGATGGTTTGAGTAGAGTGGTGCTTCCTGTGCATATACTCTGCCAATGCGGCCATCAAGAATGGGTTTGAGATCAAGAAAACTGCCAATAATATCTGGAGTGTATCCATCTTTAAAATTCTCTTCATTGTTGATGTATTTCTCAATGATCGCGTGAACTGCAGTACCGCGTGTAGATGCACGGTGAGAGATACGGTTTGCTTCTTCGTTACCGACCTTTTTACGCCACTTTGCGATAGACTCGCGTGATAGGATAGAGAGTACGGTGGTTATAGAAGGAAGATTAATTCCTTCGGGCGTTTTATACTCACGGCGACCATTGCGGTTCTCCGTTTTCATTTCTGTCAACTCGACAGGCACATGTTCAAACATTATCTATAGTTGTCCAAGTCACTTTCATCAATGGATCTTCGTTCTCTTTTCACAAGATATGAAAAAAAGACTAGACTAGCGAATGTGATAACGCCAATCGTTGCGAAGAAATATAATAAGAATTCTAACATAAAAAAGATCACTTGTCAATAGCAAAAGATCCCCACAAGTACGGCGTTCTAAAGACATATTTGGTATAGGTGAAACTTGATATAACTCTGCTTGGCATTTTTACATGCACGTATTGAGAGATCTGCAGATCTTATCAGTGCGCCCGTGCGCAAAATTCACTCTTATGTCAAACTACCGTACTGTGTGGGGGAACTGGTGGAGCTAGAGGGAGTCGAACCCACGACCTCTTGAATGCAAATCAAGCGCTCTCCCAACTGAGCTATAGCCCCTATAGTTCCTATTTATACTTCAGTCACACCCAAGTTCTTGGCGTGACACCTCATCATTGTTGACAGGACAGTTGCCGCTTGGTAACGACTCTGGCACATATCGCATCAACTCTGGATCATACAAACTGTTCTCAAGAAAAGCAACAAGGTTTGTGATCTCGTCTTCGGTCAAGTCTAACGGAGTGAACCGATAGTCAAGGTCATACGTTTCCACTTGTGGGTGTTGTGGAACCGCAGCCACCTTGTATCGCACGACATCTTCTACACTAGAGAATGACGCACCGTGACCGAATACAGTAGTATCTATAAGGTTGTAAAGAGGTGGAACTTTGAACTTGAATCGGTCAAGTTCGTCGCCAGTGAATCCGCCGCGACCCTCTCTAGTCGCATCGTTGACTTCACCGACCGTGTCTTCCCAGATGTCTAGATCGTGGAAACCGACAGTCATGAACACTTCGTCTGCCATGGCACCAACCGGAGACGACAACGCAGGTCCGTTATGACAAGCATAACAGTTACCCTTACCGAAGAACACTTCTGCACCAGCGACTTCAGATTCAGTCATCGCAGTTTCGTCGCCTTTCAAGTATGCTTGGAAGGGTGCTTGGTTCGCAAGAATGGTTCGTTCGTATGCGGCAATCGCAAGTGCAGTTGCCTCTAACATATCGTCGGGTTCTGCAACACCGTACGCAGCTTCATACATCTCACGATAAGTTTCGTTGGTGCGCAGAATAGAATTATCGGTGTCGCCCATACGATGCACACCTAGACCCGCAACTGCTTGTGTCTCTAGACCAGCGAAGTTACGCAGATTTGCTTCTTTGGGAGTGCCTTCTGTGAAGTGACGATCTTCGTCAATGCCGACATTGACAACACCACCTATGACATTACCGAACTGACCATTCCACAACATTACTTCTTGGAATGCCGTGTTGAGTACAGTGGGTGATGTGACGGGTTGCACATCGATGTCTTCGGGATTGACACCCTCAGCAATCATACGATGATCAAAACCGATACCACCTTCACCAATACCCTGACGAATACCAGACTTGAATCCGTTCTGTGCGTTGTGACATGATGCGCACGAGAATGTCCCGTCCATGCCAGAGATATTGCCATCGGTGATGCCAGTCTCATGATAGACTAACTGACCGAGCGCAACTTTCTCTGCAGTAATAGGGTTGCTTGGATCTTGCGGAATGTTGTCGAAGTCATCGCTGTCGGGCAGGATGTATTCTTCGTATGAACCTGTCGTTGATGTTGAGTCAAGTAACGTGAGTAGATTGTCACGTGCCTCGACTGCAGGATCAACAGGGGTTACGGTTGGGGGAGTTACGACCACAGGGTCGGGGGCGGATGCGTTATCTGCTCCGCCAGAACATGCACTCAGGAGTGCCGTAGACACAGCTACAGTTAGTAGTTTCTTCATAATATAAGAGTCCTCTCAATACTCTATTTCAAGTTACGAGAGTAAGTATACTACAGTTTATAGACAGGTGTCAAGTGTGAATAGTTATCTTTTTTTGACGCGCTTGATTGCTTGCTTCTCTACTTCAATCCAACGTTTCGCCTTCGCACCAACAGGTTTATCCGTAAACTTCTTTGCATCACGATATGCAGTCAGTGTTTCTTTTTCGTAGTTCTTGCCTTCTGAGTTATCAACTACCAAGAAGTTCTCTTTACCGAACATACGCTGGAACTTACCAACATTGCGTTGAACCGCTTTCCAGTATTCAGTAACACCCTTCGCACCTAGTGTACGAGCTCGTTTTGCATCACGGTTAATTGCAGTGTCAAGATCTGTATTGACGAATATCATTGCAACATCGTAACCTAGATCTTTAACCTTTTGTGCCTGCGCTGCGATTTTGTCTGGATCTTTACCAGTACCGTCTACGACAAGACCAAGACGGCCTTTCAGATATCGTTCTTCTTTCTTGCCGGTTAGTTTCTTTGCCTTGCCACGAAGTTCTTGACCCTTCGGTGAGAAGATATTGTCCGGAGTCATATCCATATCAACTTTCTTCATAGCAGCTTCAAATGCGTCGTCAGAGTTAACGACCTTGTAACCCATAGAAGTCAAACCAGTTTTGCCGACGATGAATGACTTACCAGAGCCTGGCCCACCCGCAAGAAAGATCGCCTTGAAGATTGCTGGATCGTTGACACCTTCGTCTAAGAATGTTTTAAAAGATTTCATTGTAATACAGTCTGTTGGTGATAGATGTATTTATTTATACAAATTGTGGCGGTGGGCGTAGGATTCGAACCTACGGAACCTCTCGGTTCAACGGTTTTCAAGACCGCCGCTTTCGACCACTCAGCCAGCCCACCTATTTTTAAAATAAAAAGGGGGAGTTTCCTCCCCCGCCTCAACTGGGCACCACTGATTCAGTTATTTGTAAAGGGGAATCAGACCCTTTTTGCAAAGATGTCTGAGAAGTTCAGACCGGAATATTTAGATGCACTCGAACTCTGGTTATTGTACCACCGTTCTCGTGCGCCGTACTCTGTCATTGAGTAGGTTAGACCTACTTGCATACCTTTATAAAAAATCTTCCACTCATGTATCATAACATTTCCTCAACTGGTCGGAGATGCTGGATTCGAACCAACGGCCCCTGCATCCCAAATGCAGTGCTCTACCAAGCTGAGCTAATCTCCGCAATAATAAAAGAGCAGTTTTCCACATACTCAGGTGACGGGCGTAACGACCAGAGTGAGTTTAGAGTCATCTCAGGACTATTCATTAGTCGAGAGTGATTTCTTCTCGCTTCTTCTTGGCAGGTTGCTTCAGACCAAGTGCGATCTCAAGTCTCTCGATCTCCTTGTCCTTACGCTTCTGCCACTGTTGTTCAGTGCGTCCGTTCTTCTCAAAGAACGTTGACGCCTGAAGACGATCGAGTGCGCCTTCGCGTCGGCGCTTGACTACATGCTTTCCTCGCATATCAATCCTTAAATCTGCTGTCAATCCAGCATTTCCCATAGTACAGGATACCTAACCAGATGGTAAACATAATACCATCGATATATCCCAGCTCATTCCAAACTTGTATCGGATCCATTTTCGGGTCTTCCTTCTGGCCATTCCCAGACTAAACACTTTGCTTTTGGTACATATCGCACGACGCAAATTTGTTGCGCAACACCGCGACCACCAACACATTCTTGTTCCTCTTGAATAAAGGTTGCCCACTTGAGACAAAGTCCTTTATCAATTTGTTCACTCATTGTACTACAACTGGTCACTGTTGTCAACAGTGCAACTAATAAAAACCTCATAAGTTTTCCTCAAAGTTGGCGGAGCGGACGGGACTCGAACCCGCGACCCTCGGCGTGACAGGCCGATATTCTAACCAACTGAACTACCGCTCCTAATATGGTCTGAGGCCTTCTTTGCCTCTATGGTATCTCCCCCATATACAGTGTGCCACTTCGTGTCCAATCAACTCAGGTTCCCACTGCCACTGTGGGTCCTTTATGTACACGGTGCACTCGCCGGTTTCCGGAATCCAGAGAGTGAATGCACTCACTGTGTCCCATTGTACGCCTAGATTCTGTCGTCTGGCTGAATTATACTCGGCTTCGTTTTTGAGTAAAACAAAATGAACCTTTGGATGTAGGTTCTCGTATTCCTTTTCTAGGAACTTATAATCATCCGCACCGTAACGGTACGCATTGGTGATACCGGACGATGCGCATCCGGTGATGAATAGACTAATCGCTATCGTGAACGTGTAATTGAATAAGCGCATAATGAAGTACCTTTAGTAAGTCTTTTCGCGCATCGTCGCGGGTTCCCTTTTTCCCGTAACGCTGTGCGTATTTTAAAACATTACCGATACAGAATCCTGTACCGTGCCCCCCATCAATAATAAATTCGGTCGCCTGAAACTTCTCTTTGGCGTAGTGTTGATTATATGTAGAGTCAATATAACTCGAAAATTCTGCGATCAACTTATCTTCGTTGAACTTGTAGTTGGGCGGAAGGTCTAGTGTGAACTTAGGAATCTCTTCCTCAGTAACATAACCTTCGGCTCTCAGATCTTTTACGTTTTCCATTACCACTCCCTCAAAATAGTTGTTGCAATCATAAACCCAGAAACCGCATTCAACATGATGAGTGCGCGGTCTTTCCAGATAACAGATACCCAAGTCCATAGTATAATACCCGCGAACCCGATTGTCAAGTCATACATGCGAAACTCTGGGCCTGCGGAACGCATTGCCAAAGAAGCAAGAATAAGAATTGATGCAGCCCACTTCAGGTACCAATCAAAGTCTTCGGGATACCAGTTGCGATCTGGTTTAGTGCGACCGTCTGCTCTTACCATCGGATCGCCACGTCCTGTCTTAGGAGACATACATAAACTCCTCAAGATTAGATTTTGGTTTGGACAAAATCTTGTTGTCTACAAATGATCTGTTATCGTCTTCCCAGATGTTTTTAACATCCGTATTTACGGCCGCGCCTTGAGCATTAAGACGCCCTACAGCAATGTCGAGAGCATCTAAGTTTAAGTCTGAAGTAATACAAGACCTTCTTAGATTATTGCTTGCTAATAATGTAGTACCCGAACCACAAAATGGATCGAATACCAAATCGCCTACTTGAGAACTAGATTCTATAATCCTCTCTAGCAATCCAATCGGTTTTTGTGTTGGGTACTCCCTTTTTTGTTTTTCGGTCCTAGTGACTGAGTGTATGTCGTCCCAGAAATTTTGAATCGGTGGTCCTTTCGAGTCTTCGAGATACATCTTTTTGTATGGTTTATTTTTACCATAGTGTATAAGATTTTGTTCATCTAGTTTTTGAATCTCTTTCATCGGTTTCCTCCAACCAAACTTTGGATTGAAGCCGCCGAATTCAAACATATGGCCGGGTCTACTTTTCTCTCCCGTAATTGGTGCAAGAGAATAATTCCCTCGTTCGTCAATATTACCAAAACTATTGTTCTTGTACGTCTCATCTAATTCTGAATATTGTACATTGAATCTAGGAGATCCCTTTTTAAAAACTAGAATACTATCTACAATGTTGCCCCACCCATTCTTAATATTATTGTGAGGATGTGAACGTCTCCATGATATGTTAGTATCTAATTTTGAACTGATAGACAGTTTGGACAATACCAAAGCATTCATAATGAAGTTGTTATGGCAGTACAGAAACCCATTTTTGTCCAACACCATGTAACATTTTTCAATGATGTCAGAATACCAATTCAAAAAATCTTCTTGACTGTCCCAATTATCACCAAACCCTTTTTCTGAACCATTGTCTTCTTTCATCTTGAAATTTTTGTTCAGCCCAAAAGGCGGGTCAATGTAAATCAGTTTAGGTGCAACTTTAAGGTTGCACATATCGGACGCATCGCGTTCCAGTACATAATAGTAGTTAGACATTCAAAACCTTATTACATAGTTAACATAGAATAAACAGTATCTTGCTGAAACTTCATACACCAATATGATGATTTATTAGATTTCGAAATACCTACTAATGCACCGATACCATTGTTAGTGTGGACACGAATACGCAAACCGTAATCCACAACACGGCCGTCTTCCATAATGAAGTTGACCTTGCATGATTGCGCAGTATTCGATTTGCCGAGTTTCAATTCTACTCTACGAACTTTGTTCCAATCACGCACGATAGGAATATTAGAATACGCGATAGATTCTTCTACAGACCAATCTTCATTTCCGAACACAAAGTAGGTATCAGTATCAGAATCGCGATCTACGATTGTCGATTGAATCAATTCCTTTAGTGTTTTGTTGGAAATTTGACGTAGGATATGATTTGATAATTGTTTTTGTTCATTTTGGATTTTGGATTTAGGTGTGCCATTTTCGAATCGATCCCGAGCATACTTAGCCCAAGTAACACAATCCTCAAAAGACTGTTTCAACGATTTATCATCTGTAATGTGATTACCAAACATAAAATTTTTGTATGTTATACCGCCATCACCTTTTCCGATTTTCTTTTTACGTTTCACCGAAATCTGGGAGACGACCTCTCTAGTATCCTGTTTGATGATGTTTACATCAGAATGACCATTTGAACCGCCAACATGTTGTGCGATTTCATTTTCTTTCAATTCGCGACCAAGCCATTGTTTTTGACTTTCAACACACGTATTCAAACGGTCTTCCACTTGACATTCGAACTTTCGACCCTCACGATCCATAGATCCATCATTTATATAAGACATATCAATTTCCTATCATCAAATTACAGGGTAATTATACTTGTTTTAGAGACATGTGTCAACACTTTTTTGGAAACTTTTTTATGTAAATTTTTCACAGGATCATAATATTGGTGCGAAAGGAGAGACTCGAACTCTCACGCCTTGCGGCACTGGTACCTAAAACCAGCGTGTCTACCAATTCCACCACTCTCGCAATGTGGCTGGCGCGGCAGGGCTCGAACCTGCGACCAGATGATTAACAGTCATCGGCTCTACCAACTGAGCTACGCGCCAAAAAACTTATATATACTATTACAGTAACAAAACTGTAACATTACAATTAATGCCGTGAGGCAACAAAAGTCGTCGTGATGACGACAGGAGAAAGCAAATGAAACTAGTACTAACTTTATTGCTGTTGGTAGCAACACCAGCGGCACTTGCAAACTCAGTCACTATCTGTAAAGATGATAAACTACTTATATCGTCTGATAGTGTGCATATTATATCAAAAGATCACGAGACTGTCAAGTTATCTCACAATTGTGATCTAAAACTTTCCCCCGACTCAAAGGTCGTGGTGAAGAATAACGGTCGTCGAATCGTCGAAGAATCTATGATCGCTATTATCGTGGACAAAAAAAAGACCTACTGCGAAGTGCAGCAGATCCTTTCTTAGTTATTAGGCCACCTCTTCTTCTTGTGGGATTGCGTTGCGCAAATACCCAAGTATGTTTTCAGGGGTGGTCATCTCATACGGATCATCTTCCGCATTATCTCGGATACTTGCTTCACGGAACAATGCCTCGATCACACCATCGGTGACGACCATCGCATAACGCCAAGAACGGTGTCCGAACCCTAGATTGTCTTTATCGACAAGCATTCCCATCGAACGTGTGAAGTGACCAGATCCGTCTGGAATCACCTTGACTCGCTTGAGTTCTTGATCTCGCGCCCATGCGTTCATCACGAAAGAATCGTTTACCGACATGCAATAGATGTCGTCAATACCTAGATCAACAAACTGATCAAACTTCTCTTCGAATGTTGGTAACTGCATCGTAGAACATGTTGGCGTGAATGCGCCTGGCAGTGAGAAGATTACAACACGACGACCTGCCGTATAGTCTGCCATCGTAGTCTCTTCCCAACGATATGGGTTAGGTCCCTCAATACTTTCATCACGCACTCGTGTCTGAAATGTTGCTTCGGGCAACGTGTCGCCCACTTTCGCTCCGGTGATTTTCATCCACCGATCATCATTATCTGTCATTAATCCTCCATCTCTGACAAATCTATGACCCCATCATGGAGCCATTTTTCTTCAAGTTGAGTCAACTTCTCGTTCTCGTACTGTCTCGCTTCTAATTCGTCGGGATGATTTTTATAACCCTTCAGAAAGTTCAACCAGACATATCGTACATAGAACTTGATTATACCCATTCGTTTAATCTGATAGCAGTGTTGCAACTCGTGTCGATATAACTTTACGAGTGAACGTCGTGTCATTAACTCAGACTGTGCGACTGATCCTGTTGCATATTTCTTTGGTCGCATGATCACATACGGCCACAATACAACACCACGAAAATGAGACTTCCAAGGAAAGATTGATTGAGATTCTTCCCTATAGACTATCTTAAACTTCATCCTTCCCCCACCTTTTTAGTGTGTCTTTATGTATAGACTTGTGCGAGTAGTACATGGTGATACCGCCGAATACCATAGGGCACAGAAAGATTGCGAGGAGACCTAGCATTCCTATACTCATTTATAAAGCTTTCCGTACAGTGTCCCCATTATTCTATGGTGGACAACTTCGCGTCCTTCAGTGTCTTCAGTACCACCGCACCAAGAACACTCTTCGTCCTTGCCTACCCAAACATCGCCTTCAAACATGCAACTATGATTCCAAACTACGGTCGACATGTTTTGCCAAAAACAATCGTTAAAGGTTTTGTCCCAAACTTCGTTGCCTGTTCTTGAAATAGGTGACTCAGCGATCTGTATCAGTTTGCTCATCTTGCGGCCTCTCGCTCTGCGATTGCCTCCTGACTGAAACCACGCATCGCAAGTTCGTTGCGCATCTTTCTTTTTTGTTTCTTGTTACTTGTACTGAAGAACTCGTTCCACAATTGTGTGTTGTCGAGTGTGTGCATATAGTAATGCTTATCGGTGTTACGTGAACGTGCGATCGCACTCTTGTAAACTTGACTTGCTTTGTACTTTACTGGCATAATATAAGTTCCTTCTTATCCTGCAGAGACTTTCAATGTCCCGTTATCATTCCAAAGTTGACCCGCATTTACTGGGTCGGTTGTAGGTAAGTTACTGAATACGACTGTTGCGCCGCTCGCAGTAAGATCTGTCATCGTGACACCAGCACCAAACGTCCAATCGTTTGTAGTGTTGTATGACAACGAACCAGCAGCAGAAGTGCGGATATCAATATCATACTGAGCAGTAGAATTGTATGCACTAGTACCATCAGCTTTAATCATAATGGTGTTATTAAAATTGGACGTGTTGTTTGCGTTATATCCTATCGCAACTGTATAGTCACCAGAACTTCCTTTACCAGCGTCCTTACCTAATGCAATCGAACCTACGCCAGGATAAACCGCACCTGCTTCATGACCAATTGCAATCGCATAATCTGCCGGATTTGAGTTTCCAAAGTAGTTTGTACGTGAACCAATGAATACGCCGCCGGAATTAGTAGACTGCGAACCAGCACCTGCCTGATACCCAATTGAGACACCGTTTGCCTGTGCACCAATATCATAACCCATAGCAACTGATTGTGGTCCGATACCCGCCATGTCGCTGATCTGAGTACCGATGATGATATTGTTATTGTCTCCGTTCAATGTTGACGTGTCTGGAGTTATCTGAATAGAGTTGTCGCCTGCAGGTTTATTCTGCATTCCGATTAGATCGATTGTTGCCGCAGAGTCTAGACCGCCACCGGACGGAAGACCAGTCAAACCAGAACCATCACCAACGAATGCTGGCGCAGTCACTGCAGCACCAAACGTCCAATCGTTTGTAGTGTCGTATGTCATTCTTCCAGCAACAGACGATCCGATAGTTACTGCATCGGCAGTAGTTGCGGTGACAGTATTACCAATGGCGATAGCGTTATCGCCGGTTGCAGACGTTTGTCGTCCGACCGCAACTGAATTTGATCCAGCAGAACTTTTAGATGCAAAATATCCGATTGCAACAGATCCTGCCCCAGCATTAATACCTAATGCTTCTGTACCGATACCGACAGAGTAAGAACTTGCACCCACCTCACCAGTTTCTCTACCGATCATGATAGAATTATCGCTGATACTTTGTCCCGCTTTAAATCCTAGAGCGATACTATTGGTTGCGTTTCCGCTATTGATACCAGACTCTTTACCGATTGCAATACTGAAGTTAGAAGTTGATGCGAAACCAGCGTCTAATCCGATATTTGTTTGAGCTGTCGCAACATCGTACAACGTATCCCTGAGATATGGTTCGTTGATTAATGCAGTAACACCAGCAGAGTCTAGTCCGCCGCCACCAGAAAAATTATTGATTTGAGATTGAAGGTCGTCTGTAACAGATTTCACTGCAATAGAAGAAGGCACTTGGGTAGAAGACGCTGCAGATAAATCTTGAACAAACGACTCCATGCCTGGATTAACACCAGCAAAATCATCTTGTAACCGTAGAGGGTGACCGTCTCTGAGATAAACATCACCATTCAACTCGATGTACTCATCTGTTTCTAGATCGATTTTATCACCAGAAGTAATGTAGAATTCATTCTGAGTTTGGAGTTCCATCCAATCACCGGCTGAGATAGTAATATCATCACCGGAACTGATATTGATATCGTTAAGAGCTGAAACATCTACGTCCCATAAATCGGTACCGCCAATAGAAACCATTTTAAGGTTGACTGGTGCTGCACTGTCACCGTCAGGATCTCCGTCTTCAATCCTAACAAACGCATTGCCGTCGATAATCTCTGATTGCGGACCACCGCCAGAGATTCCTGTAAGTTGAGAACCGTCTCCGATGAATGAAGTTGCGGTGACGGTACCAGTTACATCCAGATCTCCATTGACCTGCATGTTAGTATCTACAGTAAATGTTTTTGTGCTTGACATATTAGGCATCCCACTTTGTTCAGATAAGAGTTCTTGATTAGTTATTTCTCCATCTGCATTTACATTAGGAGCTTCTACATTTGACATTTTATTATCCTTCGTTTTCTAAATCCCAAACGCATTTGTTTGGGAGTGCTTTAAAACTGCTGTTCTTCGGTTGACCCTGCCATAGCCGCGGTCGACTTAGACCCAAGAGTAGTCGTGATCGCATCGAAATACCCGACGCCGACCTCCCTTTGGTGTCTCGCTCCCGTGTATCCACGCGCTTCTGCATCGAATTCTGCCTCTTGTAGTAAACTGTAAGCATACATCCCCTCATCTTTGTATCGGTTTGCAAAATCAAAGACTGCATAGTTAGTCTGGTGAAAACCAGCAAGTGTAATAAACTGGAACTTGAATCCCATGCGACCTAGTTCTCTCTGGAACTCTTTTAGTTCTTGATCGCCTGGAATTGACTTGCGCCAGTTAAATGATGGTGAACAGTTATACGCGAGCATCGCGTCTGGAACTGCACCTTTGACTGCGTCGGCGAAACGCTTCGCATCCTTCAAGTCTGGTGTCGATGTTTCGCACCAAACGAGGTCTGCGTATTCTGCGTAGGCCTGACCGCGCACACAACCGAACTCTAGTCCCTTGCCCTCTTCGAGCATGTAGAATCCTTCGGATGTGCGACATTGCATAGAACCACCCGATCCTTGAGCGACTCTCTTAATGAATGGTTTGTCGGTGTCGGAGATGTTACTGGAGATTAACTTAGCAGACTCAGCATCGGTACGAGCAATAACGACTGTATCAGTGCCAGCAACGTCACTAGCAAGGCGAGCGGCATTAAGGTTGCGTATAGCTTGACCAGTTGGTATGAGAACCTTTCCTCCCAAGTGTCCGCACTTCTTTTCGGCAGCAACTTGGTCTTCGAAGTGAACAGCGGCAGCACCTGCTTCGATAAGATTTCTTGCAAGTTCATACGCATTTAGAACACCTCCGAATCCTGCTTCAGCATCGGCAATAATAGGGGCAAATTCAAACCCGTTTCCAGTTTCCAGATATTCGATCTGGTCTTGTCGTCTAAATGCATTATTGATAGACCGGACAACATTAGGGACGCTATCAACAGCGTAAAGAGACTGATCTGGGTAAACCTCGTTATGAGAGTTGGCGGATGCGGCAACTTGCCATCCGGAGAGATAGATTGCTTTGAGTCCTGCTTTGACGTGTTGGACTGCTTGTTGGCCATTATATGCTCCAAACGTGTTGATGTATTCATTTTCTTCAAAAAGTTGACGTAGCTTAGTCGCACCCATCTTTGCGAGGGTGTGATCAATCTGTACGGTGCCTTGAAGACGGCGAACGTCTTCGGGTGAGTAATCTCTTTTTTTCATAACAAATCCTGTAATAATATGGTATCCAGTAGGGGGTTCGAACCCCTGTTCCCGCCGTGAAAGGGCGGTGTCCTAGACCACTAGACGAACCGGACGTTTCACTGTATTATATAGTATTACTTTAACTGTTCAATCAGTATAGTAACTTTTCCCTTTTCCCCTTCTACGAAAATAGCAACGTCGGAGACTTCGACATGAACTTGCTCACAGAAGTGTTTGGACACCTCTCCTGCGCACTTGTCGATAGCCGTCTCAATGCACTGGTATACGCCGATGATCGTTCCCATAGAATCAAACGCGACATAGACCTGTTGAGTACTCAGCTTACCATCATTAAAATATGTAGATGGATATGCTAACCCTTCCATTGTCCTTACCTCTTGGATGTTGTTATTATATCATATATCGAAGTAATATACAACCGATAAAAACTGTTCGTTCTTAAATCTCACGACAAAATCTGTACGGTCCTCTATAGGGATTACTACTTTTCTTGTCCTGAGAATCGATCGTTTTTCTTCGTACGACTCAAATATCTCCTCTGCGATTTTCCTTGTGTCTATCTCCTTAGGCACAAAATCTTTTGGAGCACTTGTATTTAGAGAAACCGCAATCGCAACATCTAGTAACATTTTATTCCTCGACGTAAAATATATGGTCACCAATGCGACCAATGAGTTTCATCTTTCTGTGGAAGCTCCACTCTGGTTCAACATAACTCGCATGGTAGTGGGTAGCGCCCTCTGTAATCCCCCTAAACTTACGATAGGAGAGAATGTCTTCTGCTACACCCTTTGCACGTAACCACGCATACTGTTCAACTGGCGCGTCTGACCGACCGTCACAATACCAACTAAACTGACATTGGTTTCTCTTGGGAATAAACAGTCCTTGTTGAACTGCCCACTCGGACATCACTGCCTGTTTCACAACACCACATATTGTGGAAGGGTAACGAGTATCCTTTACACGATTAAGAGTTACATCTGCAACCGCATATTGTCCTGCGAGACTTTCACTACGAGCTTCGTGGTAAATGTTTAAGGCGAGACACTCAAGTTCGTCCGTGGCGTTGATCTTGACATTCTCTGCATTAACATATCCGACATATCCGAAAATTGACAACAGGGTTAAGACACACACACCACGAAAGATATTCATAGAGTCATCCTCAGAAGTTTCTCTAACTTCTTAAGTCTCTTTAGTTGTTTGGGGGTAGGATTATCACCCGCCTTACGACGCAAATATGCATACTCTCTAGTTAGGTTGGCTTGATAGACCATTTTGCATTTCCTCTTCACTGTACATAAATCCAAATGAACTTTGGACCATACTGGGTTGAGAACTAAAATAGTTTCTAACCATCATGAACGCTCTAAGCAATTCAGGGTCGTCATTAAGTTCTTTATCTTCTAGGATAGCGAAATCTAGTTCTTCTACAACTATGTTGTCGAATTCATCATCTTCAACATAAACGTTTATGTAAGGCATAGTACTACTCCACTTTGGTTAATTATGGGAGATATTATACTACAATACGAATCACATGTCAATGAATTTTTTGTATAGGAAATCGGAGAAAATGACTTGTGTTTTTTCGCCGGGATGTCCGTGAGGTCTAAGGTCGTCGTTTTCAATTGCGATGGTGTATAGATCTTTACCTTTACCTGCACCCACACGGCTTGTAGGTTTAAGGTCTATGATAGAGTTCTTTAACCAAGATGTGTATAAGGGCATACTTCCCGCCACTAATGTATCATCTTCGTCTGGACCATTGTCTCGCAAAATTGACATAATGTTTGACCAACAACGTTTATGAAAAAATCCCTGCACGAGCTTAATGCCCATACTGTCACATAAAAGTTCTAAGGTTTTCATTTTGGTAAGAGTGTGCATCACATCGGTGCGTGAATCATAAGCATTATCAAACCAATCATTCATGACACGACGCTTGTTACGATTGTATATCCCAGATGTTCGTAGTGGAGAAAATTGAGTAACATCGTCATGTCTTTGTATTTTTATTTCTCTCTCTTTGGGCATATACTCTACTACCTCCGCTCGTTGGAATGCAGACCACATGACGACGATGTGCGTGACCGGAGTTTCATGTCTTGGGTTGTGAAGATAATCCGTAACTTCACGAAATATCTTATCATTACCCGCACCACAACTTCCCAAGTTAATATAGGGCATTGCCATTTTACCTGCAAGAAGATGCGTAAAAGTAAAAGGCCAATGTGTCGGCGGATTATCATCAAAACCCTTCAGTTCGTCTCCCCAGACGAAACTGCAACCAGCGGTTAATAACATTAGTGTTTCTCTTTATAGTCTTTGATAGCAGCTTTGATCGCATCCTCTGCGAGTACACTACAATGGATTTTTACTGGTGGTAATGAGAGTTCTTTTGCAATGTCTGTATTACGGATATTCCCGGCTTCTTCGAGACTTTTACCTTTGACCCACTCAGTGAGTAGAGAACTAGAAGCGATAGCACTACCACAACCATAAGTTTTAAATTTCGCATCTTGGATGATTCCAATTTCGTCAACAAGGATTTGTAGTTGCATCACATCGCCACACGCGGGTGCACCCACCATACCAGTTCCGACATTATCGTCTTCCCTGTCCATCTTACCCACGTTGCGTGGGTTCTCGTAGTGGTCTAAAACCTTGTCCGAATACATTACTCAGTCTCTATATCTTCAATCAACATGTCGCGCATGGCACGTGCCTGTGCGTCTTCTGGGTTATTTACACTACCACCATTCACAAACTTGTATGCGAGTGTGATGCGTTGGCACTCTGTGTATGCAGCGTGCCAGCAGTGCAAGTCTTCTTCTTGTTCTGCGCCAAAGTAGTAGTGACGACACTGCCAGCCGGGCACATCGTCGATTTTAATGATTTCGTCGTTCTGTTTATCATAGTACTCAAAGAATCCTTCTCCGGACTCTGACCATGTAAATAGAACCTGATATGCGTTGGCATCATAGTTGGTGTGCCAACCCACAAACCCGCCTGGCGGATAGTAAGATAGTAGGGCGGAAGTATGTGCGCCAAGTTCTGACGCAAAGTCATATTTGACTTTCTGCATAAATCCACCCCACATCTCTTTGTCTTCACGAACCATCTTGGAAATCGGTTGTGCGAAGTATCTATCGGGCGGGCCAACCAGACTATCACGAGATAAACATTCTAACAGATACTCACTTGAGGTGTAATAAGACCCCAAGTCAACATCCTTGCGTTCGTGATATGTCCAATACTTTTCGTCGTTATACGACGGTTTAGACAGCATCTCGTCGGAGAAACTGTTGAGGGTATTTAACAACTCTTTATTACGAATAACTACTTCAGTCATTGTTACGAATAATCACCATAGAATAACGATCTTTTAATGTACTTTTAAATACAATCGTATCACCAGATTTTAAATTTAGTTGATCCATCAAATCATCACTTAGTTCAAAGGCGAGCTCGCCGCCTTCAACATCAACGACCGGACAAGTCCAAGAACTAGAAGTTATCTTGTTCGAATTTTTCATTTGCTTTTTGAATGTCTTCTTCAGTACATACACCCATATGTAGTAGGAATGAAACTGTCGAAGTAATACCCTTTTGTGTACCCATGATTCGTCCCACTGTATATGTAACGAACATTAGTGCGACGGCTAAAAAAGTGTGCAAGTACGGATCCATTGTGGACTCCTTATATTTTGAAGCCAGCAAACTTTTCACTATCTATTCGCTGACCGGATGTGGAGTTATCAAATGCTGGTCCATTATCTACTTCTTTATTTAGGGGTGAGTCGTTTTGATCAACATCAAATAATCGCATTTTACTCCG
>Ga0075479_10000267_pt1 | contig 21724 bp, 14 predicted proteins | sample DEB08_DNA_8_FD_76341 | JGI IMG/M metagenome (GOLD analysis project Ga0075479, IMG submission 76341) | Aqueous microbial communities from the Delaware River and Bay under freshwater to marine salinity gradient to study organic matter... | ecosystem: Environmental > Aquatic > Marine > Coastal ... | reverse complement strand
CATGTATCGCAGGACGTCACCGGCAACACTGAGAATCTGCGTCGCTTCGGCACTGTTGACAGTGGAAAATTCGGGATAGTTTTCCAGTCCATGATCACGTGCAGAAGACAGCACTGCAGGCACACTCTTGACCGATGTCGCGTAAGCAACCGTTCCACCCTGCCAGAGCAGAATTCGGTCTGTACCGAAATACATCTTCAATTCCCCGCCATGATTGGTGGGAACGGCATCACCGCGAGTTCGCTGTCCCGGTTTTTTCGGGTCAAAGGCTGGTTCGGTGTTGATCAGTTCATTCAGTCGGGTCAGATGTTCGTCGGGCGTGACTCGCCAGATTCGAGCCGGTGACGATGTGGGACGGAGTCGGATCCCCGGAGGAATTGCTCCGAACAGCAATTCATGATCAACATAGTTTGCCTTGTCAGGATCACGATGGGCACTGAACCCTCCGCTGTCTTTCATGGCGTGGGTCAGAGCGCCGACGATCCAGTCCGAAAACTTAAGTCGCTCAACAACTTCCGGTTGTGGCATGTCAGCCGGTGGCATCTCTTTGAGAGAGACCTGAGCCCAGATGCTCTTCCAGGTGCCGGCGTTGAGTTCGTCCACAGGTCCAAGATCGTGCAGTGACAGACCGCCTTCCGGGTCTGATTCGCCATGGCAATCCAGACAGTGAGCGGTCAGGAAGGGCAGCGCGTAATCCTGCCAGTTTCCCGGTACTGTGCTGCCGGGTGTCCACGATTCGTCAGCCGACACGTACTGTCCGGCACATGCAGACAGGGTGAGAAGAATTCGAACGAGAAGCAGACGACTGGCAGATCGGAAGTGCAGCGGTGAAGAAACAGGAGCACCGCTCATGCCAGCACTTCCCCAAGGACGCCATTGCCGCTGTCAAACTTTTTGGCCAGTTGTTCCGACATATTGAATCTTTCGCAGGGCGATCCCGCAACCTGCATCAGTGTCGTGTACAGCGAGTTGATCGGTCGGCGACCGTCGACCTGAGTGAAGCAGCCTGTGCGGAACGCACCATCAAAATTCCCCAACAGCATCACCGGCCAGTTGGCACCGCTGGTGTGCTGACTGTCAGCATTGTTGCTGGTGTAGACGATCAGGGAGTGGTCCATCATTGTGCCACTGCCCTCAGGAATGCTGTCCAGGGCTTCCATGAGCTTCACCAGCATCCGGCTGTTATACTGCCGAATCTTGATCCAGATGGGATTGTTCGGCTGCTTCATGTGTCCCAGATTATGACCCTGCTGATCAATTCCCAGTCCCTTCCACGCACCGAAAATCTCGCCGCGACCTGATCCGATTGTCAGCGTGTTGGTGATTCCGGATGTGAGTGCGGAAATTCCAAGTTCCAGCATGACGTCGTGCCAGTCGGTCTCGAATTCCGGCTGAGTATAGCGCTGGTCTACTTCCGGGGCATACTGCCGCAAACGGTCGGACGCGGCATCCAGACGCTCCCGCAGGCCATTCACATCCCTGAATCCCTGGACGAACTGGCTATAACGCTGCTGTTGAGACCCGGGCAGATCCTTCGCACCGGAGACCGCCAGTTGCTGGATCTGATTCATCAGGCTGGAGCGAGCTTCATGCTGCCGGCGAATTTCTCCCGTGGCGATTCCACCAAACAGTGTCTGGTAGAGGTGATTGGGGTTGGAGTACATGAAGATCGGCTGCCCTGCTCCGCTGGCAGACAGCGTCGCGATTGTTGGCTTGGTGGTCATGTTCTCGATGGAATCCATGCCAATGCACAGATGTGGCATCAGTGTCTGCGGCAGGACGCGACTGAGTTCATAGTCGATCGTCGCGGCACTGGGAGGAACGCCGTCACCGCCACGGTAGCCGCCCAACGCACCAAAGAATGCACTGTGTGAGGGACTTGTGTGAGTTCCGTGCAGCCCGTTGATGATGTGCATTCGCTCCTTGTAGGGCTCCAGCGGGCTGATCGGTTCCGGGAGTTTAACGCCAGCCAGTGACCCGCTGCTTGTCATTCCCTCCGGGATGCAGGTCTTTGGGTCAAAGCCCTGATTCTGCATAAAGAAGATGATGCGTTTCGGCGTTGTGTTGGTGGCTTCGGGAGCGGCAAACAGACCGGCGGTCGCGGTGGGCAATCCAAGAGCCGCGCCGGCACCAGTGGCAACACCCTGCAACAGTCGACGACGATTCAGCATGACGAGTTCTTTCGACACCAGAGGAACGACATTCAGGAGAGACTTTTTCAGAGCTTGCACAGTGCAAAACAGGAAGCTTTGCGGCAACTCTGCGGGGGGGACAATCTTTGTTTCGGATTGAACAGGAATCGTTCTTCTGGAACTTTGCAAATCAAGAAAAAACTTCCTGGATCACCAGCCGAAGCTTCGGTTTTCCGGGGGAATTGGTCGCTTCCCGGCAATCACGCCAGGCGGCAAATGCCCCCGTCAAAATCAGTAGTCCGATTCTTCTGACCGGACGGAGTGACTCTGTTGGCGTATTCTGACCGGATCGCTGTCGGGTGGCAACTGTTATTCCGATCTGACGGGAGTTCCCGCCAAGTGGATTTCACTACGATATTTCGCGGATGCAGCCGGCTTGGCCCTGCTGTTGGGTTACGCATGGCAGATCGCGGTTGCCCGTGTTGCTGTGGTACTGCTGCAGGAGGCAGCGATGCTCCGGAAAGTCATCGCCGCGAGCACTGGGAGTGCGTCACCCGGCAGTCGCCCCGAGAGCTTCGCTGCTGAGTGGAATACCGGATGTTCCGGCAGCAAGGGAGATCAGTCCGCAGTACGGGAATTCGCGAGGCCCTTAGTGCGTTGCCTGCGGTTTCTTCCGAACCACCAGCTGCACCTGATTCTCGTCGGATTCTTCGATGACGACGGAGAGATTGCTGGTGTCGTACGAAAAGAACCGTGGGTCCACGGCCGGGCCATGATCCTGTGTATGGATGGTCATGCCGTCGTTAATAATCATTTGCATGACGATGGCGGCATGTTCCCCACTGCAGGCCCCGTCTGATTCGGTGTGAGTCCCCAGAACAAAGCTGCCGTCAGGCTGAATTCGACCGGTTGCGGTCAGTTCATGCTGCCGTGAGGACAGTTCCACAATTCCGCTTTTCACGAGGCTGCCGTCGGCGAACTTTACCGTACCGCGAGTTGGGTAGATCGTCGGCCCCTGTTCCCCGCAGCCGATCAGCAACAGACCAGTGACCAGCCAAAACAAGCTAAGGCGGCGATCAACCTGCATCAGAATTCTCCAATCGTCATGCCGTCCTGACGATTCGTCAGTCGCGATAGCACCACTGTGCTGAGTGACGTCGAAATCGGCCGTGCACTTCCATCGGCCAGTGCGAACAGCACAACACCGTGGTGGGCACTCCCGAAGGAAAATGCGGAAGCACGGACGTCTCCGGGGCTGTGAGCGAGCGGAATTCCTGGGCCTCCTATGCGGGCAAAGTTGGTCAGGTATCGGCCATAGAAGGCAGCGCCATTCCATGGAGCCTTTTGCAGCTGGTCCGCCGGAATGTGCGGCTCCCCGACCATGATCGTGTTACTGGTACCGTCAGTGATATCCCGCATGGCCACCCGGTCGGACCAGCCAGTGCGAATTTTTCCGTCCACGCCTTCTACCGGACGGCTGGAGATCAGGACGCCCGTGCCCTTTCCGCCCCAGTAGAAGTCATCCAGCGTGCCCGAAAATCCTGGTGAGGGATCGCCGTGATTGGCAACGTAATCGGTAACTGGTCCCCCAGGAATTGTCTGAACGCCTCCCGCACAGCCGCAGGGAAGTGAAATACGAACGGTGCTTGATTCCTGAAGAGCTTTCGTGCCGGCATTCCGTTCCGGACATAAAAAACTCTGCACCGCCAATGATCTCACTTCGGACTGTTGCGTGTGGTATGGCGTGTAGAGATCCCATTTCGAGTACAGGTTGCTCTGTTCCATCCAGGGCAGAATGCGGACCAGCCAGGTGGGCTCGTCGAGACCGGACATGATTGCGATGGGGGTTGACTGGCGTTGTTCGTTGCGAATCAGCCGGGCAGGAGGAAACGCTTTTTCCGTGTCGTGGAATCCATGGATTGCCAATGCCAGCTGTTTCAGATTGTTCAGACACTCGGTTCGGCGAGCGGCAGCACGCGCCTGTTGAACCGCTGGCATGATCAGCGAAACAAGAATGCCGATGATTGCGATGACCACCAGCAGTTCGATCAATGTAAATCCACGGCGACCTCGTTCAGGCATCGAGTACGCCAGCACGGTCTGTCTCATCGAGTTTGTCCTGTTTCTTCCGAATTGGAGTCATCCAGAGATCATCTGCGTTTGAGCACACGCAATCCCGTTGACAGAATTGCGGCTGAATCACGCACACTGAGGATAAGCTGGTCCGAAAATCTGCCCTGAATTTCATGTCCGGGGCGCGTGGGTATGCGTTCTCTGGATTTATTATTCGGCGGATTGTGGCAAATAACATGGCGTTTTTGGTCAACCACCACGTTCAACGCCGGATTCCTTCCGTTTGGTGATGAATTGTAAATTCTAAAATGGAAATGGAGCGAATTGCACTGTGAGGCTGCCGTCCGGGGTCGACTCAGAAATGGAACAGTGCGAACACCAGACTGACTTGGATCGCGTGTCAAATCGCCACAATCCTCCCAGGCCGAACTGTCTGAATTCATCCCCGGACTGGCAGTGATTCTCTGCTTCGCCACTGACGCTCGGGGAATCGAGTGATCTGGCTGGGTTGCTGACTAACTTTGCAACGCCCAATCCGGTAAAGTCGTGAATTCGCTGGCTCTGGCTTCCTGCATAGGCTCGCATTTTCACTCACGTACGTAGTCGGCTTTAAGGCAGATGTCTGAACACAATACTGTTTTCATCGCTCGCTTTGGCAGACCACGATGGAGCTGTTGGCTGCAGGCATTGTTGGTTCTGCAGAGTTTCTCGGCAACAGCCGTTGCAACAGCAACATCTCGGACTCCCGATGAGGCCGCAGAGCGACCTGTCGAGGAAAATACCGAGGTTCATTTTGTCCGTAGAATCTTGCCGCTGTTGACCGAAAAATGCCTGGCTTGTCATGGTGCGGATCCGCAACAACTGGAAGGGTCCCTTGATCTGACTTCCCGGAAGGCTGTTCTTGCCGGGGGCGACAGTGAACAGCCCTCTGTCCTTCCAGGAAAGCCGGATCAAAGCCCGTTGTATCTGGCGGCGGCTCGGATGTCCGAAGACTGGTCGGCAATGCCTCCGAAAGAAGCCGAAAAGCTGACAAAACAGCAACTGGAATGGCTGCGGCAGTGGATCGCTTCGGGTGCAGAATGGCCGGGTCCGGAACGCCGGCAGGAAATTGCTCAGACGTATGCGGAACAGTGGGATTCCGAAGACGGAATCGAAATTGCCACCTCAGGTGGACTGGATGATGCCTGGACTCACCGCCGTTACGATCCCGAAAGTTTGTGGGCTTACCGGCCGATTCACGCTCCGGAGCTTGCGAATGAAAATGCAGATCAGTTGCAGGCTGGTCGCAGCCCAATTGACCTGTGGATTGATGCGAAACTGCCGGTCGGACTGTCGGCGGCTCCACGAGCGGATCGTCGCACCCTGATTCGGCGAGCCACGTTTGACCTGACAGGACTGCCGCCTTCACCGACTGAAGTCCAGCAGTTTCTCTCTGATCCCGGAAGTGATCGACAGGCGTTCGCCGCGTTGATTGATCGCCTGCTGGAATCGCCCCATTACGGTGAACGGATGGCACAGCACTGGCTGGACGTGGTGCGATATGCCGACTCGTCGGGATTTGCGAACGACTTTGAACGCGGAAATGCCTGGCGTTACCGGGATTATGTCGTGCGGGCCTTCAACAGCGACAAGCCGTATTCAGAATTCATCAGGGAACAGATCGCCGGGGATGAACTGGATGCGGACAATCCTGAGCGGATCATTGCCACTGGATTCCTGCGCATGGGCCCGTGGGAACTGACCGGCATGGAAGTCGCCAAAATCGCTCGACAGCGATTTCTTGACGACGTTACCAACAGCGTGGGCGAGACATTCCTTGCTCATTCGCTGCAGTGCGCTCGTTGCCACGATCACAAGTTTGATCCCGTTCCTACTCGTGATTACTACTCCATTCAGGCTGTATTCGCGACGACACAACTCGTTGAACGGCAGGCGGAATTTCTGCCGGCTGAAAATGTCACCGGGTTTGAAGAACGGGAATGGCTGGATCAGGCAGCCGCGATTCACCAGCAGGCGATCGACAATGTCGAACAGATTCTGCTGGCGAATTCCGTGATGTGGTACGATCAGCAGCCGCCGGAGGTCGCAAAGAAGAAGTCGCGGTGGCTGGAAATCGTCGCGGAACTGCAGTCTCAGGAAGGCCGCGGCAAAATCTTTGCTGCGGCACGCAATATGATGCAGAAGGAGGGATTCGCGGAATCCGACTATCCTCCGAATAAGGTTGGTTTCACGCCGCGTCAGTTCGGTGAGGAGCGCGTGGCACGCAAGGGGTTGGAACGGTTGCGTTGGGAATTGGAACGCTACCAGCCATTTGCCCTGGCAGTCTACAACGGCCGCACAAGAGCCCTTCGAAGTGTTTCCGCTCCGCAACGAGTCCCCGCTGATCGACTCACGAAGGGACAGCTGGAGCAGACTGCGATTCTGACCGGGGGCGACCCATTTTCGGCAGCTCAGCCTGTCCAGCCCGGAATTCTGAGCGTCATTGGTGCTCAGGTGACCGCCAGCATTCCGGGTTCCATTGAGGGCAGACGCCTCGCTTTCGCAGACTGGATTGCTGATAAAAACAACCCGCTGACATCGCGAGTGATGGTGAATCGAATCTGGTTGTGGCACTTTGGCAAAGCAATTGCCGGAAACCCCAATAACTTTGGTTCCACCGGGAAACGACCTTCTCATCCCGCTCTGCTGGACTGGCTGGCCAGCGCATTCGTCCAGCGAGGCTGGTCGGTCAAAGCAGTCCACCGGTTGATCATGAATTCCGAAACCTACTGCCGCAGCACTGTTCATCCGCAGCCGGAACAACTGGACGAGCTGGATCCGGAAGCGACAAGCTTTGCGGTCTTTCAGCCGCGTCGTTTGACCGCTGAAGAACTGAGAGACTCCATGCTGGCGGTGACCGGTGAACTGAATCAGACGCTGGGAGGAATTCCCTGCCGGCCGGAGATCAATCAGGAAGTGGCTTTGCAGCCGCGAATGGTGATGGGGTCTTTCGCGGCGGCGTGGGTTCCCAACTGCAAACCACAGCAGCGAAACCGGCGTTCCCTGTACGTTCTGAAACTGCGGGGATTGATGGATCCGATGCTGGAGGTCTTCAATTCGCCCGCTCCGGATTTTTCCTGCGAAAGGCGGGAAGTTTCCACTGTGACGCCTCAGGTTTTCAGCCTGTTCAACGGGCAGTCAATACACACGCGAGCGCTGACACTTGCGGCTCGTGCGGCCCGTGAAACATCGTCTGACGAGGATGCAGTGCGTCGATGTTTTGAATTGGCGCTGTCGCGTTTGCCGACATCAGACGAGTTGCAGGAATTGATGACTCACTGGCACGAAGCGGAGCAGCTGCTGCCCGCGGACCCGCCTCCGCGAACTGTTCCTCCGCTGGAAGTTGTCCGTGAAGCCGTGGATGAGAACACAGGCGAACGGTTTGTGTATACCGAGCAACTGATTGCCAATGCACAGTTTGTTTCCGATTTGCAGCCAGCGGACGTAGAGCGACACGTGCAGGCACTGGCCGATTTGTGCCTCGTAATCTTCAATGCCAATGAGTTCGTTTATGTCTACTGAAAATGATCGTCAGCCCGCTCGGCGAACTCCAGGACGCGACTGGCGGCAGTCGCGACTGATCACTGGGGTGGCGCCATTGGCTGCATCGTTTCGCCTGCTTGTCAGTGTGCTGCTGCTGTGCTTCTTCGACAGTTCGGTGATCGCCGGCAAACCAGTGAATGTGCTGCTGATCATTTGTGATGACCTGAACACGCATGTGAGTTCATCCGGGTACCAGCACATTCATACTCCGGCTCTTTCGGCCCTGGCAGCGGATTCGCTGACGTTTGACCGCGCATACTGTCAGTACCCGGTCTGTGGTCCTTCACGAGCATCCATCCTGAGTGGACTTTACCCGCAGTCAACGGGAGTTCTGGACAATACAGCTGACATTTTAGTGGAGCGTCCGGGTACGGTGCTGCTGCCTCAGCTGTTCCGCTCCCACGGGTACTGGACGGCCAGCACGGGCAAGGTTTTCCATTCACCGAAACAGGAGCCGGGGGAACTCGTCTGGGACGAATTCGTTCGATTTGAAAATGATGAGCTTCCGGTTGTGAAAACAGCGCGGCAGCAGTTTGAAGCGACACGCGGTTCAGTGGAGCTGCCGGCGAATCGTCAGGCCTGGCGACTTCTGCAGCGGCAGGCCGCTGCACCGCTCAATGCACAGACACCTCCCGGACATGGACGCAGCGGTCTGACTGACGAACAGCATCGAGATGGGAAAAATGCTCGTCAGGTCGCCCAGTGGCTGCAGCAACGGACTCACGGAGACAAGCCATTTTTCATTGCCTGTGGAATTCAGAAGCCACATGTGCCCTTCCTTGCTCCGGATCGATACTTCGACTTGTATCCGGCAGATCTGATTCCATTTACAGCGGATCGCCCTGACCTGTGGGATTCCATTCCCCGGAAAGCCATTTCCGGACGCTACACGGCATTCGGATTCGAATTGGGAAAAGAGAATCCAGCACTGCGTCGGGAATACATGCAGGCGTACCATGCGTGCATTTCATTTCTTGATGCCCAGTTGCAGTTGATGCTGGATGCCTTGCGCGAGACAGGGCATTGGGAAGACACCGTGGTTGTGTTCACCTCCGACCATGGCTATCACCTGGGAGATCATTTCCTGTGGGGGAAGGTGACGTTGTTTGACATTGGAACTCGGGTCCCCATGATTGTTCGAGTACCGGGGGTGACTGCAGCCGGGAGTCGCTGCGATGCTGTGGTGGAGTTGATTGATCTTTACCCCACGCTGGCCCGGCTGGCAGATCTCACGCCGCCAGTGGATTTGCAGGGAGTTCCGCTTCAGCCTTTGCTGCAGGAGCCGCACGGCTCGGGAGAAACGAAGCATGCTTACACGATCGTTCGCCGCGGCAGCGATTTGGGGTATTCGGTACGTTCGCGTCACTGGCGATACGCTCGATGGCCCGACGGTGAAGAATTGTATGACTTGCAGCAGGACCCGGATGAAAAGATGAATCTTGCCGGTCGGCCGCAGCTTGCGGAACGGCTGGAGAGTTTGCGGGACGTGCTGCAGCAAAAACAGCAACAGGCGAGCGGCAATCGAAATGCTGCGGGCAGCTCGGACGGTGCGGGACAATGACGGGGATCTGAGAGACCCCGCACAATCACCGCTGTTGCAGGGCTGCGGGGGGGGGACGCTCACGGTGAAAGCCTGCGACATCACGGAACACACAACTTGTTGTCAGATCGAAGCGGACTCACCATTCGGCCAAAAGCTCCTGGGAACCTGATCACCATGCATGCACGACGCGATATCCTGTACGGGCTGGGGGCATCACTGGGAGCCGTAGCGCTGTCATCGCTGCTGGCGGATGAAGCACAACCCGCGGCTGGCAATGAACCGATGTCGCCGCGGAAAGGTCACTTCCCGGCCAAAGCAAAGAACTGCATCTTCCTGATGATGGAAGGGGGACCGTCGCATATCGACACCTTCGACCCGAAGCCGAAACTGAAGGAACTGCATCTGCAGAACTTTATCCGCAACGGTGAACAGAAGTCTGCGATGGAAAGCGGACAACGCTACTACGTGCAAAGTCCGTTCACGTTCAGTCAGCATGGGCAAAGCGGAGCATGGATGGCTGACAACTGGCAGCATCTGGCCGGCGTTGCGGACGAGCTGTGCTTCTATCGTGGCTGCCAGGTCGACAGCGTGAATCATCCCACCGCGATGTACCAGATGAACTGTGGCAATCGCTTCGGCGGCGATCCCGGTTTGGGAGCATGGGTGACGTACGGGCTGGGGTCCGAAAATCAGAATCTGCCGGGTTTCCTGGTGCTGCCCGAAGTCTCTTATCCCCAGGGGGGATCCGCGAACTGGGGGAATGGTTATCTGCCCGCGTTTTATCAGGGAACTCCATTGCGGCCAAAGGGATCACCACTGCTGGATCTGCAGCCTCCAGTCGGCGTGACTGAGGCTCGGCAAAGACATAACCTTGATCTGTTGGCCCGAATGAATCACCGACACGCAGCACAGCATCCACGGCATCGGGAACTGAGCGCTCGTCTGGAAAGTTACGAACTCGCCTTCCGCATGCAGACGGAAGTTCCGGATGCCATTGATATTTCCGGCGAGACACCGCAGATGCTGGACCGATACGGCATCAACGAAGAGCCGACCGCTGCCTTTGGTCGCAAGTGTCTGCTGGCTCGCAAGATGGTGGAAAAAGGGGTTCGGTTTGTGCAGCTGTATCACAGTACCTGGGACAGTCACGACTACATTCAACGGGCTCACGGCAATCTTGTTCAGGCGGTTGACCGTCCCATTGCGGCCCTGGTTGCGGACCTGAAAGAACGCGGTTTGCTGGACAGTACACTGATTGTCTGGTGCGGTGAATTTGGTCGATCACCGGACAACGGAATTCGTGGCGGGACGGCCTATGGGCGAGATCATAATCCGAACGCGATGACGGTCTGGCTGGCTGGTGGTGGGTGCAATGCGGGCCAGACGATTGGTGCGACCGACGAAACAGGAATGGAAGCCGTGGAAGAAGTTCATCATGTTCGGGATCTGCACGTGACACTGCTGAGGCTGCTGGGGCTGGATGATAACAAACTGACCTTCTACCACGCGGGGCGATTCAAGCAGCTGAGCCAGTTCGGAGGGCAGATCATTGATGGCCTGCTGGCGTAGACCGGATGCCTCTTCCGGAGGGCGGACACCGGAATGTTGCGTTTCGCTTCACCTTGCGGGAAACCTGAATAAACTTTGGGTCGGCGGATCGTGTGCGGCGGCGGGGTCCGTTCCTGCCTTTGTTCAGTTCTGCCGACTCGCGAACACTGCGATCCCGGAACACAGCAAAATCTCGGCCGTGCAACAAATGGTCCCCCGGTTTCTTCTCCACCGCTCTTTCACAGAAACGAATCATGCCAACGCCATTTCATTTGGCCATTCAGGTGCGGGATATTGCCGAAGCCCGCGATTTCTACGGCAATCTGATGGGGTTTCCGGAAGGACGCAGCGACGAGGCCTGGATCGACTTTGACATGTACGGGCATCAGCTGGTGGTTCATCTGAATCCTTCTCTGGGGGCGGACGGCAGAGTGCCCAGTCACTGCAATCCCGTGGATGCTCATGCTGTTCCCGTACCCCACTTTGGGGTCGTGCTGGAGATTCGGCAATGGAAAGAGCTGGAACAGCGTGTTCGCACCTTCGTGGATCAGTTTATCATTGAACCGTATGTGCGATTCGCGGGACAACCGGGCGAACAGTGCACCATGTTCTTTGAAGACCCCAGCGGGAATGCGCTGGAGTTCAAAGCGTTCGCTGACATTGACGGCCAGCTGTTTGCAAAGTGATCCCGCTGCTCATGTTGCTGGCCGGATCCATGCTGCCCGGAGAGCATGCTGGCTGATGCTGTCAGTGGGAATTTTCGCTGTCCGTGTCAGAAGAAAATCGAGTTGGAGTTGAGGAAGATCCTGAGGGAGAAATGCAATGGTGGGTGCAGATCGTATGCCGTGGAAGCAGTGTTTGATTCTGTGCTGTCTGGTCATCGCCCCTGGTGTGCGGGGGGATGAGTTTCAGCGAGTGGTTTCGGTGTCGGCTCAAAGCGAGTTTCGCGTGACACCGGACGAGGCAATCATTTCGTTCTCCGTGGATACTCACCAGCCGCAACTGTTGGATGCCAAGGCCGAAAACGATGCCATTACCAGCGAGATCTTCACGTTTGTTCGACAACAGGCGGTCGACGACGACCGCTTTCAGGTGACAGATCTGCATATGGGGCCGCGATTTGATCGCAATCGCATGCTGGTGGACTACGGCGTGGAACGTTCTTTTGAAGTTCGCACGGAAGATTTCTCTGCAGTGGACTTTTTGATCAGCGGCATCGTGCAGGCCGGTGGAGATAACATCAGCATCCGGGAATTGAAGCTGCAGGTGAGTGATCAGCGGGAGCATCAGGTGGAGGCACGTCGGCTGGCCGTACTCTATGCTCGGGAAAAGGCGACACATCTTGCCGAACTGAACGGGATGCGGATCGGGAACGCAATCACGATCACTGAAGGCGTGGAATACAATGACGACGCCGGGGGGTTTGGGGGCTTTGGTGGCGGGCTGGGCGCCGCCGCGCAGCAGCCTTCGGCAATTCCTCTGGCCGATGGTCTTGGCCCGGTTCAGCCGCCGGTGAGTGTTGTTCGCAATCAATCGGCGCGGCCGGTGAGTCTGAAATATCACAACGGTGGCCCTGCTTCGGCTGCCGCTTCCGCCAACGGCAAAAGTGCTGGCGGCACGGCGAATGAGGTCGCCGGCGGGACCGACGACCAGCAACAGGCTGTCCGCGGGATTCTGCTCTCTCCCGGACAGATCAGCCTGAATGCCACGGTCAGCATCAACTTCGAGCTGCTGCCGCTGGAATAGAGCTTCGGCCGCCTGACAGGGGCTGCAGCAGGGGTGAAATCGTCACATCAGTGCGGCAAACGCGCTGTTGAGTTTGCGCGCTGATTTCGAGCCCAGCTATCGACTGGATTCACCTGCAAAAGGGGAAGTCCTGATCCCGCTCTGCTCGGTACACGGTACCGCATCTCACTAAGCGGGAGTCTGCCATGACTGCGATGCTCCTCGACGACAGGACATGAGTCACCGCTGCATTCGTGATTCGATGCCTGAACAGAACGGTTGGGGCGACACAACACTCCCAGACTGTTCGACAAATGTGACTGTTCTCTTTGAGACAAAGATACTGGTTGGCACGCAATGGAACGTTGTAGCAGCTGCGATAATAAGGCAGGTCATCCGTGATTTTCAGCTTGTGGCGATTACGCAATCTATTCGCGGACAGTTGGAAGGGAGATCCCTGTCCGCCCCTGGTACTGTCGTTATTCGCTCTTCAGTCCAGAGATGCTGTCCATGCTCAGAACTGTCTTTGATTTCGCCGGGTGTGCCAGCCGATGCGGTGCGTTCCTCATTCTGATTTGTGCTCACGCAGATGCCGGGGTGATTGTCTGCGACCGAAATCAGAATTTCTGGCTCACCGGTTTCAACACCGCGGCAGGTTCGCCGGGTGTGCTTGTTGATTTTGACAGCATCCCCACCGGGACCAACATTGGCGGCACCGCGATCTCCGGAATGACATTCAATGCGGTTGGCGACTACTCAACTGTGTCAGGCTGTCGTGGACAGTGGAACTGGAATCCAGTTCATCAGCAAACACCGTGGACTCCGCGCGAAGAGCCGCGCGGGCATGACTGTAATTCCATCCTGGGCACTGCAATCGGACGCGGCAGTAAGGATTGGTGCTTGAACGCAGCACTGTGGCAGACTTGTGGCAACTGCGGTGGATTGCCTCCTTATGTTTCGTACCACAACACATAAACGGTCAGGGTGCCATCATCGTTTTTGGAATACGCTATGTTGAGCCCCCGAGAACCCTGTGAGCCCGGTGGCGGAACAATGAAATCTGCGCCCTGCAGCTGCTGCGACGACAAGTCCCACCATGCGTCGCCTGCCTCCGGTTTCAGCATTGACGGATTGAACTCTTTCAAGAATTTCTGCGAGTCAACGTGGGTCGTATCGAACAGTTGTGATGGATCATTCGTCTGCGCGATGAACTTTAATCGAATCTCATCGTCGAGCCCTGTCCGAATGCTGTAACCAACAGGTTGAATCTCGAGGTCTGGATTGATGTACATCACATCGCGGCAATACTGCACCTGCTCATTTGTTGGAGAGGTTGTCGTCACATCGGTATTCGGGATGTAGTCCAGGTTGCACCCCACGATACCCGCAAGAAAAAACGCCGCAAACAAAATTCTGAACATGGTTGTGAATCTCTTGAGTCGAACAGTGTTGATACTGCCGCGAAATGGTGGACACAAAATTACGCGACGATCAACAAGCGTTCCGATATCTTCGGACCTGCACTGTTTTCGTCAGCCTTCGTCAGCCGCGATCGGCCGGGTGTCGTACCAGGCTGTTTTCAAACACTTGAATGCTCGGTCGCAGCATCGCACACAGTGGAAAGTGTGCGATCGAGACGGGGATGCGCGAATGGCACCTCTGCCCTGTCAAAGATCAGAAAGAGCTGACTGGTCACGGCGGTGTGCACGGTAACAAATCCTCTTGTCTTTCCCAGCGATTGTCTGCTGCCCAGTGCAATGTCTCCCTGCGTCGCACAGGCGCCTTCATCCGCTCGGTCGTTTGACGGCGGAGGGCTGCGGGTAGAGACTGGGAAGGTCTGTTGAGGTCCGGGGTTTGCCGGGGAGAATTCACAGTGTGTATGAATCCGCAGTTGAGTCGCGTTTCCGTGTTCGGTATGACTGTCGTGCTGGCGCTGCTGCCCGCAGGACAACTCGTGGCGGGACCGCAGGTATTTCCAACGGCGGATGAAATTCGGCAGTCGTTGGATCGCTCAATTCCGCTGCTGGAACTGGCGGCGGCCGGGTCAGCTTCGCAACGAACGTGTTTCACCTGCCACAGTCAGGCGTTGCCGGTGCTGACCTTCGCGGAGGCCCATCGTCGGGGGCTTCACACCAGCACCGAGAACTTTGAACGCCAGATCAATCATACGTGGAAACATCTGCAACGGGGCCGAAAGTCGTACGCAGAAGGTCGCGGTCAGGGCGGCGGCGTCGATACTGCGGGTTATGCTCTGTGGACACTGGAGGACGGGAATCGCCCGGCCGATGACGTGACAAACGCAGTGGTCAGCTGGCTGCTGACTCAGCAAAAAGATGGCGGCTTCTGGACGCGTTCCAGCAATCGGCCACCTTCTGAGGCCAGCAACTTCACGTCGACCTATCTGGCGCTCCGAGCGTTGTCGGTGTGGAGCAGCCCCGATCAGCAGGACGCAGTTTCCATGGCCCGGTCTGGTGCTCGAGAATGGCTGGTTGCGGCAACGCCTGCTGATACGGAGGATCGCGTTTTTCACCTGCTCGGCCTCGTCATCTCCGAGGCAGAGCCGGTGCAAATTCAGCAGGCTGCCGGGGAATTACTGCAACTGCAGCGCGAGGATGGGGGCTGGTCGCAATTGCCCGACCTGAACAGCGACGCTTATGCCACCGGAACGGCCTTGTATGCCCTGAATGAAACCGGTGTGTTCGGCGAAACACAACAGGCCCGCATCCGTGGGCTGCAGTTCCTGCTCAAGTCGCAGCGACCGGACGGTTCATGGCTGGTTCGCAGTCGCAGTAAACCCTTCCAGCTGTATTTCGAAACCGGATTTCCGCACCGCGCAGACCAGTATATTTCAACCACCGCCACCAGTTGGGCGACGATCGCATTACTGCAGTCCCTGCCGGCTGCAGAACGCACACCGGTCGAACCGCTGGCTGGTACCAAACCGCTGGACTGGACCGAAGCGGATTTGTCCGGGCGCTTGATGCAGGCCGCTCACACCTTTGTGGAAACGCAGATTGCGGAGGCCAATTCTCTGCGTCAGGCTGTGCGTGGCGATGCACCCGAGGCAGATCAGCAGCGTCAGGAATTACGCAGCCTGCTGGGAATCGCTGAACAGCGGCTGCCACCACGACTGGAATACTTTGGCGATGATGCGAACCCGGCGTTAGTTGCCGAAACGCAGGGAGCACAGATTCTTCAGGTTCGCTGGCCGGTGCTGCAGCGGGTCTTCGGCGAGGGCCTGCTGCTCAAACCTCGGGGCGAGATCGCAGGCCATGCGATTGTGATTCCCGATGCCTCGCAGACGCCGGAAGACGTGGTCGGGCTCACGGAGTCTGCGGTGAACTCTGCCTGGATTCGTCAGCTGGCTGACAGTGGGATTCAGGTGCTTGTTCCCGCGATAGTGGGCCGGGAAAAGCTCGTCACGGATAACGCTCGGAGACAACGTGCCGATCTGACATCGCGGGAATGGATTTATCGACAGGCCTTTCACATGGGGCGGCATGTAATCGGTTACGACCTGCAGCGGGTGCTGGCCGCAGCTGACTGGCTTGGCAGTGATGGTGAGGATTTGCCCGTTGGAATCGCCGGCTGGGGAGAAGGCGGACTGCTGGCCCTGCATGCGGCAGCGATTGATGACCGGTTTCGTTCCACGCTGGTCAGCGGTTTCCTGGACAGCAGCGACAACGTTTGGTCCGAGCCGATAGATCGCAATGTCTGGTCCCGGCTGAAGAAGTTTGGCAATGCTGAAGTGGCTGCTTTGGTCGCCCCGCGAACGCTGGTGGTGGAACACAGTGCGTTTCCCGAAGTCACCGGACCGAAAGGCGAACTGCGGACACCAGAGTTTTCCGCCGTCAGAGGTGAACTGGACAAAGTGCCGGAATTTCAACAGTTCGGCACGCTGGTTTCTGCGGAGTCGAACGAAGTGACCGGGCCGTTTTCTGAGCCGGCGGTTCAGGCCTTCGTGGCCGGGCTGGGCGGCCTGGAGATGGTGCCGCAGGCAGAGCAGCAAATCAATGATCGACGTTCTGACTCGGCGCAGTGGATTCAGGAACGGCAGGCACGGACGGTGTTACAGCTGGAAGATCATGTCCAGTCACTCGTGCGGGACTCCGAACATGTTCGCGAGCAGTACTTTCTGCACCGGGCGTTACCGGAATCTGCGCAGTCGCGCTGGAGTACACAGCGGCGTCATGATGTGCTGGCGGATCAGCAATTCATCAAAACCGCTGCGGGGCTGCGGCAGGAATTTCATCACAATGCGATGGGCAAATTCGCGGTCGATCTCCTGCCGCCAAATGCTCGCACGCGGAAGATCATCAGCAACGAAAAATGGACGGCGTATGATGTTGTCCTCGATGTGCATCAGGGCTTGTTCAGCTGGGGCGTGCTGGTGGTACCCGGCGATCTGAAACCGGGCGAACACCGACCGGTGGTGGTTTGTCAGCACGGTCGCAACGGGGTTCCCCGCGATACCATTGACGCTGGCAATTCCGCCTACAACGACTTCGCTGCGCGGCTGGCCGAACGTGGCTTTGTGACCTTTGCACCGCACAATCTTTATCGCGGCGAAGATCGCTATCGCTGGCTGGATCGCAAAGCAAACACTATTGGCTGTACGCTGTTCAGTTTCATTCTGGCCCAGCATGATGCCACGCTGCAGTGGCTGGCTTCCCTGCCCTTTGTGGATGGTGAGCGGATCGCTTTCTACGGGCTGAGTTATGGAGGCGAAACTGCTGTTCGCGTGCCGACGATTCTGGAACAGTATTGCCTGTCGATTTGTTCGGGGGACTTTAACCAGTGGACACGGAAGGTGGCGGCGACCGATCAGTCGTTTTCCTTCATGAATACGATTGAATGGGAGATGCCGTACTGGAACCTCGGGCAGACATTCGATTATGCGGAGATGGCGTATTTGATGTATCCCCGGCCGTTCATGGTGGAACGTGGGCATCACGACGGTGTGGGCAGGGACCATTGGGTGGCCTGGGAGTTTGCCAAAGTTCGCTGGCTGTACGCTCAGTTTGACAAGGTTGACCGGGTGCGAATTGAGTTCTTTCAGGGCGGGCACAGTATCAACGGCGTGGGAACGTTTGAGTTTCTGGAAGAACACCTGGGGCCGGTCAGAACATTGTCTGAATAACTCTGCTCCGATCTGGGTTGCCTTGCGGTTCCTGCTGTGTTCAGCCGGGCTGACCGGGGCAGCCTGTCTGAGCACGTTCCGACATCGAGTCCCGGTGAAATTGCGGGAATGGTTTTGGAAACAGGTCAGAATGTGACACAGCCGGATCTTTATGACCCTCATTTCGTCGCTCGCCTGTTTGACGAAATGGCACGAACCTATGGCACGGTGAATTTGATTTCATCGCTGGGGTTTGCGCGACGATGGCGCAAGCAATGCCTTGACTCCATCGCTGTTGCACCGGGAGACAGTGTCGTGGACCTGATGACCGGCATGGGGGAATTGTGTCCGGACCTGTTGCGACTGACTGGCAGATCAGGGGCTGTGCTGGCGATGGATATCTCTGCGGAAATGTGTCGGCGTGCATCGCGACACGGATCGGGCATGAGCGGCGACCATTTCCATGTGATTCAGGCCGACGCGCTGAACATCCCGTTGGAAGACCAGTCTGTGGACTGTGTCGTCTCCACCTTTGGGTTGAAGACTTTCAATGAGCTGCAACTGCAGCGACTGGCCAGTGAAGTAAAGCGGGTATTGAAGCCGGGTGGGCAGTTTTCGTTCATGGAGATTTCGGTGCCGGCATCACCGCTGCTGCGCTGGCCTTATCTGACGTATTTGCGGCGAGTAATCCCGCTGATTGGTCGACTGTTGCTGGGCAATCCGGAAAACTACCGACTATTGGGTGTATACACCGTGGCATTTCAGAATTGTGGGGCAGTGGCTGCTTATTTTGCCGCCGTCGGACTGCAGGTTCAGCAGCAGTCGCGTTTCTTTGGCTGTGCCACCGGCATCAGCGGCAGTCGTCCCGCGGATCATTCCTGATCACCACAGCCGCGTCCCGCCGCATTGGCGAGACAAGCTGCGGCCCGTGGCAACGCTCTTCCATTGGTTGCGTGTTTCCCTGCGTGTTTCCGTACTGCATTTGAACCGTCCGTGCGTTTGCACGGCCTTCTGTGAAGCAGTCGTGTGATGTCGGTTGGGAGAGAACACTCACAGCGGATCCGCCGAGCAATCGATTCAACGGGTGCGGTTTGCTGGCGAAAACTGCGGGTAGTGACTAGGCTAGCGGCGTCAATCTTCCACTCCGTACCTCTGACAGGATCCTGCCATGTCACATTCGCCAAATACACGTCGTGATTTCCTGAAGACCTCTTCGCTGCTGGCAGCGGGGACGGCCGTCCCGCATTTCGCGTGGAGCCAGCCGGCATTTGCCAACAACTCCGCCAACGACCGCCCGATCATCGGATGCATCGGTGTGGGCAGTATGGGAACAGGTGATGCCCGCGGTCACGCCGGTTTTGGCGATGTCGTTGCTGTTTGTGATGTGGATGAAAACCACGCCAATCGTGCGAAAAACGACGAACGCATCGGTAAGGGGAAAGCAGATGTTTACGGCGATTACCGCAAGGTGCTGGATCGGGACGATATCGACGTTGTCAGTATTGTGACTCCCGATCACTGGCACATTAAGATTGCTGTGGAAGCGCTGGAAGCCGGCAAGCATGTCTTCTGCCAGAAACCACTGACACTGACTCTGGAAGAAAATCAACTGATTCGTGCGGCGGCAAAGAAATACGACCAGCAGGCCTTCCTGATTGGTACTCAGCAGCGTTCAGATCGTGGCAAGTTTATGCGTGCGGTCAACATGGTCCAGAAGGGCCTGTTGGGGGATATCAGGAAAGTTACCGTGGGCATCAATGGCAGCCCAACCGGTGGACCATTCCCTGTGGCAGAAGTTCCGGCACACCTCGACTGGAATATGTGGCTGGGGCAGGCTCCGGAAGTGGATTATCGCGAGAAACGCTGCCACTACGAATTCCGCTGGTGGTACGAGTATTCCGGCGGCAAATTCACCGACTGGGGGGCTCATCATGTCGACATCGCCACCTGGGCCCTGAACGAGCATGAAGAAGGGCACGGTCCGGTAACCATTGACGGGACTGATGCCAAACATCCGGTGCCATTCGAAGGCGGTCACCCGACGCAGGACGACAGCTACAACACATCTCACGACTTCAACGTGGTGTGTACCTTTGCTTCCGGCGTGGAAATGCATGTCACCAGCCGCGGTGACAACGGGATTCTGTTCGAAGGCACAAAGGGACGGCTGTTTGTGAATCGTGGCAAGATTACCGGCACCCCGATTGATGAAAACTGGGATCAGGACCAGTACACAATCGAAGATCAGACTCGCCTGTATAAGGGCAAGCAGCCGGAAGGCCACAAGAACAACTTCTACCGTTGTATTCAGGAAGGTGGTCTGACGCTGTCGGACGTCTTCAGTCACGTCCAGGCGATGAACACCTGCCATCTGAGCTCGATTGCCGCTCGTTTGGGACGCACCATCAAGTGGGACCCGAAGGCGGAACAGATTGTGGACGATGCCGAAGCTGCCAGCTTCTTCGCTCGCACACCTCGCAAGGGTTTCGAGATTCACCGCGTCTGACGCCAATGGGAATCGGTACCATCAAAGGGACTGCGGCTGTCACAGCTGCGGTCCCTTTTTTTGTTGAGCTGCTACTGCGGCGGTTGCGGTGTTAAGCTTGCGGTCGAGGATGGCGGAATGTGAGTGAGCGGTTGGGTTGCGCGGTGACGCGGAATTGCCCTGCCCTACGACCAGACGAAAATCTCGTCCCGATCTGAGCTGAATCCGATGAACGTGGCCAGCACGATGCGAGGCAGATCGCCTGCCACCCCGGGGACTTCGTGAATACCGCGGGTATTGAAGAAGTACAGATCGCCAGGCTGCAGTTCAACTTCCACACTGGCGAGCTGGTTGTCACTGGCGTACTGGTGAAACTGGCCGGACTTCAGGTGCGGATCAACTTCGGGCGTCCACAGACACTGATGCAGGATTCCCTGTGCTGTATTTCCGTCAGCTGTGGAATTCTGCAGTACGAGGACGCCGGCGAACTGATGTTCAAATTCATGCACCGCGTAGTTGTCGCGTTTTTCGCGCAGGCGAACGGAATCAAAGTGTGGTTTGTAGGCATAGCCACCGTAGTGAGCGCGAATGATGGCCGGTCCATACTGCCGCCCATCCGGTTCGCGGGCTGTCACCACCTGTTTGTTCACGGAGTAGGCCTGCAGCGCATCGTACAGGACCTGAATGGGATTGGGGTGATCGGCAAACAGGCGGTTGAACAGTTGATGCGTCTCAGCGCTGTGGACCAGAAAAGCCTCCTGATCCGAGCCGCGGTAACCAAGACTGGATCCGATATCGATGCGGCTCTTCCCGCTGATTTTTTGTTCTGTCCAGGCGAGTGAGGGGACGGAGTTCTTTCCCTCGCGGAAGTAGCCTTCGGGGATGGACTGTTGTTGGAATTTTTCCGGGATCGGCTGCTGCGGATCATACAACAGGTCTGCGGCGATCAGCCGTGTAATCAGGTTCCGGCAGTTTTCAGCGGACCATGCATTTCGCAGCACGAGGGCAGGAATGGTGCCGGCCGCCAGTTCCTCGAGGGGGAAGCGAAACTGTGATGTGGCGGCTTCGATGTTGGGTTCAATGGGAATCCATGCGGTCATGGGGCAATATGCTCCTTCAATGCGGAGGAAATTCTGGGGGTAGTGTAGAGCAGCGATTTCGTTCAATCCATGGAACTGGAAGCGGGGCTGGCACCTGCGGCCGACGATGCAGTCCGTCTCGCGCCGATTCGGTGTTCGGATCTGCGGATCGCGTCTACGTTTGACCACGCCGATGACATCGGGGACATTTGCAGTCGGACATCAGCAGAGGGACCGGACCACTGAGAAAGTTGTCCGGTTCAAGTGCTGGCCCAAAGTATTCGCGGCGGCGGAGTTGGCTGTGATTCCGTCTGCAGCCGGCTCGGAGAACAGATGATGGTCCGCAGAACAGATGAGAGTCAGGTGGTGATCATGAAGAGTATCGTCGTGAAATGGGTTCTGTTTGGGGCCATGTTCGTTTGTCACGCCGCGCTCCTG
>Ga0075479_10000259_pt1 | contig 21928 bp, 16 predicted proteins | sample DEB08_DNA_8_FD_76341 | JGI IMG/M metagenome (GOLD analysis project Ga0075479, IMG submission 76341) | Aqueous microbial communities from the Delaware River and Bay under freshwater to marine salinity gradient to study organic matter... | ecosystem: Environmental > Aquatic > Marine > Coastal ... | reverse complement strand
GTCGCCGAAGCGGGTTCGATCGAAGTCGAGGCGACCGAAGAGAGCCCGACCGGGATCGCAACCTCGGGCCGAACGTCTCGCCCCCGGGCATCCGGTGCCGCATCCGGGAGTCCTTGGGCTCGGAGGCGCGGCCCGCCCGCCGGTGCCCGAGTGGATTCGAGGCCTGCCGACCGCGGCGGCGAAGTACGACGCGCTCACCACCCACATGCTCGAGGTCCACGGCCTGCGGGTGAAGCGTTGGAGAAGCGGAACCACCGGCGTGGCCTACGAACTCCGCACCGCCGGTCGACGCGGGACCCCGGATCGGATCGAGCGATGGATCGAGGCGCCCCGGCCCAAGGGGCCGGTCTCCTGCGCGGTGTTCCTCCACGAGGTGGGCCACCACGCGATCGGGCTCGGCGCGGTCTCGCCACGCTGCCTCGAGGAGTACCACGCGTGGCGATGGGCGACGGAAGGTCTCGCCGCGGCGGGCATTCCGGTCGGACCCTCGGTCGAACGCCGCATGCGGGAGGGACTCGAGTACGCGGTGGCCAAGGCCTTGCGGCGAGGGCTGCGACGTCTTCCCTCCGAACTGACGCCCTACCTTCCGCCACGAAGGCGCGTTGGGGCGAGGTGAACACCTTGCATCGAGACGACCTCGACTATCCCCTCGACCCGGAACGCATCGCGACGGCCCCGGCGACGCCCCGCGACGGCGCCCGCCTGCTGGTCGTCGGTCGCGACGGCGTCGAGCACCGATTCGTGCGCGATCTGCCGGAGTACCTCCGGCCGGGGGACCTGATGGTCGTCAACGCCACCGTGGTCCAACCGCGGCGCCTCGTGCTCCAACGGCGGTCGGGAGGACTCCTCGAAGCCCTGCTGCTCGAGCCGCTGGGAGATCGGCGGTGGAAGGCGCTCCTGCGAGGCGGGCGGCGTCTTGCCGAATCGGAGACGCTGACGCTCGTCGATGCGGACGGACGCCCCCAGGGAACGCTATGCGTCGGGGGACGCGAGGCCGAGCACTGGACCGTTCGCCTCGAAGGCGAGGAGGACGAGGCGAACCTGCTCGATCGGGCCGGGCACACGCCGTTGCCGCCCTACATCCTCAAGGCCCGCCGCGATCGGGCGTCGCGAGCGGCGGACGACCCGCCGAGCGATCGGGCCGGCGAGGAGCGGCTCGACCGGGACCGCTACCAGACCGTCTACGCGGACCCGGCGGCAGCGGCCTCGGTCGCCGCACCGACGGCAGGTCTCCACTTCACTCCGGAACTGCTGAGCCGGCTCGCCGCCGGGGGAGTCGAGCGCCTCGGCATCGAGCTTCAGGTCGGCCCGGGCACCTTCCGCAGCGTCGAGTGCGAACGGCTGGAGGACCACCGGATGGACTTCGAGGGGATTCGGGTCCGGGCACGCGACGTCGAGCGCCTCCATGCCCAGGACCGACATCGCGCCGGCGGCGGGGGGCGGACCCTCGCGGTGGGCTCGACCAGCGTTCGCACGCTCGAGAGTCTGCCTCCGTCTCTCGAGGAGGCGATCGCCGCGGGATCCGACCTCGAGTTCGCCACCGATCTCATGCTGGTCCCGGGGATGCCGGTGCGACGGTGCGATCTGCTGCTGACCAACTTCCATCTGCCTCGATCCACCCTGATCGCGCTGGTGGCGGCGTTCGTCGGGCTCGATCGCATCAAGAGCCTGTACGCGATGGCCGCGCGCGAGGGCTACCGCTTCTTCTCGTACGGCGACGCGATGCTGGTCCTTCCCGAGGCGATCATCGCGCCGCGCTGACGAACTTCGCGCGAAGGTGGAGGTTTCGTCGGCGACGGCGCCCACGACGAGCCGGAATCCGATATCAATCACGGCACCCCCGTGCCCGCGCCGAACACCTCGCAACTCTCCGATCTTGTCGCCGGTCTTGGCCGACTGGCGACGCCGCCGTGGATCGATCCGATGATCCGCGGCCTCGCCGACGACTCGCGGATCGCGGGGCCGGGCGATCTGTTCCTGGCTCGAAGTGGGGATGCGGAGGTCGACCGTCGGCATCTCGCCGCCGCGGTCGAGGCCGGGGTCGCGGCGATCGCGGCACCCGTGGCGTCGCTTGCCGGGTTCACCCCTGCCCGTTCGGTGGCGACCGTCGAGATCGAGACCGGACTGCCCCGGGCCTGGGTGGGTCTCGTTGCGGCCCGCTTCCACGGCCGGCCGGGAGGCGCCCTGGCCGCCATCGGCGTGACCGGGACCAACGGCAAGACCACGGTGGCGTGGTTGGCAAGGCAACTGCTTCAATCCCAAGGAGTTCGGTGTGGTCTGGTGGGCACCGTGGCCATCGGCGACGGCGTGTCCGACCGGCCCGCCTCGCTGACCACCCCGGGGGCCCTCGAACTGCAGGCGACGCTCGCTCGAATGGTGGAGCACGGCTGCCGTGCCGCCGCCATCGAGGTGTCGAGCCATGCGCTCGATCAGGATCGGGTGGCCGGCGTGCCGTTCCGGGTCGGAGTGTTCACCAACCTTTCCGGCGACCACCTCGACTACCACGGTTCGATGGAGCGGTACGCCGCGGCGAAGCGCCGCTTGTTCGAATCGCTCGACGCGGGTGCGACGGCGATCGTCAACGCGCGGGACGGCGCCTCCGAGATCATGACGCGCGATCTCGCTGCGGGGGTTCTGCGCTTCGCGGTGGACCCCGAGGGCGCGGGCGTCTCACCGGCATCCGTCGATGTTCGGGGCGTGATCGGCGATCTCGCTCCGGAGGGCTTCGAACTGCGGATCGAATCGCCCTGGGGCCGAGGCCGGGTCCGCCTCCCGCTGGTCGGACGCCACAACGCCGAGAACGCGCTGGCGGCGTTGGCCTCGACCATGGTCGTCCTCGAGGATGTCGAGAGGTTCGACGAGGTCGTCGCGGCGCTCGGCTCGGTGACGGCGCCGCCGGGGCGATTCGAGCAGGTGTCGGTGCCGGGTCGGCGGTTCACGGTGCTCGTCGACTACGCCCACACCGACGATGCCTTGAGTCGCGCCCTCGTGGCCTTGCGACCGCTGGTTCCGACCGGGGCGAGGTTGACGGTGGTCTTCGGGTGCGGCGGCGATCGGGATCGCGCCAAGCGACCGCGCATGGCCGTCGCCGCGTGCGCCCATGCCGATCGGGTGATCGTCACCTCCGACAATCCACGCACCGAGGATCCCGTCGCGATCGTCGAGGAGGTTCTCGCGGGCGTCCCCGCCGAGGCGCGATCACGGGTGGGGAGCGAGGTCGATCGGGCCGCCGCGATCGAGCGGGCCGTGTCCGAGGCGGAGGAAGGCGACATCGTGCTGATCGCCGGCAAGGGGCACGAGGACTACCAGATCGTCGGAGACCGCCGACGCGACTTCGACGATCGACAAGTCGCCGCGGAGATGCTCCGGATGCGCTGGCGCGAGGCGGCTGCGAACCACTGAAGATTCGACCAACACGAGCGATCCGAACCGACCCACGGCCGATCCGAGACGACGGGTATTCAAGGGAGTGAACCGCATGGAGGTGCGAATGGAGGCGCAGACGGCCGACGAGTCCACTCCCGTCGCAGGCGTGGATGCCGATTGGCCCACCGCCGCGTGGTACGCCGAGGCCACCGGTGGTCGCTGGGTCGGCCTTCCGCCCCGCGACGAGGTGAGGGTTCGTGGGGCGGGCATCGACACCCGAGAGTCGCTGGACGGGCGAGTCTTCGTCGCCTTGCGCGGCCGGCACGCCGACGGTCACGATCATCTCGAGGCGGCCACGGCGGCGGGGGCGTCGATGCTGCTGGTCGAGACCACCAAGGCCGAGCGATGCCGGCGGGTCGTGCCTTCGGAGATTCCGATGCTCGCGGTCGCGGACCCTCGCACCGCGCTGGCGACGGCGGCCCGGGCCTGGCGAGCCACGCTCGCCGGCCGCATCGTCGCCGTCACGGGGAGTTGCGGGAAGACCACGACCAAGCGACTGCTCCATGCGGCCCTGCGTCGAACGTTGAGGGGCGTGGCGTCGCCACGCAGCTTCAACAACGATCTCGGTGTGCCGTTGACCCTGCTGTCGATTCCTCGTCATGCCGACTACGCGGTGCTCGAGGTCGGAACCAGCGGGCCGGGCGAGATCGCGCAGCTCGCGTCGCTGGTGAGACCGCATCTGGCGATCATCACCATGGTCGGCCGTGCCCACCTCGAGCGGCTCGGCTCGATCGAGGGGATCGCCGCCGAGAAGGCCTCGCTGCTCGATCGCCTGACGGCTCCGGCGGTCGCGGTGGTTCGAGCCGACGGCGGCGTGCTCGAGGCGGCGGTGGCCGCCCGCGGTGCGAGGATCGGCGAGGTGGTGACCTTCGGGCACGCCAAGCGGGCGACGGTGCGAGTGGTCGAGCGGCGGTGGGATTCGGATGCCCAGGTGGTGCGACTTGCCGATGGCCGCCGGTTCAGGCTGCGACTTCCCGGGGCCCATCAGGCCGAGAACGCCGCGGCGGCGATTGCGGCGGCCGTGCGTCTGGGGGTCTCCTTCGAGTCGGCGGCGGCGGGCATCGCATCGGTCGAGGCGGAGGCCCATCGCAGCGTCGAGCGGATCGCCGGCGGGCTTCGGTTCCTCGACGACGCCTACAACGCGAATCCGGACTCCATGCGTGCGGCGCTCGAAATGGTCGCGGAGTTCGAGAACGACGCACCCACGGCGCTGGTTCTGGGCGACATGCTCGAACTCGGCCCCGAGGCCGCCGCGATGCACGCGGCGATGGGCCGGGCCGTGGCGGATCTCGCCGCGAGGCGTCCGGTTCCGCTGGCGGTCTTCGTCGGGCCTCTGTCGGCCGAGGCCGCCGACGCGTTCGAGGCGAAGGCCCCCGGCGTTCCGTGCCTTCGGGCGAACGAGGCGACGCCCGAACTCGCGCGGGCGATCGCCGACCGGCTCGAGCCCGGCACGCGGGTGCTGCTGAAGGCGTCGAGAGGCATCGGTCTCGAGCGCATCGTCGAGTGGGCCGATGCGGCGGCGCCGCCGCTCGTCGAGGTGCGGAGTCGACCGGCGTCGACGGCGGCCGTCTCGTCGCAACGCGACTGATCCCGCCGCGTTGCGGCGTCCGATGAAGACCGAAGCGGATCGCCCGTCGTCTCATGCTCTACAACCTCGTCGATCGACTTCAAAACGCGCTCGCCGACTGGGGTCTGCTCTGGCTGGTTCAGGTGGTGTTCCAGCTGGAGTTCCGTGCCTTCGCGGCCACGCTGCTGGCCTTCGTCGCGGTGCTCGTCAGCGGGCCCCCGACGATTCGTCGTCTCATCGGCCTGCGGGTGGGGGATGTCGCGGAGTTCCACCACGAGGGCGTCAACGAGTTGATGAAGGGCAAGGCCGAGACGCCCACGATGGGCGGCCTGTTCCTGTGCGGCTCGATGCTGCTGTCGATCCTCCTGCTTGCCGACCTCTCGAATCGGTTCGTGCAGCTCGCGATCGTGCTCGTGATCTGGCTGTGCATCCTCGGTGGGTTCGACGACTACCTGAAGATCACCGCCGCACGCCGCGGCCCGGGCAGCCGGGACGGTCTGTTCGCCTGGGAGAAGCTGCTCTTCCAACTCGGCATCGGGGTGCTCGTGGCCTTCGCGCTGCAGCGGGAGCTGGCGTTCCGTGCACCGGAGATGCTGTCGCTGAATCTGCCGTTCCAGAGGACCTTCGAGCCGGCCGCCGTGTCCGAGACCCTGCTGCAGGCTCCGCAGGTCTCCACCTGGCTGCTCGGAATCCCTCCCTGGGCGTTCATCGTCGGCGGAATGCTCTGGATCGCGTTCTGCTCCAACGCCGTCAACATCACCGACGGGATGGACGGTCTCGCCGGCGGCACCAGTCTGATCGCGGCCATCGCGATGATGGTGTTCTGCTTCATCGCCGGCAGTTCCCGCGCCGCCTACTTCCTGCTGGTGCCGTACGTCCCCGGCAGCGGCGAACTGATGGTGGTCGCCGGCGCGATGGCGGGGGCGTGTCTGGGCTTCCTCTGGTTCAACTGCAAGCCCGCCAAGGTCTTCATGGGCGACACCGGGTCGCTGCCGCTCGGCGGACTGCTCGGCTTCATCGCCCTCGCCATTCGGCAGGAGTTCCTGTTCATTCTCGTCGGCGCGGTCTTCTTCATGGAGATCGGCAGCGTCATGCTGCAGGTCGCCTGGTTTCGATCGACCGGGGGGCGTCGGATCTTCCGATGCTCGCCGATCCACCACCACTTCCATCTGAGCGGATGGAGCGAGCAGCAGGTGGTGACCCGGTTCTGGGTGATCACCGTGGTCATGACGATGCTGGCGTTCGCCTCGATCAAGCTGCGCTAGAGCGCGAGCCCCTCACTCCGCAGGCAGGCCGATCGAGTCTGGCGAGACGAGGCAGCCTTCCCAGCGGAAGCGGCCCCAGGAGCCGGGGAGGTCCTTCACCGACCGACCGAGGCGCTCGATGGTCTCGGTCATGTCGTCGCGAAGTGGCGCCTGGAAGACGCACGCCTCGCCGCTCATCGGGTGCTCGAACGCAAGGTAGGTCGCATGCAGCGCCTGGCGTGCGATGAGCGGTCTCGCGGGATCCTCGCCGGGGTCGGCGGCGGACGCGGGCAGGTCGCCCAGCGGAAGGTGCCGGCCGCCGTACATGTCGTCGCCGACGATCGACCACCCGCGGTGGGAGAGGTGCACCCGGATCTGATGGGTCCGACCGGTCCGAAGGTCCAGTTCCAGGAGGGCGAACCCGGGCCAGGTCGCCACGGTCCGGTAGATGGTGGTCGAGGCCTTGCCCGACGCGTCGTGGCGCACCGCGTACTTCTCCCGATGCGTGGGATGCTTGCCGAGCGGCAGGTCGATCACGTCGGCAGCCGGTTCGGGACGACCGTGGACCAGGGCCAGATAGCGCTTTCGAACTCGGCGGCGTTCGAACTGCTTGGCGAGGCGCCAGTGCGCGAGATCGCTCTTGGCCACCACCATGACGCCGCTGGTGAAGCGGTCGAGCCGGTGGACGATCCCCGGGCGGGCGTCCTCCTCGCCCACGGTGCTCAGTCCGCCGGCACCTTGGGCCTGGAAGTGCCAGGCGAGTGCGTTGACGAGGGTGCCGCCGGAGTTCCCCCGCGCCGGATGCACGATGATGTCGGGCTGCTTGTCCAGCACGAGGAGATGCTCGTCCTCGAACAGGATGTCGATCGGGATCTCTTCGGGTTCGAGCACCTTGGTGGGCGGCGGCGGAAGCGCCGCGGCGACTTCGTCGCCGGCCCGAAGGCGGGTGCTGGCCTTGGCGACGCGACCCCCCACGGTCACGGCCCCCTCGCCGATCAGGCGCTGCAGGCTGGTGCGGCTGAGAAAGGGGATCCGATCGGTGAGATATCGATCGAGGCGCTTGACGACGCTGGCGCCGACGACGAATCGAGCCGTCGCCGCGTCCTCGGGAAGATCCCCCTCGGCCATGCGATCGTGTCGGGCCAGCAGGGCGTCGCGATCGACCTTGCCGCCGAGGGCGACCAGCGGCGGCACATCGTCTTCAGGGTCGTCGGTCACGACTGCCTCACGGCCCCGGTCGTCGGGGATGCTCGCTCCCGGGGATTCCGAAGGGCGGCGCCCTGCGGGAATCCGCTGCTCAGCCGTCGTCCTCGGAAGAGGCCGGCGGGAAGAGGTCGGAAGCGCTCGGGGCGTCGCCGTCGGTCCCGGTCGTCGCCGGATCGGGCGTCGAGAGCAGGTCCTGCAGGAGATCGTCCGCGATCGGCGTACTCAACGGGGTCAACGACTCGGGCGCGGGCAGATCGTCCTGACTCGGGATCGGCAGCGTCTCGGCGAGCGCCGGCAGACCTTCGATGCGACGGTCCGCCCACGCGACCACCTTCGGGTAGCGATCGCCCGCGGCGTCGCGGCCCTGCTTGAGAAAGGCCTCGGCGTTGGCGAGATCGCCGCGACTCTCGGCGATGGCGGCACGCCCGAACCAGGCCGACACTCGAAGCGGCGCGAACTTGCCGCCCGGATCGGGGCCTGCGGCGTCGAGCGACTCGAGCGCGTCGCGGTACGCCGCGTCGGCGGCGTCGAGAAACTCGCCGCGGGTGGTCGCGTCGAGGCGGGCGTCCTCCTGATCGGGCGTCCGGTCGAAACGGACCCCGCTCTGGATCGAGGCGAGATAGCGGTCGCCGGCGGAGAGTTGCGCGAGGGCCGCCACGCTGTCGATGCCGGCGTGGCGACTGGCGACCTCCTCGTAGCTGACAGGGAGGCTGGCCGCGGTCAACTCGATCCATGCCGTGTCGCGGGCCTCGGCCTGACGCTGTTCCCAGATGTTCCATCCCATCCACCCCAGCAGGACCACGAGGACCAGCAGCAGCCAGTTGAGTCCCTTGGTCTTGAGCCAGGTGATGAACTCCTCGTTGAGCCGACTCTCGGTGAGGTCGGTCTCCTTGATCTGAGTGAGGCGGTTGTCGCGGTCCATGAGGCACTCCGGTCGGGGTCTTCGCCGAATCGGCGAACCGAGGAGTGTAGTGCCCCGGACGCGGATCGCGATCGCCTTCGCCCGTCGAGAGCCCCTACTTGAGCGAGCAAAGCGACGACTCGATCCGGTCTCGGCAGGCCGCAAGGTGGGCCGGCGAGCCCTCCGTCCGGGCGTACGCGGGGGCCGTGGCGGCCATCAACGTGCGGCGGATGGCCGCCAGACGGGCGTGGTCATCGCCATTGTCGAGACCGGCCTCCTTGCGGGCCTTCGCGATGGCGCGGACCGGAGGATGCCCCGCGATCCGGTCGGGCCGACTCCAGTGGAGGCGTTCGAGATAGATCGCATCCTCGATCCAGTGCCCGGTGCGAACCTCGGCGAAGTCGATGAGGCAGACCTCCGGCGACGTCCGACCGGTCGCATCGATGGGCGTTCGGCACATCGCGTTCCCGGGATGGAGGTCGCCGTGGATCCACTCGATCGGAGCTCGGCCACGCCACGTCTCCAGCATGGTCTCGAGGCGGCGCTCGCATTCGCGGAGCAGGCGGTTCCACTCCTTGCCACCTTCGAGCCGGGCATCCTTCACCTTGCGACGCGACTGCTCGAGGAGCTCCGACCAGCCGTCTTCCGGGCGGAGATCGCCGACGGGATGCGGCGCGGACGCGGTCGCGAATCCCGCGATCGCCGTGGCGATCGGTTCGACGAATCGGGCCTGCCAGTCGAGGGCCAACGGCCCGTGCGGCAGATGCTCGATGACCGCCCACGCGAGGTCGTAGCCGCCAAGGGTCTCGCCGCCGGCCACGAAGTCCGGAACGTGGGGCGAACGACCGCCGAGGGCGCGGAGCCATCGCAGTTCACGCGGATGCAACGGCATCTTCACGAGCACGGTTCGCCGGCCGTCCTCGCCTCGCCACTCCGCCTTGCCCGTGGCGGCGCCGCCACGCTGCCAGTCCGTTCGGAACCAGGTGATCGAGTCGAGGCGACCTTGGCAGACCTGCTCGAGCACCGGCTCGAGGCTGGCGGCGAGGTCGCGTCCTCCGGGGCCGGAGCCTCCGGGGGCCTCGCCGTCGCGCTCTTCGTCTCCGGACTGCACGGGTCGCACCGTCGGCGAGTCTAGGTCGAGACCACGCATGCGACGAGGCGCGGGACTCGCGACCCCGGCGCGGTTCCGGAGATCGCCATGGAACGCCTCCGGCGGCGACGGTGGGGCGGATCCGGTGCACGTAGCATGGGTCGATGCCCGAGGGACGACGCAGACTCATCGCCATCGATCTCGACGGCACGCTCTACGGCCGAGGCGGCGCGGTGTCGGCGGCGAACGTCCGGGCGATCGCGGCGGCCCGTGCCGCCGGCCATCGTGTGGTGATCGCGACGGGGCGATCGTGGCTGGAGAGTCGAGAAGCGCGAGCGGCGCTTCGCGATCATGTCGACGACGACGACGTGCTGATCGGCGCCGGCGGCGCCATCGTCTCGAGGCTCGCGGACGGGCGCACCCTCGACCGCGATCGAATGGACGCCGAGTCCACGACGGCGGTGGGGCGTTGCCTCGCGCGACACGGTCACCATGTCCAGCTGCTGCAGGATCCAGACACGGCGCAGTGCGACTACCTGCTCGTCGGGGATCGCCTCGATCCGACGCTGTCGTGGTGGCTCGATCGGTACGGCCACCGCACCCGAACGCTCGCGGACCTTCCGACGCGGCCGGAACTCGACCACACGGTGCGGGTCGGAACCGTGACCACGGCGCGGGAACTCGCCACCGTCGTCGCCGAACTGAGACGGGACCTCGGGGATCGCCTGACCATCCATCACTGGCACGCGGTGGGGCCTCCCGACGGGCGCGACCGGCCCGAGCTGGTCGAGGTCTTCGCGCCCGGAACCAGCAAGTGGCGAGCGATCGAGCGACTTTGCGGGCGGTGGCGGATCGATCCCGCCGACACCGTCGCGATCGGCGACGGCCTCAACGATCTCGAGATGATCGACGCCGCAGGGCTGGGCATCGCGGTCGAGAATGCCGACGACCGCGTGCTCGAGGTGGCGGATCGACGTGTGGCGGCCCACGATCGGGACGGCGTGGCCGAGGCGATCTCGGCGGTGCTCGACGGCCGCTGGTGAGCCTCGCCCGGACTCCCCCAGGAGTTCCCTCACTTAGGATGCACGCGTGGCGGACGCTTCCCAGCGGCACCTTCGCGACCTGCCCCTCGCGGCGGCGGACGGTCGTCATCTGTACACCGCCAGCGACGCGATCCTGAAGGGCGTCCTCGAGAGCGAGATCCCGGTGGTCCGGCTGGTGGCGCCGCCCCGCCCACCCTTCGCCGGCCTGCTGCGAAGGACCGCCGGCGATGCGGCGGCGCTCTTCGACCGGCACGGTTGCGAACGCCTTTCGGTGATGGACGCGTCTCGCGCGGTCACCCTCGCGGCCCGAACCGCCGCGGGAGGTCGTGCCGCGGTCGTCCACATCGCCAACGACCAGCTCTTCTACGCGATGCCGGCGGTGCAGGCGGTGCCGCGACGAACCGATGGGGGCGGGGGCCTCGTGATCATCTGCGAGGACAACCCCGAGTTGGCTCCGGCGGCGCCGCCCCGAGTGCTGCTGTCGGCGGCGGGTCTTCCCTGTCTCGAGCCGCACGATCTCGAGAGCCTCCGAGATGCGGTGGAGACGGCGATTCGCGCGAGCCGACTCGACGGACGTCCCGCCGCGATCGTCGCCGACGTCGGTCTGCTTCGCTCCCTCGACACCCTCGAGGCCCGTCCCAATCGGATCGTCGATCGTCTCGATGCGGCGATCGCCGGCCGTCGGGTGCCGCGAATTCCTCGGGGGGGCGATCCCCCCGACCTCCTCAGACTGGCCCGTCGCCTCGAACTCAACATCGCACGGTCGATGCCGAGTCCCGGCGAACGCGAACCGCTCGGTCTGCTGGTGGCTGGCAACGCGCTTCGCGCCACCACCCACATGCTCGCGGATCTGGGTCTCTCCGGTTCGGTTCCGCTGGTGGGTCTGGGCATGACCCATCCCCTCGACGACGCCTTGATCGATCGACTGCTGCAGCGATGCGGCGAGGTGGTCGTGCTCGAAACCCGGCCCGGCGGACTCGCCGCGGAACTGGCCGAGATCGTCGAGCGGTCGCGTCGCCAAGGCGAGCAGCCGGCGCAGGTCCTGATGCGGGAGATCCCCGAGGCGTCCGGCGCTCGGCGGATCGAGATCGGCGACGCGCTGCTTCCCTCCCGCCTCGCCCGCCACCTGATCTCACGCCTCCACGCGATCCGGCCCGGACTCGACATCGGATCGAAGCTCGCGCAACTTCCCGAATCCCTGCTGGCCCTGTCGCTGCCGTCCCGCGGAGCCGGCCTTGGGACGTCGGGGGCGGTGGTGCGGGTGGAGCGGGCGATCGATGATGCGGATCGCATCCTCCGCACCGCCGACGGCGAGCGCATCGCGCTGGTCACCGAGGCGGTTGCGGCGCTCCCGGAGATCGATCGAGTCGTTCCGGTCGAGATCTGGGATCGGAAGCGGTTCGGGTTCGAGGGGCCGGCCGCGATCCGCCAGGCGACCCGGGTCGGCGGGGCCCGCCTGATGGTGGTGTGCGACGTGGGTGGCGATGGCGAGGTGGACGTCGCCCGCATCGCCCGGTCCGCGGTGCCCGAGGAGCCTTCCGAGCGTCTCGCGGTGGAGGGGGTCGATCTGCACGATCGCGGAGGACTTCGGCAGTCACTGGTCGAGGCCGCGCGCGCGGATCGGGTCGCGGTGATCATCGCGCGCGACGGTCCGCCGCCTCGCCTCGATCCTCTCGCCGCGGAGCGGGAGCTCGCCGACGTCGATCGTCTGGGTTTCCGTCCTCGGCAGCGCCTGGTGCTGCCCGCCGAGAGCGCATGCGAGCGGCGTGGGGTTCCGCTGCGTCCCATTCCCGATCCACCGCCGCTTCGAAGTCGGGGCTGGGCTCGCCGCCTTCGGCTCGAGGGCATCGTCGGCATCCGACTGCGGATCAGACCGTTCCTCGAACAGGTCGATGCCATTCGCTCGAAGCCGCCGGTCGCCATCCGTCTCGGCGACGGCGCGGCGCCGGTGGCGCCTCGCCCGCGACACGCCGCGGCGCCGCGATGGCGCGTCCATCTCGCCGGAGTCCGCGGCGACGCCCCGGGGGTGGCGGCACAGGTGCTGTGCGAGGCGGGCGACGCGATGGGCTATCGCGTGCAGGCGACCTGGGAACCGACGCCGGTGGTGCGAGGATGGCGAGCGTGGACGCAGATCCAGTTCTCGCGACCCACCGCAGATGCGGCGCACGCCCGGACGAGCTCGATTCCCTACGGCGAGGCGGACCTGCTGCTGGGCGTCGATCCGCTCGAGACGCTCCGAGCCCTCGGTCCCGATCCGTCGCTTCGGGTCGCGAACCCCGCGCGAACCACCGCGGTGGTCAACGCGGCGCCGTTGGAGGAGGACACGGCGTTCGAGGTGCCGGATGGAACGCTCGCCGACGCGGTCGCCATCGCGTGCGACGGCGACTCGATCGTCGAGAATCTGCTGGAGGCCTGCCGTCACTCGTTCCTGACCGAACGGGTGCTGGATCTGGTGCTGCTCGGTGTGGCGTACCAGCGGGGTCTGGTGCCGGTGACGCCCGAGGCGTTGCGGCACGGGGTGCAGAAGGTCGAGGCGCAGGGCCTCGGACGTGCCGCCGAGGCGATCGCCTTCGGCCGCGCCCTGGCGGTCCGCCGCCCGGCGGTGTGGCCGACCGATCCGGACGACGCGCTCCGCCTCGATCCGTTGCCGCGAATGGTGCGGCGGGCGGCTCAGGGTGCGTTCGGTCGCGGCACGGCGGCGTGGGAGCGGCTGCGCCGCCAGGTCGAGTCCTCGCTCGAGTCGATGCCGGGCCTGCGTGAGAGCGAGGCGGGCCGCCGCGCCGCCGCGGAGTTCGCCGACGCCATGAGCCGCGCGGCCATCTGGGGCGGCCACGCGCACGCCCAGCGCCTTGCCGATCGGGTCAGGCGCATCTACGCGGTCGACCGCGGCGACACCGCGCGACGCCTGACCACGGCGGCGATCCGCCCGATCGCGGAGGCGATGCTTCCCCGAGATCTCTTTCACGTCAGCTCGTCGATGCTGGCGCCGCGGTACGTGGCGGCCCTGCGGTCGAGGCTTCGGATCCGCCCCGCCCGCGGGGATCGACTCGAACGTCGGTTCCTGTTCCGGCTCGACGCCATCGCCCTCGATCGGCGGCTCCGTCTCGATCTGCGGACGAGCGACTGGCTGCCGATCGTGGTGTCTCGCCTTGGGCGATTCTGGCCGTGGCGGTGGCGGGGTACGCCGAGCGAGCGGGCGCTGCGCGACGCGGTCTTCGCCGAAGTCGAGAAGGTCGTGGTGGATCTCGGCGGCGACGAGGTGTCGCCTGAGGTCCACCGGGCATGGGTCGATCGCTTCAGGGCGATGACGCCGGGACCGGGACGCCTGAGGGGCGGCGACGTGGTCAGGCCTCGGTCGGACGGCCCTCGCGGGTGAGGCGTGTGGTCGCGGGTGCGGACTCGTGCCTCAACTGGCCGCACGCCGCGGCGATGTCGCGACCGCGACTGGCCCGGATGTGGGTGTTGACGCCTCGGTCCCTGAGGATCGTCTGGAACTCGTGGACCGCGGACGTGGCGGGTCGGTCGAACGGCATCCCCTTGACCTCGTTCCAGCGGATCAGGTTCACGTTGCTTCGGAGACGCTTCGCCACCGAGGCGAGTTCCCGAGCGTGTTCGGGACGGTCGTTGAACCCGCCGAGCAGCAGGTACTCGAGGGTGATTTCCCGTCCGCTCTTGGCGAACCACTCCCGGCACGCCTCGAGGATCTCGTCGATCGTGGCGAACTCCGCCCACGGAATGATGCGGCGACGGAGTTCGTCGTTCGGCGCGTGGAGCGAGAGCGCAAGGTTCACCGGGAGTTCGAACCGGGCGAAGCGGCGGATCGCCGATGGCACGCCCACCGTGGAGACCGTGATCCGGCGGGCCGAGATGCCCGCGCCCCACGGGGCGTTGAGGATGCGAATCGCCGCGGTCGTCGCAGGCAGGTTCGCCAGCGGCTCGCCCATGCCCATGAAGACGACGTGGCTGATTCGGCCGACGCCCTCGAGGCGACCGAGGCGGTGCACCTGCTCGACGATTCGGGCGACGGACAGATGGCCGTCGAAGCCGAGCCCGCTGGCGCAGAACCGGCATCCCACGGGGCATCCGACCTGACTCGAGATGCACGCGGTGCGGCGATTCTCGGCGGGGATCATCACGCACTCGGTCGCGAGCGGCTCGCCTCGGGAGTCCTGCTCCGGCCAGGCCAGCAGCAGCTTGCGGGTGCCGTCGGTGGCCAGGCGATCGGCGATCGTGTCGCCTTCCGCCTGGACGAACGTCTCGTCGAGCCACGCGCGTTGCGATCGGGACAGGTCGGTCATCGCCTCGGGTCGAAGTTCGCCGCGTTCCCAGACCCATTTCACGACCTGTTGGCCGAGTCGGCGGGGGAATCCGGCTTCGACGGCGGCCGCGGCGAGCGAATCGGGCGATTCGCCGAGCAGGCCGCGACGGACGGCGGGCATCGGAGGTTGCGGGGTCACGTCGGCGAAGCTCAGTTGGAGGCGCCGACGGTCAGATCGACGGTGCGGACGGAGATCCCCTGCTCCTCGAGCCAACGCCGGGTGTCGCCGCCGGTGTCGATGCGGATCGAGCGGGTCGAGGGATCGATGCCGTCTTCGCGCATGAGATTCTTGAGGGATCCGGGCAGGCCGAACTCGACGGCTTCGCGTTGGACGTCGTGCTGCTCGACCTCGGCGCCGAACCGCTGCACGAGATCACGGACCAGATCGCGGACCAGATCCTCCGGGGCGCTGGCGCCGGCGGTGACGAGCACTCGTTCGACCCCCTCGAGCCAACTCGCATCGAGTTCGGACCGATCGTCGATCAGCCGCGCCCGCGTCCCGACGTTCTCGGAGATCTCGGTGAGGCGAACGCTGTTGGAACTGTTGCGACTCCCCACGACCAGCACCAGATCGCAACCGGCCGCCAGGGTGCGCACCGCGTGCTGGCGATTGGTGGTGGCGTAGCAGATGTCCGCCGACGGCGGCGACTTGATCTGGGGGAACGCCCGCTTGAGCGCCGAGATGATGATCTCCGCATCGTCCACCGAAAGCGTCGTCTGGGTCAGGTAGGCGAGCTTCTCCGGATCGTCGACATGAAGACTGGGGATGTCCGCAGGCGACTCCACCACCTGAATCGCGTCCGGCGCTTCGCCGAGGGTCCCGATCACCTCCTGGTGGTTGGCGTGTCCGACCAGCAGGATCTGATAGCCCTTGCGGGCGTACCGGATCGCCTCGGCATGGACCTTGGTCACGAGCGGGCAGGTCGCATCGACCGCTCGCAAGCCCCGGTTCCGGGCCTCCTCGCGGATCGCGGGACTGACTCCATGGGCGCTGAAGACCACGATGGATCCGTCCGGGACTTCGGAGATCTCCTCGACGAAGGTCACCCCACGTTCCCGGAACCGATCCACGACGTGCCGGTTGTGGACGATCTCGTGGTAGACGCAGAGGGCCTCGTCGGGGAACAGATCGAGAAGCTGATCCACGACGTCCACGGCCATGTTGACGCCCGCGCAGAATCCTCTTGGGTTGACGAGCATCACCTTCATCGACCCCGATGATAGCGGCGGGCTCAGGGGGGCGATCGGTCCGTTGGGTAGACTCGCGGCGTGCCGCCCGCGACCTCGATCGCCGTTGCCGATCTCTCCCGTTGGATCGATGCGCCCGCCTCCGACGAGGCGGCGACGCCCTGCGAGCTGGATGAGGCACGGCGTTTCGTCCACGACTGGACCCGACGGCACCAGGAGAACTTCCCGGTGTTGACGGCGCTGGTGCCGCCGGCGCTGAGGGACGACTTCGCCGCGGTCTACGCGTTCTGCCGGGCCGCCGACGATCTTGGGGACGAGGCGGGCTCGCCGGAGAGGGCCACCGCGCTGCTGGCGTGGTGGAGGGCCGATCTGGAGCGAACCTTCGACGACGCCGCGGCGCCGCGTCATCCGGTGTTCGTCGCGCTGCGGTCGACCGCGCGGCGACGGGGCCTGTCGATCGAGCCGTTCCGCAACCTGCTCGACGCCTTCGAGAGCGACCAGCGGGTGTCCCGCTACGAGACGTGGGAGCAGGTGATCGGCTACTGCAGGCTCAGCGCCGATCCGGTCGGCCGAATCGTCCTCCGCCTGTTCGGCGCTCCAGAGGACCGCGAGGCGCTCGAGGCGTCCGACGCGATCTGCACCGGCCTGCAGCTCGCCAACCACTGGCAGGACATCCGACGGGATCTCGTGGAGCGCAACCGGATCTACGTGCCGGCCGACCTGATCGCAGGCGACGGACGTCCCTTCGACTCGGTGGAGACGTTCGAGTCGAGACTCCGACGCAGCATCGAGCTCGGCCACGGCGCCGATCGCGAGTTCATGCCGAGCAGTCGGCGACTCGTGCAGGACCTCGTCGAGCGAACCTGGCCCTGCTTCGAGCGGGGACGAGAGCTCCTCGAACGGCTGCCCGCGGACGCCCGTCCGGTGATCGAGCTCTTCGTCGAGGGGGGCGAACTCGTGCTGCGACGCCTCGAAGCGTGGGACTTCGAGTCCGTGCTGCATCGCCCTGCGGTCGGGCGATTGGCGAAGGCCGGTCTCGTCGCCCGGGCCTGGGTGCGAAGTCGCCTTGCGGCTCGTTCGGATCGCCGGCCGTGAGCGGTGGGGGGCCTTCGATCGAGGCCAGCCGCGCCGCCTGCGAGTCGATCGTGCGCCGGCGGGCTCTCAACTTCTTCCACGGACTTCGCCTGACGCCCGAACCGGAGCGCGCGGCGCTCTTCGCGCTGTACGCGTGGATGCGGGAGGTCGACGACATCGTGGACGACGGCGGCGACGATCGCGAGACCGCTCTCGATCGCTTCGCGGCCCACACCGATCGGGCGCTCGCGGGCGAGTCGCCCGACGACGGGCGTGCGATGTGGCCGGCGTTCGTCGAGGCGGTGGTCCGCCATCGTCTTCCGGCGGGTCCCTTCCACGACATGATCGAAGGCCAGCGTGACGACATCGACTTCACGTCGTTGAAGGACTGGCCCGCGTTGCGGGAGTTCTGCCGCCGGGTCGCGAGCACGGTCGGGGAACTGTGCGTCAGGATCTGGGGGCTCGACGACCCGGAGTCGCTGGATCTCGCGGAGCGTCGGGGCATCGCCTTCCAGCTGACGAACATCCTCCGAGACGTGCGCGAGGACCACGCCCGCGGTCGGGTCTACCTCCCGCAGGAGGAGCTGCGCGCGGCCTCGCTCTCGACGGAGGACCTGCTCGCATGGCGTCGGCCCGCCGAGTGCGAGGTGTTCGTGGCGGCGCAGTGCCTCCGAGCCCGCGCCCACTACGACGAGAGCGCCCCGCTCGAGGAACGCCTTCGGCCGGAATGCCGTCCCACGCTGTGGGCCATGACGCGGATCTACTCCGACATCCTCGGCCGAATCGAGGCTCGTCCCTCTCGCCTCGCAGGGGCACGGGTGCGCCTGGGAACCCTGCGGAAGATCTGCATCGCGTTCGAGGCGAAGAGGCTCGGTCGTCGCTGGGCGCGGTCCGCCGCGACGCCGGCATGAGCGCCGCCACGGTCGTCGTCGGTGGTGGCATCGCCGGCCTCGCTGCGGCGATCCGTCTGGCCGATGCCGGGCGGCCCGTGGTGCTCCTCGAGACCCGGCCCCGCCTAGGCGGTCGCGCGACCTCGTTCGAGGATCCTCGCAGCGGGCGACTGCTGGACAACTGCCAGCACGTGGTGCTCGGCTGCTGCACGAACCTGCTGGACTTCTACGAGCGACTCGGCGTGCTCGACGAGATCGAGTGGCATCGCCGCTTCTTCTGGGCGAACCCGCCGCATCCGCCGGATCGACTGGCGATCGGAGGTCTGCCAGCGCCGCTGCATCTCGCGGCCGACTTCCTCCGGCAGCGGCGCCTGACGTGGAGCGAACGTCGGCGCATCGCGTCGGCGTTGCGTCGGATGCTCGCCATGGGACGCTCGGCAAGGCTTCGGGAGACGGATCGGCCCTTCGCCGACCTGCTCGCGGAACTCGGCCAGGGACCACGCGAGCTCGAGCAGTTCTGGAGCCCGATCATCGTGAGCGCCTGCAACCTCGATGTGGACGATGTGGCGTCGAGCGTGGCGCTTCAGGTCGTCCAGGAGGGCTTCCTGGCGCATCCGTTCGCGGCGGCGATGGGGCTGGCGAAGGGCAGTCTGCTGTCGCTGTACGACCCCGCGACGAGGATCCTGCGCGAGGCGGGTGGCGAGATCCGAACCGGAGTCAGCGTCAAGAGCCTGGTCCATGAAGGGGATCGCATTCGTCGGGTCGTGACCGACGAGGGGGTGATCGACTGCGCCGCAGTGGTCGCGGCGGTGCCGCCCGACCGTCTGGCGAAGCTCTGCGGGTCGAGCTTGCGCGACGTCGATGCTCGCCTTTCCCGACTGGATTCGATCGAGTTCAGCCCGATCCTCGGCGTCCACCTCTTCTTCGAGCGTCCGTTCACCGACCTGCCGCATCTGGTCCTGCCGGGCCGGCCGACGCAGTGGATCTTCGTGAAGGGCGTCGACGGCACCGGTCGCTTCCACGTGCACGCGGTCGTCTCCGCGGCGTTCGACTGGATGTCCCTCGACGAAGCGGCCATCGCCGAGCGGGTCCTCGAGGACCTGCGGTGGGCCATGCCGGACGCGACGATCGACGATCCCGTGGAGGTCCGATCGGTGAAGGAGAAGCGCGCGACCTTCGCGGCCCGCCCGGGCATCGATCGCCTGCGCCCCGCGGCACGTTCGCCCGTCGGCGGAGGCATTCGCAACCTTCACCTCGCGGGCGACTGGTGCCGCACCGGATGGCCGGCGACGATGGAGGGTGCGGTGCGCAGCGGCTACGCCGCGGCGGCGGCCGTGCTCGGACAGGAGGACGACGGCCTCGTCGACGACCTGCCCACGGCCCGCCTGTCCGCACTGCTCGGGCTGACGCGATGAGCGGGGAGACTTCGGACGCGCGGTCGGGCCGCGATCCCGAGACGCTTCGGACGGTGGTGCTCGATGCGGCTCGAGAGATCGGATTCGCCGCCGCAGCGGTCACCGACGCGTCGCCACCTCCGCATCTCGACGCCCTGCGGCGTTGGATCGAGGAAGGCCGCCATGGCGAGATGGAGTGGATCTCCGACCGAGTCGAGCTGCTTGCCGATCCGACACGGCTGCTCGAAGGGGCGAAATCGGTCGTCGTCGTCGCGGACCGGTACCACGACGGACGCCCGGATCGGGTCGAGAAGGGAGTCGGCCGAATCGCGAGGTACGCCCGGGGCCGCGACTACCACCGGACGATTCGACGACGACTCGAGCGACTCGTCGGGGTTCTGGCCAGCCGACTCCCCGATCAGCGGTTCCGGATCTGCGTCGACACGGCGCCGCTGCTCGAACGCGCCTACGCCGCCCGCAGCGGTCTCGGCCGCATCGGCAAGCACACCCTTGCGATCACCCGGGGTCTGGGCAGTTGGACCGTGCTGGGCGAGGTGTTGACGACCGCCGACATCGCCGCGACGCCCGCCGATCCGGCGCCGGATCCCTGCGGGACCTGCACGCGATGCATCGACGCCTGTCCCACCGGCGCCATCACGCCGTACTCCGTCGATGCCACGCGGTGCGTGAGCTATCTGACCATCGAGCACCGCGACGAGATCCGGCCGGAGCTGCACGCCGGTCTCGGCGCCTGGATCTTCGGCTGCGACGTCTGTCAGGAGGTCTGCCCGCACAACCAGCCGACCCGCGCCATGCGGCGGGCGAGACTCGAGTCGGAGCTTGCACCGCGTCGCCGCGGGTTCGATCTGCTCGAAGTCCTGGGGTGGACCGAGTCCGATCGACGCGAGGCGTTCGTGACGAGCGCCCTGAAGCGGGCCAAGTTGCCGATGCTGCATCGCAACGCCGTCATCGCCGCGGCCAACCTCGTCCTCGAAGGAGATCTCGACCCGGACACCGAGCGGGCCTTGCGGCGCCGCCTCGCCGAAATGTTCGAGGCGCCGGGGCAGGAGCGACCCTTGCGGGAGGCGTTGCACCGCTCGCTCGATCGCATCGGCAACGGATCGGGCTGAGGGCGATCGGCCGTCTCGGCGTTCCTCGGAGCGGGCTCAGGAAAGCAGCCGATCCTGCAGGGTTGCAAGCGATCCGAAGATCACGAGACCCAGGAGAAGCACTCCGGCGACGAGGGTCAGGGTTCCCACGGTGGCCCAGATCCAGGCGCCGCGTCGGAACACGAGTCCCGCCGCGCCGCAGACGATGGAGGGGATCCCGGCAAGGACGCCCCACGCCGGATTGGCCGCGATCGCCATGGCCGGCGCACTCAGAATCGCCTCGGCGTCCATCGATTCACCCGACATCGCCGCGACCGCGTGACCGGCGATCACGCCCGCCACGCAGAGCAGCGCGCCGACGACGATCAGAGATGCGAGTTTGAGGGTCAGCAGGAGACGGACCACCTGCCGGGTGGTCTGACGATCCGAGGCCAGCGTCGATTCGAGGGTGGCCATGGCGATCGGCGGAGGGCTCGCTCGAAGCGAGCGGGAGTCGTTGGAACGACCTCGCGACCGAATGCTCAGCGTCGCCCGCCGGCCTGGCCCGCGGCCTGCATCATCGCCTGGGCCATCGCCTGGGTCATGGCGGCGTTGGCCTCGTCGGCCGTGCCGAACTCGCCGTTGCGAATCCGCTGGGCGAACATCCGAAAGAACGGCCCCAACTGCTGGGACGCCATCGACATCACCTCGGCGGTCGATCCCAGTGCCGCGGGATCGGCGACGCCGGCCGCGGCAAGCATGTCCTCGTAGTCGATGACCCAAACGCCGTCCTCGTCGAACAGGCGGACCGACATGTCGCCGGTTCCGAACTCCGCCTCGCCATCGCCGCGAGAGACGACTTCACCACCTTCGAGGTCGCCGAATCCGCCGGGCGCGGATGTCGCGGCGGTTCCGAAGGTCTCGATCATCGCCACGCGGATGTCGTCGCCGGCGCGACCGAGATCGAGCGTCGCCTGAAGCATCCGCTTGCCGCCGCGCGAACGAGCCGAGAGCACCTGCTCGAGGACCGCCGGAGCCGCGTTCGAGATCTCGCCGGAGCCGATGAAGGCGGCAAGGGCGTCGGCGGACGAGAATGGAGGCCCGCCTGCCGAGTCTCCCGCAGGGGCCATGGCCTCGGAGGCCGCCGCGGCCGACGCTGCAGCCTCGACGCCGGCGAGTCGATCGACGGCGGCGGCGAGTTCGGCCCGGAGCATTCGGCCGGTGGCGCCGGAGACGCCGAGGCCCTCGATCGAGTCCGCGATCGCGGCAAGGGACTCTGCGGCCCGGGTGCGGGTGGCTTCGGCCTGTTCACGGAGTCGAGTGGCGTCGGACGCCGACTCTCCGAGTGCCGCCACGAGAGCCGCCTCGGAGGCGAGTCGTTCGACATCGAGAAGATCCGCGGCGAGCTCGCCGAAGCGGGCGTTCATCTGCAGCACGCGTGCGGAGGACTGGAGGCTGCGATCGCCGCTCGACGCCACACGACCCGCGGCGGTCGCGGC